>Ga0256829_1000127_pt1 | contig 98346 bp, 81 predicted proteins | sample 131447metaG_FD_185979 | JGI IMG/M metagenome (GOLD analysis project Ga0256829, IMG submission 185979) | Hydrothermal vent microbial communities from Lau Basin, Pacific Ocean - 131-447 | ecosystem: Environmental > Aquatic > Marine > Hydrothermal vents | place: Pacific Ocean: Lau Basin | collected... | reverse complement strand
GCTGCTCAAGGATCTCGATGCTACCGAGACCCACGCGGCATGAACCCAGATTGGGACCACCGCCAAACAAAAGTGCGAAAGATTCTGGACACTACCGAGCCTCGACGAGGTTCGCGAGATCACCTGGCAATGGATGCAGGAGTACAACGACGAACGCGGACACGACTCGCTGGGGAGAATGACCCCGGTCGAGTTCTACGAGAACGCCAGCAAGTCTACTTTTGAAGTGTCCACTTGACGGGGAAGCTTACGATGCCGCTATCGTCATTCAACGTTGACATAAAATCGGTCACTTCTCGCAATGCAAACATTATTTTGATGAATGAGAAAACATTCTACCCAGTGTGTACCGGTAAAGGCGACGTGCTCCCAATTGACTTTTCCCGACTTGTCGAAACCACCTCTTAGCTGTCCGGCTTGTCGTGCGGCTACACCCGTGTTAACCACTTGCCATACTATCTTTTGCCCACGCGGAATGGGACGGTCGATTTCAAACTTTATCCACGTCCCATGTTTCAATTGGGGTCCATCGGATCTTAGGGAGCCAAGGTACTCTCCATCTTCATCAGTATAGATCGATGCTCGAATTCCAATTCTTGCATGTTGCTGATACGGCCACTGCAGAGGCTGTACATGCGAGAGATCTTCGGTATAGTCAATAGTTGCTGATTTGCTGGTAGACTCGACCACCACTTCCTTTGCAAAGTCGTCGCCGAATATTTTTCGCCACTTCAGAATGCTCTCGTCACGATCTGGTTCAGCGATGGCGTCTTCTAACCACTCTCGATACCTGTGAATACAGTTCCGAAAGTTATCATATTTTTCCTGATTCCAGTGTCGATTAAAGTCCTCGGTAGAAAGGCTGGGGTTCCTGATAGTAGGCATGGATGGATTATCTTGTAGATAATCATCAAGCCGATAGAAGATGGTCGAGAGTGACGTAGATAAGTCACAAAAACCGCTGCCCAGACCATCCAATGCATTTACTCTTTCGGCAAGAATAGTCGTTAGCAATATTGATTTTGCAGAGAAGGTCTTCTTGTGGTCCCTTAAATACTTGAATAGCCTCGCGACTTTTATTAGATAGCCATCTGTGATTTTTGATTTTCCTAGAAACCATTCCGAGTAACCATTAGGGTTGGTCTGTTCTTCCTTGTTCTCTGTCCGGTTAAGAATCCATTCCGTTACCCCGCTCCATATGCTTTTACGCCTGATGCAGGGGACAACATCAAGATGGAAGTCACCTGAGTAGTCCAGTGTGACGCATCGAGTATTACGGCCTACCATATTCTCGTATGTTTTACTGCTTTTGAAGCCGCGGTATAACGAGTCGATGTAGTCTTTGGGCTCCCAATCTTCGTTCTCTTCGAGAAAGACGACGATATCAGCATCAAACTCGCCATTTCTCACCGGTTTGATTATAGTGCCATGCGCCCATGACCCTTGCGGTTTTGCCTCGATAAATAGATCCTTAAACTCTTCAAGTTGCTTAACGAAAGCTATGATTGTTTCGGCACGTTGTTTTAATGTGTCAATCCTAGTCTGATTGAGATTAACCGTGTCCCTCAAAAACGCCTTCAAATGATGGTCAAGCTTCATGGCCGCCCCTCAGCAAACGTTCAATATCAGTAGATGCAGTGGTGAAATCGCGATCTGCTCGCGATTTCAAATCGGGGAGCATGTTGGGATCATCAAGAGGCAATGAACGGTCTGTTTCAAAATTTATTCGAACGAATTGCTCTCCACTCAAAAGTAGGCTTACTACGTTGTGGGAGTGTATAGACTGGAGATTGAGAAGCATTTCAATGAACCGTCGCAATCCCCAACCCGTTAAGAAGCCCCACAAGCTGTTAACTCGTTTTAAGGAGTAGTAATTCCTGCCGATTCCTGTGCCAATCGAAAGTAGGTGGATTGAGTCTTTTGGTTCATCAAGTCGTGTTAGAGCTTCTGTTACTGCGACGAGACTTGGGTTGTTGGCCCATAGGCCACCATCAGCAAGCAGGTAGGGGTCAATATATGCCGGTCTGAAATATTTTGGCGCTGAGCATGAGGCCAAAACAGCGTCAGATATTTTTACATTCCCGTCTCGCGTGAAATCAGGACTATAGGTTGATTTAAAAACATGAACCTGGCCATTACCTATATCGGTCGATGGAATGATTAGTCTGGTTTTGGCATCCTTTAGCGCCAGCTCACCAAACTCCTGTTCAAGTATGCGTTTGAGTGTTCTCTGACTATAACTCGGTTTAAGCATGCCGCCGATAGAGAGTTTATCTGGCTTGAAAATCTTATGTCCATGGGCTTCATAGAGACTGCAGACTCGTTCGATAGGAATGCCTACAGCAAGAGCGGCGGCGATGATCGAGCCTGTGCTAGTGCCGGCTATAAGGTCGAAATCTTTATGGAATTCAGAGCCGATGGTGTCCTTTATTCTTCGTAGAACGTGCGCTGCGTAATAACCGCGAATTCCACCTCCATCAATTGCTAATATCCGCACACTCAATCCTTATTATTTTTTCGTTGAAGCAAACATCAGTGCGGCCAATATGCTACGGTTGGTATCCATTCGTAGCTTCCGTTTTAGATTGGTCGTCTGATTGATAGGTCACTCCAAAAATCGTATCTCCCAGCCACTTCTTGAACGACGGGTTGTCGCTGAACTGCTTGAACAATTCCGTGTGGTCGGCCAGTAGTTCCAGAATGACCCGTTGCAAGGCCTTGTCGTGCTCGATGCGGGCATTCTGCTTGTCCGAATGCTTCATTGCATTCTGATAGGCCGGATCGGCAGCTACCTTGGCCGGGATCTCCTCGGCAATCACTTTGCGTATCTTGTCGGCATCCTTCCAGTCGATGTTGCCGAACTGGTCGTTGAATGACTTGATGATGTTGCTGAGCTGATCGAGTTCGGGTTCCGGCTTGAAACCGCCACCGCCCGTCGGCACAGGCTCCAGTTCACCGTCCTCGTCCGTTAGCGAAATACGCAGGCTGGACTGCACCTCCACCCGGTAGCTGTCCATATCGATGGTCTCCAGGATACCCTTGGCGAGGTCTTCTTCCTTGGGGGCAGGCAGCTTGGGAATCAGGAAATTGAGGAAGATTGAGAGCTTCTCCCACTCGGCATTGGAATACGGCAGAATCGACGCCAGAAAGCCGTAGGTGCGCACAAAGGCCTTGGCCTTGCCCTTGAATCCACCTGGGCGTCTTCGTCCAGTTCGGCGTTATATACGGCCACACATGCATCGAGGATGGGATCGAGGCGGTCCCGGTCTTCTCCCCGCAGATAGCGTACCACCAGTTCGTCGACCTGGTCGGGCGAATAGACCTGATAACCATCCAAGGCTGCCTTGAGATCATGCAGCTTGTTGGGATCGGTCTCGTCGCTGAGGATCGTGGTGCGGTAATAGGGCTCGAAGGCTCTCTGGATGGTATCCGAATCGTTGTAGAAATCCAGGATAAAGGTGTCGTGTTTCTGTGGATGGGCCCGGTTGAGGCGGGAGAGGGTCTGCACCGCCTTGATGCCTGACAAGGGCTTATCCACGTACATGGTGTGGAGTAACGGTTCGTCGTAGCCGGTCTGGAACTTGTCGGCCACGATCAGGAACCGGTAAGGGTCTGTTCGAACTTTCTCGGGTATCAGATTGCTGGGAAAGCCATTGAGGGAGGCCTCGGTGACCTTCTGCCCGCCATACTCGTGCTCTCCCGAGAAGGCCACGATCGCCTGATAGGGGCTTCGCCGTTCCTTCAGATAATCCTGAAAGGCGTGAAAATACTGGATGGCCCGTTCGATGCCATTGGTGATCACCATGGCCCGTGCCTTACCGCCAATCTTACCACGCGCGATGACTTGCTCATGAAAATGGTCAATCATGATCTCCGCCTTCTGGCGGATGGCGTGCTGATGGGATTCCACATACCGTCGCAGCTTCTTCTGGGCCTTGCGCACATCAAACAGCGGGTCGTCCTCTACTTTCTTGGCCAAACGGTAGTAGCTGGCCACCGGTGTATAGTTCTGCAATACATCGAGGATGAAACCCTCCTCGATGGCCTGCTTCATGGTGTAGCTGTGGAAGGGTACATGGCGGATGGTACCGTCCGGCTGTGGATCTGGCTCGCCAAAGATCTCCAGTGTCTTGTTCTTGGGCGTGGCGGTGAAGGCAAAGTAGCTGGCATTCTTCACCATCTTGCGCCCTTCCATGATGCGGTTGATCTGATCCTCCAGGGTTTCGTCGTCCTCATCGTAGTCCGGGTCCGTCTCCAGCACCCGGTTCATGGCAGCGGTGGCCTTGCCACCCTGGCTTGAATGGGCCTCGTCGATGAGAATGGCGAATCGCTTGCCCCGGTGTTCCGAGCCGATCTCGTCGAGGATGAAGGGGAACTTCTGCACCGTGGTGATGATGATCTTCTTGCCCTGGTACAGGAAGGTCTTGAGATCGCCGGAACGCTCGGCATGGCCGACGATGGCCGAGACCTGGGCAAACTGTTTGATGGTATCGCGGATCTGCTTGTCCAGTACTCGCCGGTCGGTGACCACGATCACCGAATCGAACAGTGCGCTATCCTCCTGTTCCAGCCCCACCAACTGGTGGGCCAGCCAGGCGATGGAATTGCTTTTGCCGCTGCCGGCCGAATGCTGAATGAGGTAGCGTTTGCCCACGCCATTGACCCGCACGTGTTCCAGCAGCTTGCGCACCACAGCGAGTTGGTGATAGCGGGGAAAGATCTGCTTGCGCGACTTACGGCCGCTCCGCTCGTCCTTCTCCTCGACGATCTGGGCATAGTTCTCGATGACATCGGTGAGGCTGCCTCGAGTCAGGACTTCCTTCCACAGATAGTCTGTCGCCAGGCCGGCAGGGTTGGGCGGGTTACCTGCGCCGTCGTTGTAGCCCTTGTTGAAGGGGAGAAACCAGGAGTGCTTGCCCTTCAGGTGGGTACAGAAGCGCACCTCGTGATCATCCACCGCGAAATGCACCATGCAGCGCCCGAACTGGAACAGCAGCTCCTTCGGATCACGGTCGCGTTTATACTGCTGCACCGCGTCTTCCACAGTCTGCTTGGTCAGCTTGTTCTTCAGTTCGAAGGTCGCTACCGGCAGGCCATTGATGAAGATCGCCATGTCCAGCGATAACTGCGTCTCATCACGGGAGTAGCGCAACTGGCGGGTGACGCTGAAACGATTGGCCTCGAAGCGTTCCACCGCCTTGCGATTGTTTGGAGACGGCGTACCGTAGAACAGATCGATGTGGTGCGGCCCGTGCTTGACGCCCCGGCGCAGCACATCGATCACACCGCGCTTGGCCACTTCGCCCTGCAGCCGGTGCAGGAACTGGGTACGGCGCGGTCCGGCTTCCTCGACGCCCAGCTTCTCCAGCGTCTCCGGCTGAGTAGCTCGTAGGAAGGCGATCAAATGGGCTAGATCCACCCCGTGCTCGCGGTCGTAGTCGCCGGAATCGCCGGGCAGATAGCCCGCCTCGTCGATCAGCGAGCGGACGATCAGGGTTTCCAGCCCCTTTTCCGTGGTGTCGGTCGGATGCATCCTCAGTGACGCTCCTCCAGTGGCGCCACCCAACCCTTAGCCGTCAGCACATCAATGGCCAGGTTGATCTGGCGTGGGGTGAACTGGCGCTTGCGTTCATTCCAGGCATAGGTCTTCAGCAGCACATCTTCCCGGCTCTGCGGCGCCTCGCGCTTGATGACCCAATGCACCGTGGATAGAAGCTCCAGTCCAAAGGGTGATTCAAATCCTTCTACCAGCTCGGTGACACGTGCGTAATGGGCGCGCGTCTCGGGGTGGGCGTCGAGAAAGCGCGACGCCTCCTCTACCGCGCCTGGTACCAACTGTAATGGCTTCTCCGGGGCATCACCCCCATCGGCATAGCCGGCGACAAAGTGCCCTTCAATCTTGTTGAGCACATGCCGCAGGTTCTCGGCATAGGGGCCATAGGGCGCCTTCTGATAGCGAAGCCGCAGCGGCTCGCCCGCCTCCTGCATGAAGTACATCAGCTTGTGCAGCTCCAGCAGGGTAATGAAGGGGTCCAACAGACCGCGGAGGTAACGGTCCATCAGCTCCACCAGAGCGGCACGGCCTTTGGTCATTGCAGGCACTTCCCGGTTGCGTGGCATCTTCTTGGCGTCTGGGGCACCCTTCGGTTCGAACACGACGACCCGCACATCTTCCAGTTTTCCAAGCGCCTGCTCGATCCTTGCACGCACTTCATGCCATTCGAGACCACCGAGACCCGCGCCCAACGGCGGCAAGGCAATCGAATGGATTTGTTTTTCCTGAATAACGCGTACAAGATCTTGTAACCCAGCCTCGATATCCTCAATACGGCTTTTTCCCCGCCAATGGCGCTTGGTCGGAAAGTTGATGAGATATCGCGGATTCGTCAGGCCGCCTATTTCATAGACGAACATACGGCCTGGCCGCACTTCCTCCCGCTTACAGGCCTCCGCATAAGCCTTGAAGTTCTCCGGAAAGGCCTTCTTGAACTGCAGGGCAATGCCGCGGCCCATCACGCCGACACAGTTGACCGTGTTGACGATGGCCTCGGCATCCTCGATGAGCAAATCGCCCGTTTTGTATTCAATCATCGCCGCTCCCCTCAGTAATACCAATCTCGCTTGATCTCGACAGGTGGCAGATGGGCCGCTCCAGCCAAGGCATGCATAACCTGGGTGTAAATCGTGCGGTTCATTACGCCGATCCGCTCGACCAGGTGCCAGGGAAAACTATGTTCAATCAGAAACTCGGCCTGTTTACCTTCCTTCTTACCTTGCCAATCCCTGGCCTGAATTGCATCCCAGTCAAGCTCGTGCAATTGCGTGAGACTATCCCTGTCCTCGAAATAGTAGGCACCTGCGTTCGACAGCGTAAAGGCCCAGCGTCTCCCGTTCGCATTGGCCCATGCCACGGTCACCCTAAGATCCGCCTCCAGATGAATGATCGGGCATTGCCCACCTCGATAGGCCAGCTCTGGATGGTTGGCCCGGTGAATCAGATACAACATAATCGACCGAGGGCAGAAGTAGAACGGCACACACTGACCTACATGCAGGCCTGGGTGACTGGTCAAAGTCAGCTCATTGAGCCGCCGTTGCTTGATACTGTTCATGCCGATGGTCGTGCCAGGCGGCGCCCTTCGTGCAATCTCGGCATCACACCATAGGCACCCGTCCGCAAGGACCGAAGCCAGCCGATCCACATGCAGGATGTGATAGATCTTCGGGTTGGCTGGAACGGTCACATCGCAGCCTCCAGCTTGTCCTGCGTTACCGCGTCATCGCTTATCACGGCTTCGTCCATGGCTTCTTCCGATTGATCAACTTCAGGTACTTCCACCCCGCGCACATCCAGTTTTCCGGTGACCACATCGGCGATGAGGCGGGTGCGGTATTCCTGGATGAGGTCGATTTCGCGTTGGGTACGGGTGATGGACTGATCGATCACTGCACACTTACCCAGAATATGTGAGACAATGTCTTTCTGCTCAGGTAAAGATGGAACAGGTATTCGAAGTGATTTAGTCTCTTCCTGATTGATTATTGGCATTGTTGTATAACTGCCACATGAAATAATAAAATCTCTCAAAACGCTAAGGGAAAGAGCCATATATTCAGCAACCACCTTCTCATTAGGAATGATGGCATTTATTTGCTGATTGCAGCTTGCCATATATCTGCTAATTGCCACTTTCCCTATTGTCGCTCCGATTCCAATCATCATGACGGTATTTTGAGGGAATACCTGAACTTCCTTTTTTCCGATTTCAGATAGCCGCCGCTCCGATTCAGAAAGATAAAGATCATCTGTGAAATCACCTGGTGTAAACCAATTGAATCCAATTGAATCGAAGTATTCATCGCCAGCACCTGCAGGAGTGCCACCAGTCTTCACCTTCTTAGCGCACCTCCGCACAGGTAATACCTCCCACCCCGCCGGCACCTTGCCCAGCCAGGGCACGCCGGAGTCCTTGTATTCTGGATAGGGCTTGCCGGTGCGCACATCGATAGCGCCGGTGACGGCCTGGTTGATGAGGACCTGCTTCTGCTCCTTGAGCCGCTCGATCAGTTGCCGCTTGGCGCGGATAAAGCGGTCGATCTGGGCGGTTTTCCATTCGAGGAAGAGGGCGATTTGGGTTTGTTCATTCCTTGGGGGAACGCAAGTATAAATCGCTTTGAAATGCTCCGGCCTTAGACTCCATTGATCCGACGTGATTCCATAAGACCACCGCTCGGCCTCTTTCGCAAATCGGGGCGTGCGGAACAGATAGTGTGCGTATTCACCAATGATCTCTTTGCGGGGCCGCTCTACTATATATGCAGGGCTTACAATTCCACGATAACGCGATAAGCCTATGGCTCCTTGCCATGCCCGCATTTTGTTATACACAAGCTCACCGGGAGTAACCAGCTTATATTTTGATTTATCTACATTCGAAGAATCCTTCTTGGAAGTCTCCGATAATAACTCACTTTGGCGTATCACGCCCTTTGTGATTGTGACAGATAACATCTCCTCATTAGGATGATTTGCTTCCCTGATCTCTTGGAACAACGCTCGATTCGGCTTTATCTGCCAGCCCTTTGGCACTTCCCCCAACCACGGCATCCCCGAATCCATGTACTCGGGATAAGGCCTGAACTTCATCGCTCCACCTCCACCAGAATCTCATCCAGCAGCCCCTCGGTCTCGCGCTCCAGCGCCCGGATGTCGGCGACGATCTCTTCCAACGGCCGCATGGGGGCGGGCTTGTAGAACTCGCGGGTGAAGCTGATCTCGTAGCCGATCTGGGTTTTGGTCTCGTCGATCCAGGCGTCCGGCACATAGGGCAGCACCTCGCGGCGGAAGAAGGCCTCGATGCCGCCTTCCTCCAGCAGGGGCACCTGCTCGCTGTCGCGCAGTTGGGTGTCGGGTTCGTATTCCACTACGGCGGGTTTGCCATCGATTTCCGCCTCGAACCGGCCGTGCAATGGGTCGGGTTCGATCTTGCCGGGCTTGTGCGCCTTCTTGATGACCGGCTCGGCGTTCTCGTCGCTCTCGGTCAGGTACTCGCGCAGTAGCTTTTCCTTCTTGGCTGTCCAGCGGAGATTCATGGCCTTGGCCTCTTGCCTGGCGCGGGCGATGAAGGCGTTGTAGTCCCTCAGCGGCGCGGTGCCGAAGTGTTCGGCCAGCTTGATGGCCAGGCGAGACAGGTCGGATTCCTTGGCCTGCTCGCAGGCTTCGTTCAGCGCCACCAGACGATCTCCGCCGAGGTCCACCCGCAGGCGCAGGGGGCGTTCGACGGTGATCTTCCAGTAGCCGAAGTGTTCGTTGGGGAAGATCTTGCTCTGCTCGGTCTCGTGCGGGTTGACGATCAGCTCGCAGATGCGCTGGATGTGTTCCTCGCCCAGGCGGCAGTTCTTCTTGCCCAGGTTCTTGCGCAGCGGTTCGAACCAGCCGGTGGCGTCGATGAGCTGAACCTTGCCCCGCCGCTCGGGCGCCTTGCGGTTGTTGAGCAGCCAGATGTAGGTGGCGATGCCGGTGTTGTAGAAGAGGTTCTCCGGCAAGGCGACGATGGCTTCCAGCCAGTCGTTTTCGATGATCCAGCGGCGGATGTTGCTCTCGCCGGAGCCGGCGTCGCCGGTGAACAGGGCCGAGCCGTTGTGCACCTCGGCGATGCGGCTGCCGAGCGGGGTGTCGTGCTTCATCTTGGCCAGCTTGTTGACCAGGAACATGAGCTGGCCGTCCGAGGAGCGAGTGATCATCTTGTATTCCGGGTCGCCGGCGTGCTCGACCACGAAGCGCGGGTCGGTGATGCCGTCCTTGCCGCCCAGGCGCTCCATATCGGTCTTCCAGCTCTTGCCGTAGGGCGGATTGGAGAGCATGAAGTCGAAGGTCTTCTCCGGGAAGGCGTCCGCCGAGAGGGTGGAGCCGTGTTTCATGTTGTCCGCCTCCATGCCCTCGCCCTTGAGCAGCAGGTCGGCCTTGGTGATGGCGAAGGTTTCGGCGTTGATCTCCTGCCCGAACAGGTGAATGGAAACCCGCTTGCCGTGTTGGTCGGCCAGTTGCTGCAGACGCTCCTCGGCCACGGTGAGCATCCCGCCCGTCCCGCACGCCCCGTCATAGACCAGGTAGGTGCCGGATTCGATCCGGTCGGCAATGGGCAGAAAGATGAGGTCGGCCATCAGGGTGACCACGTCGCGGGGGGTGAAGTGCTCGCCAGCCTCCTCGTTGTTCTCCTCGTTGAAGCGGCGGATCAGCTCCTCGAAGATGGTGCCCATGGCGTGGTTGTCCAGGGCCGGTAGACGCTCCGTGCCGTCGGGGTTCCGCACCGGCTCGGGACTGAGGTTGATGGTGGGGTCGAGGAACTTCTCGATCAGGTGGCCGAGGATGTCGGCCTCTACCAGAGTGTCGATCTGGTTGCGGAACTTGAACTTGTCCAGGATCTCCTGCACGTTGGGCGAGAAGCCATCCAGATAGGCCTCGAAGTCGGCCCGCAGTTGCTGTGCCTTGGCGCGGGCCTTGAGGTCGCGCAGGGTGAAGGGCGAGGCGTTGTAGAAGGCCTGTCCCGACGCCTGGCAGAGCGCGGCGTGCTGGTTGGCGATGCCGGCCTCGTCGAGCTGTTGCTTCATGGCCAGCACAGCCGGTTTGGTGGGCTCCAGCAGGGCATCGAGCCGCCGGATCACCGTCATGGGCAGGATCACGTCCCGATACTTGCCGCGCACATAGACATCGCGTAGCACGTCGTCAGCGATGCCCCAGATGAAACTGACGATACGGCTGTGGATGTTGCTGTTCATGAAGGTTCCTTGTTCTTAATGTTTGAGCCGCAGAATCGCCTCATGAGCGTCTGGCCTGCTCACGAATCCACTGATCGATGTCTGCCCGGGTAAAACGCCACGCGCCCCCAACCTTGAAAGCTGGGATCTTCTTCTCCGCCACCAGCCGGTAGATGGTGCGCTTGCCGACCTTCAGATACTTGGCCACTTCGTCCAGGGTGAATATCTCACCGATTTTCTCGGACATAGGTTTTGCCTTTGACGGGATCTCGACCGGTAATTTTGGCAATCATACGACAACGAAAGGCATATTGAAACAGCAGCTTAGCTGGACGTGGCTGAGCGCAGGCAGGATTCCTCGCAGGCTTCGACATCCACCAGGCGATAGAGGATACGCCCCGGTAATTTCAATTAGTTGGGAGTGTAGCCCTGGTGGCTGACCCGGGGGACTACTTCCCAACCATCATTCGGACTGCGAGGCCCAGCGGCAGCTTTCCGGGCCGAAGGCGAAGCTCACCGTTGACGACACAATATTCCAGCCCCTCGTTGGTATACCGGAACTCGGGCGGGATACGGAGGCTGAGTAAGTCGCCACGGACTTCGGCGTCGACCGTGTGCCACTCTGGCTCCGACAGGCTAACCAGTGGAGCGGGGCGGGAGTTTGATAGCGGTTCTGCGTCGTCGGCTTCTCCAAGGAGTGCGGCACGCTGTCTTGAGCGGGTGGATTCGTAAAGATGCTCGGCCTCGTACTCGAGGATGTCTTCGACTCGATAAACCACCCGTCCGCCGATCTTGATGTATCTTGGCCCCCACCCGATCGAGCGCCACCGTTCGAGCGTGCGGGCGGAGATTCCCCAGTATTCGGCCAGCTGCTGCTGGTTCATGTGGCTGATCATAGCGTGCTTGTGCTTCATGGCTCTGTCCTCCTGCAGTCCGTTCAGGCGCCATGAAGGCTCATAAGGCATTGAAAGGCAAGTTGATCCGTGCCAGAGGGGGGGATGACGGCCAATGAGTATTTGCGTATTCAAGTGGTGGGGGCTGTTGGCTACCAGTGGGCGTTCTCGTAAGACGGCACTGGATGGTACGGTCTGGTTCGTCAACGATTTCAATGAGAGATGTCTTCCCACCGCCATTACACGAAAACGCCGGTTCTCTGAAGCCGGCTTTGTTGCTCGCATCCGCTCGTTCTTGCCCTTCCTATCGGCTGACTATCATCGTGGTGTGTCCACCTTCCGCGGTGGCTTTAGGCCCCTGCGTCAACCACCCGCACGCCTGCGCCGTTTCGCCGATCCCGCCGCCCGGATGCTCCGGGCCGACTCCCAGCGGCGGAAGTCGTCGAGCAGTTTCAGGAGGGCGGGGTCGGGCAGGCAGTAGTAGATGAAGGGCCCGCGTCGTTCGGGGCGCACCAGGCCGGCCTCGCGCAGGGCGCGCAGGTGGAAGGAGACGTTGGTCTGGCTGAGGCCCGTGGCCTCGACCACGTCGGAGACCGGCCGGCATTCCAGGCCCAGGCTGCACAGGATCTTCAGGCGGTTGGGTTCGGCCAGGAGCTTGAAGATCTCCCCAAGAGCCCGGATGGAACCACAATCGTATGCGGTATTGCGCATCGGTCGGCGCCCTCCCACGGCGACGGCGGGGATCCTTGCGGCGGCTCCCCGCGATGGTGACCTACTTCCCCATCCTGCCCTCGACATAGGGCTTGTAGGCCTCGATGTAGAACTCCGGCGGCCGGCGATTGGCCTGCACCGAGGGGCGCGCCTGCATGGCGTCGAGCCAGCGGTGTACCCGGGGCAGGTCCTCGGGCAGTCGGAACCCGCGGTATTCGGTCAGCGCCGGCATGTGCTCGAAGAAGGGGTAGTAGGTCAGGTCCACGAGGCTGATCGCATCTCCGAGCCAGTAGGGGCCGGGGGTTTGCGACAGCGCGGCCTCGATCGTCCGGAGGCTGTCGAGCAGGGCGGAGCGAATGCCTGCGTGCCGGCTCGCGTCGAGTTCGAACACCAGGCCGCAGCAGTTGGGCTGGAAGGTGGTGTTGCAGTATTCGATCCAGATGCGGGCATGGGCGCGGGCGACCGGTTCCCGCGGCAGCAGGGGAGGGTCGGGGAAGGCGTCCTCCAGGAACTCGTTGATGACCGTGCTCTCCCACACCACGTCATCGCCGTACTTCAGCAGCGGCACCTTGCCGGTGGGCGAGATCCGGGCATACCAGTCCGGGATGTTCCGCAGGTCGATGACCCGCGCCTGATGCGGAATGGACTTCTCGGCCAGCGCCAGGCGTACCCGGTAGGCGAAGGGGCAGACATCGTTGTAGTAGAACTCCACGGCCGTCATGGCTTCCCCTCCCGGAGCGGAACGATCGATTGATCCGTCGCTCTAATATGTGTAAGCTCGCATATGCGTAACAACGCATATGATCGCCGGATCCCCCGGCGCTGTCAAACGGAGTACCACCATGAGCGACGAGGCGCGTTTCCCGGCCACCCTCATGCCGGACAAGGACTGGTGGCAGGCGCTGTGGCCCGATCCGGCCGGCGTCCTGCGCGCGGTGGGCATCCGGCCCGCGATGAAGGTCGTGGACCTGTGCTGCGGCGACGGGCACTTCACCCGCCCCCTGTGCGTGCTGGTCCGGCCCGGGCCCGTCTGGGCGCTGGATCTCGATGCCGACCTGCTCGGACAGGCGCGGCGCGAATGCGCGGAGTACCCGAACTTCCATGCGATCCTGGGCGACGCCCGCGAGCTGCCTCGGCACGTCGGGGAGCCGGTGGACTTCGTGTTCATGGCCAACACCTTTCACGGCGTCCCCGACAAGACCGGCCTGGCCCGGGCGGTGTACCGCGCGCTCGCGCCCGGCGGCCGCTTCGCCCTCGTCAACTGGTACCGCCGCCCGCGCGAGGAGACCACCGTGCTCGGCCAACCCCGCGGGCCCGACACCGACCTGCGCATGGAACCGCCCGAGGTCCGTCAGGCCGTGGAGCCGGCCGGTTTCGGACTGGAGCAGATCGTCGACGTCGGCCCCTATCACTACGGCGCCGTATTCCGCAAGGCACAGGCGCCCCAGCCGGAGAAGGAATCATGAAGGAGACGATGCAGAAGGTGATGGAGAAGATGATGTCTGGAATGATGAAGCCCGAGGAGATGCCGCGGATGATGGGGTCCATGATGGACAGCGTGTTCAAGGAGATGAGTCCCGGGGATCGGATGGAGTTCATGCAGAACATGATGCCCCGCTGCATGAACATGATGTTCTCCGAGTTGAAGCCGGAAGACCGCAAGGACCTGGCCCGGGCCATGCTCGAGCGGATGATGGGGGAACTCGGGAAGCAGTTGAAGGGAGCGTGAGCGCGAAAACCGAATCGCAAACGGGACAGATTTATTTGCATCAACCTGATGTTCCCCGGTTTGTCCGCATGGTCTGGGCCAAATAAATCTGTCCCGTTTGGTGCGCGTTTGGGGCGGTTGTTGGTGCACCCCGCCCCCGCGCGGCACCGGCGCTTGAGTCCGTAGCTCACTCCACGCTTGACGGGGGCTATTTCGCTACTAGACTGCAATACTCAGGCGCGATCGAACAGGGAGGGGACACATCGTCCCGCGCTGTTGAACCCGCACTCCAGGGAAGGAGGTTGGGATGGGGATCCGTTTCGTTGCGGCCGCCGCCGCGTTTGGGGCGGCGGTTGCCGCGCTCTGTCTGGCCGTCGTCGCGCCGGTGGTCTTCGCGACCGACTCCGCCGACGGGTACATGCCGTCTTTGTGGATCCTTCGCGGCGAGACGCTCGAACGGCACTCGGCGCGGGACGGGAGCGTCATCAAGGTCTTCGCTGCGCGCGAAGCTGCGGCATTCGGGGTCGACCGCAAGAGCGGGCGGGTGTGGGTCTTCGGTGAGCACCGCTTGCGCATCCACGGTCCCGACGGCGCACTGCAGGCCCAAATTCCCGTATCGCTGCCCGGTGTCGGTCACGCACGCCGGGATCGGGAGCGCGGGGAGACTGCGGACGAACGGGGTGAACGCGACGAGGGCGAGGATGATGCGGTCCGTTCGTCTCCCGCCCCGGTGGTTGACGATGCGGCCGGGTTCGCCTGGGTCGTCTTCGGGAGTGCGTTGCTGCGGATCGACGCCGTCGGCGATGCAGCCGAGGTTCCGGGCCTGCGCGGGCGACCCCTGGGATTGGCGCTCGATCGGGGTTCGGCGCGGTTGTGGATCCTGCGCCGCGGCGGCCTGACCGCGCTCGAGCGGGACGGCGGCGGGCGGCGCGGGTTCGCATTCGCGCGCGGCGCGCGCCCGCGGGGGCTGGTCTTCGACGGGCGCCGCGGCCGGCTGTGGGTGTTGTTCCGGGGGCGATTGCGCGCGTACGGACGCGACGGCGGGGCGGTACTCGAGGTCGCTCTCCCCAAGGGACTCGACCGGCGTGCGGCGGCTGACGGCGCCGGCGGGGTCTGGATCGCGGGGGCGCGCCGGCTCGCGCACGTGGACGAGAGCGGACGTATGGCCTTCGTGCTGCGTCCGTTCGCCGGTGAAGAGGGGGGCGGCGCGATCGTGGGTCTGGCGGCGAACCCGGAGGACGGCTCGGCCTGGGTGGCCGGTCGCCGGCGGCTGCATCGCTTTGCGGCCGACAGCCGCCTGCTCGCGCGTACCCGCATCGGCGGCCGTGGGGCGGCGCACGCGCGGGGCTACGGCGAGGACGAACGCCGCGAGCGTTCCGGGCGCCCGCTTCAGCTCGTCGTATACGCCGATGTCGATCCGCCGTCGGTGCGCCTGACGGCGCCCATCGACGACGCGGTCGTTGCGACCGGACGGCCGCGCGTCGAACTGAAATTCGCCGACGACGGATCGGGCGTCGACATCGCCCGTACCGTGCTGTCCGTGGACGGCCGGCCGTTGCCGGCGCGCTGCCGTGCGGATTCCGCCGCGCGCACTCACTGCACCCTGAATGCGCGACTGCCCGAAGGGCCGGTGACGCTCCAGGCGATGGTCACCGATGCGGCCGGCAACACCTCGCCACCGGCTCGGGTCCGGTTCCGCGTCGACACCGTGCCGCCGGCCGTCACCGTGGACGCACCCGCGGCCGGCGCCTTTCTGAACCGCTCGCCGGCGGCGGTGCGCGGGACGCTCAGCGAACGCGCGTCGCTCGTGCTGAACGGCAGTCCGGTCGAGGTCGGTCCGGACCTGCATTTCGTCGCCGCCGCCAAGTTGGCGGAAGGCCCGAACACGCTCGCTCTTGCCGCCGTCGACGCGGCGGGTAATCGGGGCGGGCGCGTGATTCGGGTCACGCTCGATACGCTGCCGCCGGCACCGTTGCGCGGTGACCGGGTCGTGGTATCCGCCCCCGCCGCCGACGGCAAGGTCGAAGTGCGCGGCGGCGCCGGCAGCGTCGAGGCGGGCGTGCGCGTCACGGCGGTCGACGTGCGCTCCGGACGACGGGTGCAGACCGTCGCCGATGCGATGGGGGGCTTCTCGCTTCGGATCGAGGCGCGGCCCGGGGACACCGTTCGCCTGGTACTCACGGACGCCGCCGGAAACGCTGCTGCGCCGCACGAGCTCGCCGTCGGCAACCGGGCGCCGGTGCTAGCGCCCGTCGGGGACCGCACGGTGGCGCCCGGCGCGACGTTGCGGATCGCCTTGCGCGCCACTGATCCGGACGGGGATGCGGTGCGTTATGGGGCCCTGCCCTTGCCGCTGCCTGAAGGGGCGACGCTGGATGCGGCCGAGGGAGTGTTCACCTTCCGCCCCGACGGGCGCACGTCGGGGTTGCTCGAACTGGAATTCTACGCCACCGACGGTATGGCAGTCAGCCGCCGGGCCGTGCGGATCGATGTCTCCGCGCCGGATCCCGGAACGGCGGCTGCGGTGAGCGGCATCGTGCTCGACGCGAATGCCGCGGCCGTCGGGCGCACACGCCCGATCGTGGGCCTGACGGTCACGATTGCGGGCAGCGGTCTTGCCGCGCGCACCGACGCGCGCGGTCGGTTCGCGCTGAGTGGACTGCCTGCGGGTCCGCAGGTGCTGGCTTTCGATGCCGCGACGGCGCGACCCGCGCCGGGCGGCGGTTCGTACGCGGGGTTCCGCCGTCGCATCGACGTGGTGGCGCACACCGTCCGTCAGTTGGCGCGACCCGTCTATCTGCCGCGCATCGAGACCGCCAGCCGGACGCCGGTCGACCCCGGCGCGCGGACCGTGGTGAGCAATGCGCGCCTCGGCGTCACGCTGACGGTCGCCGCGGGGTCGGCCGTGGGGCCGGACGGCGCGCCGTTCACCGGTATGCTCTCGATCAGCGAGGTCCCGCGCGGCTTCGCGCCCGCGACGCTCCCCGAAGGTGTGGAGCCGGGGTTGCTGGTGACGCTCCAGCCGGTCGGCGTGCGGTTCACGACGCCCGCGAAGCTGGCATTTCCGAATCTCGACCACCTCGCGCCGGGTAACGAGGTCGACCTGTGGTCGGTGGATCCGGACCGTGGGGTCTTCGCCGTCGTCGGCACCGGTCGCGTGAGTGCGGACGGCGCCCGCCTCGAGACGGTCGCCGGCGGTGTGCGCGCCACCGACTGGCATGCGCTGCTGCCGCCGGCCGGCCAAGGCAACGGGGAGACCGACGAGAGTCAGAGCCCCGATCGCTGCCCATGCCGGCAGGATGGCTCGCCCGCAGGCTCGCGGGTGCTGTCGAAGTCCGGCGCGCTTTTGACCTCGGTGGCCCTCCCGTCGTACACCGTCTTCGGCCGGACGATGCGCCCGACGCTGGTCTACGACAGCGCGCGCGCCGATCCGCGCCCGCTGCTGCCGTTCGATCTGACCGTCCCGCTGCGCGCGGCGGTCCCGCCACGGCTCTCCTACCGGCTTTCGGTGGGCGGTGTGCGCGGCGCACGGGAGGTCTTCGTCGCCACCACGGGCCTCCGGGAAGACATCGACGAGACGCTGCGAGGCGTGGCCGACGTCCCTGCGGGCGCATTGCGCACGGGCCTGTATCCGTACCGGATCGCCCTGACGAGCTATTACGATCGGACCCGGATCGGCTCCGATCTGCGGGGGACGGTGGCGGTCGTGAACGGGCGGCGCAGCCCGTTCGGTGCGGGGTGGGGGCTCGGCGGGCTCGAGCGGCTCCATCCGGCGCCCGCGGGCGACGTGCTGCTCAGTGCCGGCAACGGCGAGCGCCTCGAGTTCAGCGCCGCCGCGGACGGGACGCTGCGCGCGCCCCCCGGAGACCGGTCCGTACTCACGCAGGCGCCGGGTGGGGGCTATACGCGCACCCTGAAGGACGGCGCGCGCATCGACTACGACGCGCGCGGGCGCATGACCCGGCGCACCGACCGCAACGGCAATGCAACTACCTATCGCTACGATGCGCAGGACCGGCCGGTGGTCATCGTCGGCCCCGCGGGCCGGGAGACCCGGCTCCGCTACGCCTCGGGCCGGCTCGCCGCTCTCACCGACCCCGCGGGGCGCACGACCACGTTCGTACACGACGCGGCCGGCGACCTGGTCGGCGTCACGTTACCCGACGGCGCGCGGCTGCGCTTCACCTACGACACCCGGCACCGGCTGCTCACCGAGACCGACGCGCGCGGGTCGGTCACCCGGCACCACTACGACGCACTCGGGCGCCTGATCCGCGTGACCGCGCCCGATGGGGCGGTACGCCTTGCGACCACCAACCAGGCGACAGGGTGGGTCGATCCGGCGCGCGGTTCGGGAACCACCGGCGCGCCGGCGTCCGTGGTGCGTCCGCCCCCGCTCCTCCAGGCCGGGTTCGTCGACGGCGAGGGGCGCACGCGCCGCGTCGACCTCGACCGCCTCGGGCTGCTCACGCGCATCAGCGACTTCGCGGGGTTGGTCACCACAATCGAACGCGATGCGGCGGGCGACCCGTTGCGCATTCGTCGCCCGACCGGCGAGCGACGCTTCACCTACGACGCGCGCGGTAACCTCCTGTCGCGGTTCGACAGCTCGCTTGGCGGCATGCGGAGTTTCGAGTACGAGCCGGTACACAACCGCATCACGCGTATCGTCGATGCACTCGGTAACGCCACCGCGCTGCGCTACGACGGGCGCGGAAATCTGGTCGAAGTGACCACGCCCGAACGTCGTACGCTGCGGATGAGCTACGACGCCCGCGGCCTGCGCACGGGCCTGGTCGACGCCCTCGGAACGCCGACGCGCTTCACCTACGACGGCGACGGCAATCTCACCGGAGTGATCGAGGGCGACGGTCCCGGCCGCAGGGTCACGAGCCTGGAGTATACGGCGGCGGGCGATCTCGCCGCCGTAACCGACGCTGCGGGGCGGCGCCTGCGTTTCGCCTACGACGCGGCCGGGCGGGTGCTCGCCCAGACCCTGCCCGACGGGCGGCAGATCCGTTACGGCTACGATCCGAAGGGCAACCTCGTCTCACTGACACCGCCCGGGCGTTCGGCCCATCGCTTCGCCCATACCCCGCTCGACCGCACGGCGGTCTACACGCCGCCGGACGTCGGTCGGGGTGATCCCGCCACGCGCTTCCGCTACAACCTCGCCGGACAGCTCACGCGGATCCTGCGCCCCGACGGGCGCGCGGTGGATCTCGCCTACGACGGCGGCGGTCGATTGGCCCGGGTGGAGGTCGCCCGGGGCCGGTACGAATACCGTTACGATGCGAAGGACTTTCGCGGGCGACCCACCGGGCAGTTGAACCGGGTCGTCGCGCCCGGAGGCAATGCCCTCGATTACCTGTATATCGGGGAACGGCTGACCGGCTACGTTTGGAGCGGCGCGATCCGCGGCCATGTGACCTGGGTCTACGATCGCGCCGGGCGGATCAGGAGCCGACGGGTCAACGATGAGCCGGCGTATTTCGCCTACGACCGGGACGGCCTCCTGGTGCAGGCGGGACAACTCCTCGTGCACCGCGACCCCGCGGGCGGACGAATCGCGGATACAGAGTTGGGACTCGTGCGTACGGCCCGGACCTACAACCGCTTCGGGGAACTCGTCGGACAGAAGGGTGCGGGTGCCAGGGGTGACGCAATCACCGCCGAGGTGGATGTCGGCATCGCGAGCGCCGGGCCCCTCCGCGTCCGCGGAACGCTGGCGGGCGCGGGCGCGGCGCGCATCGGCGCGACCCGGATTCCGGTGGCCGCCGACGGCAGCCTCTCGGGTGAGGTGCCGTTGTCTGCAGGGGACAACCGGCTGGTGATTGAGGTCCTGACTCCTGCGGGGACGGTGATCCGCAGCCTGGAGCGCCGCGTGCTCGCGCAGCCGTCCACCGCCACGGGCGTCCGCGTCGTCGCGCTGCGCGCGGTGGCCGCCGACGGTGCCGCTTACTTCGAGGACGACACGGGCCTGTTGCAGCGGGTGGCACCCGGCGGGGGGCGCCCGCAACGACTCTCCTGGCTCGATGGGGCATCAGCGGTGGCGCCCGCCGCCGGAGGGGTCGTCTACATCGTCAAGGGCGGCCGACTGTGGCGGCACGACGGGGCCGGCGATCGGCCGCTGGCCGACCTCGCCGGACTGTCGCCCGGCCTGCGTCCCGCGATCGCCGCGGTATCCGGCCGCGGTGTGTATCTCGCCGCCGATCACTTCATCCACCGGATCGACCCCGCGGGTGCGGTGACGCCGTTCGCGACCCTGCCCGCGACGGACACGGATCTGCGGATCGCAGCGTCCACGTGGGGGGTCGTCGTAGGCAGTCGCACCACCGGCAACGTCTACCGCGTGGGTACCGACGGCAGCCACACCCTGATCGAACGCCAGCCGGACTTCGTTGACCTCGCCGTCGACAGCACCGGGCGTCTCTGCTATCTGCGCCCGTCGGCAACGCCGCCGATCGGCGGCGCCGGGCTCGGCGCGAGGGTGCTCGCCGCCCTGGTCCGGCCGGCGGCCGCGGCGACGCCCCCGCTGTTGTTTCCCGTCATCGGGTGCCACCTGCCCGGCGCACCCTTGCGCACACTCACGCTCGATCGGATTCCCAACTCCCTCGCCATCGACGCCGCCGACCGGATCTATTACGGGCGCGGCGACAACATCGTGCGGATTAAGGGCGGGCGCCTCGTGCCGCTGATCGCCGGCCGCCCTGTGTTCGCGACCCTGACCCTTTCCGGGACAGTGCACAGTGTCGGTTTCCGGCAGGCGTTCCAACGTGACGCCGTCGGCCGCATCACGCGCCGGACCGAAAGCCTCGGTGCCAGGACCACGGTCTCGGAATACACCTACGACCCCGCCGGCCGCCTCGCGGAAGTGACCGTCGACGGCGCCGTCGCCGAGCACTACGCCTACGACGCCAACGGGAACCGGATCGCCGCCGTCACAGCGGCCGGGACCGTCACCGGGACCTACGACGCCCAGGACCGGATGCTCACCTACGGCGGCGCCACCTTCGCCTACAACGCCAACGGGGACCTGGAGGCCCGGCGCGAGGGCGGGAAGACCACCGGCTACCACTACGACGAGTTCGGCAACCTGCTCGCCGTCGATCTCCCGGATGGGCGCCGCCTCGAATACCTGGTCGACGGCGAGAACCGGCGCATCGGAAAGCGGGTCGACGGCTCCCTGGTGCAGGGCTTCCTGTACCGCGACGGCCTCAACCCCGTGGCGGAACTCGACGCGAGCGGAACGGTGGTCGCGCGCTTCGTCTACGGCACCCGGCCCAACGTTCCGGACTACATGGAGAAGGGCGGCCTCACCTACCGGATCCTATCCGACCCGCTGGGCAGTCCCCGGCTGGTCGTCGATATCGCCACGGCGGTCGTCGTGCAGGAACTCGAATACGACAGCTTCGGAAACGTCACCAGGGACACCAACCCCGGCTTCCAGCCCTTCGGCTTCGCCGGCGGCCTGTACGACCGGGACACCGGCCTAGTCCGCTTCGGCGCGCGGGACTACGACCCACGAACCGGAAGATGGACCACGAAGGATCCGGTAGGGTTTTTTGGGGACAGCGCGAATCTCTATGATTATGGGCTGGGGAATCCAGTAAATTTTAATGATCCATCGGGCGAATTCGTTCCTTTACTGGTTTTGATCCCCGCAGTTGGTGGGTTGATTAGCGGCGCATTCGAAGCTTTCAATGAAAGCCGGAAATGCAATGCGGGCTTATCGGATCTTCTGAAAGGATTTGGTCGTGGTTTTGTAGCGGGGGTGCTCGGGACACTGTCCGGTATAGGTGCTGGTGTTGCTACTGGGAATCCATTTGTCGGTGGCGCCGTTGGCGGTGCAGCAGGTTCTGCAGCTAACCAGGTTCTGGCTTCCGAAGATTTCAGTTTTAGCGGATTAGTCGGAGGGGCGGCGCTTGGGGCTGTCACGGGTCCGTTTGCCAGTAGAGTGTTGCCAACTAAGGGGCGCCTTCCAAGCTTGTTAACGCCAAGGACAACGAGAAACTTCGGTAGGAACTCCGCCAGGCTTCTCGGGCAAGAGGCACTCTCATCCGGTATTGGCGGTGGTATAGGCGCAGGAGCAGCTGGATTTGGTTCACGGGCGTGTGGATGCAATTAACGACTTCGCGTAGCGAGAAAACTGTGGAGAAGCGACGAGTTAATCATAGGCGAGAGCATTTCGTGCGTCTGGGAGCAGTTACAAGAGGGCATTTACCCAATCGAATTCGATGGCGCCCCATCCGGGAGATATTCATAGATGGCCAGGGTATTACTTTGGTGAAGGGAGGAAAGAAATATTGTTATTCATGGAAGGATGTCAGATCCGCCTTTATAGATCAGCGGGCCACCTTCAAGGCATATGGCGCCGGCTCCTGGGGCAAGACAGTGAGAAGGACCTTTGTTCTTAAAATGGTCGATGGTAACAAATTTTTGTTTGATGTCTCCCGGGACTTCCCGGATTTTCGGAATGGCGTCCAGCTGGAAGAAGATTTAAAGCGCTATATCGACGTTAATGTGCGGCCCGTAAGAAAGTTCAGCTATGTTTCGGGGTTCGCGCTGCTTCTTGTGCTCATCCTTGTCTGGTTATGGCTGAAGAAGATGGGATGGTAGACGCAGATCCACAGTTCGGATGGAGGCCCGGTGGACCGTAATCTGGAGTGAGTGGCCGGACTGTTCCCGGCTTCGGCTTTGCTTCATCTGGGCTACGAGTCCGCAGCGCCTGCATAAGTCTCAGTAATCGGTGCCCGTGAATTCGGTGCGGAAAAATGGCCAAGATCGCGCAAGCTCTTCTATCCGTAGGTATCGCATGGTTCGTCGTCGGCTTGGGCGTGGCGGCGATCGTTCCACCGGACACGCGGGGATTCATAGGTCAGGTCGCTGTCGCGGGTTGGTTTGTTGCAGCCATCGGTATAGTGGTGCATCTGCTTTCGCTGGAGTTGCGTGGCCTGAAGGGGATTGCGATCGGCTTTGCCGCGGTCGCAACGGGCGCAGGGCTGGAACTGATCTTCGGCGAGACGCCTTGGACACGCGGTTTGGTCGCTGGGGGTGGTGTGTTGATGGGCGTCGCGGTGTTGGTTGGCATATGGGAGGTTCTTCGGAGAAGGGTGTAGGCCGTGTAGCCCGAATGGAGGCCCGGCGGGCCGTAATCCGGGGAATCCGCCCGACTGCTCCCGGATTCCTCTTCGCCGCGGCGAAGCGGGACCGGCGAGGCGGGACAGGCGAGGCGGGACAGATTTATTTGGCAAATGTGTGCGAACTTTGAGTGCCCACCGATCCTGGAGTCCACCCGCGCGGGCCCGGCCACGGCCGGGAAGACCGCCCCCATCTTGGACGACACCGTCGCCTTCAGCGCGCCAGGTCGACACCGCGCCCTGCCGAATTCCGCTCGGAGCGCTGCCAAGCCGAGTCGCGATCACCGCCAACGCGCCGCAGGCCTGCTACGGCAACTTGCGTGAGATCGCCATGCCACGGAATATTCGATAACCCGTCACTTTGCCCTATATTCAACCGAGGGCCATCGCCGGGGACGAGGCCAACATGCTCATTCCAGGCTTCGATTTTCTTCCTGCCGCCGATGCGCCGTGGCGATTAACCGCGATTGATCCGGCTGATTGTCGTTATGCCGCAGGGTTGACATAACATAAAGGATATATATACTAATTAAGGTATGTGGGAGATATACGAGCACAGGAAGGCCGTAAAACAGCTTGCGTCACTGACGGTTGACGTGGCCAAGCGGTACGAAAAATGGAAAGATATCATACGCATAAGCGGCCCTGATGGACTAAAGCACATCAAGGGGTTTCATGATGAGGCGCTTCGTGGTGAATGGAAGGGGTATCGTTCATCCCGTCTTAATATCCAATATTGCGTCATCTATAAAATCGAGAGAGATCTTGTGCTGGTTCGAGTGGTTAACGTGACTCCGCACGATTATCGGAGGAAGTGATATGAAAGATTATCGGAAAGCGAAAAAGTTGGTAGATGTATCTGTCGGGGAGTCGGTACGGATTCTTCGGGAGTTGCAGGAAATGAGTCAGAATGAACTTGCTGAGCTTACTGGAATCCCTCAGTCCACTATCTCCGCCATTGAAAATGATCGGGTTAATCTGGGCGTCGAGAGGGCGAAGATTCTTGCCAGAGCATTAAAGTGTCATCCGGCAGTTCTTGTCTTTCCAGGCTGGGATGTCCGTCAGGAGTCTGCGGCATGACCAATCGGCCCAGTCCGACGCGCTGATGCGCGCGGCTGGCCTCAATCATTCGACCGGACACGCAAAAAACGGCGCGCGGGTGCACTCTTCGTTACACGGACCCGATACACGGGGGAGAGTGATTCTGGGAAGGGAGACGATTGTACGCTGGTTCGGATTGCGTACACCAAGGAGGGCGTGCGATGGATGCGAGCTTGCCAGAATTCTTCGACGAAGGACACGGCTACGTGCGGGTGTCATGGGGCATGCAAGTCCTCACCAGTTGAGGCGGTTGATCGAGTTCCTGCGCACCGCGCTGCGCCGGTCGGAGTCCACGACGGCGGGCGGTTGACGCCGCCGCCGGGGTTGGGGATACTGCCGGGACCGCGCCCGGGGCGGGGGCGGAAAAGTACAGTATTTCAATAGGCTGGCGCCTGGCCCGGGGAGCGGTCGGGGGGGCGTCGGTCGCGGCGGGAAGAATCGGGGCGCCTGCGGCGTCCGAGTTGGGGACGGGGAGCGAGGGCGGGGCGATGGGCAAGGACTCGGGCGGGGGGCGCGCGCGGCGGCGGTGGTGGTACCTGCTGCTGGTGCTGCCCTACATCGCGGTGCTGTGGGTGCCGTTCTACAACCGTTTCGACCCGCAGGTGGCGGGCATCCCCTTCTTCTATTGGTATCAGTTCCTGTGGGTGCTGCTCGGTGCGGTGCTCACCTGGGTGGTCTACCGCAAGACGGACTGACCGGATCCGCGGGGGCCGTCCGCGGCTCGCGCGCAAGAACGACAACGCAAGGGGCGAGGAGGGCGCGTGAACTGGACGGCCTTGACGGTTTTCGTCGTTCTGTTCGGCTTCGTCACGGTGCTGGGGTTCTATGCCGCGCGCTGGCGGCGCGGGGACCTCGACCGTCTCGACGAGTGGGGGCTGGCGGGGCGGCGCTTCGGAACGCTGGTCACCTGGTTTCTGCTCGGCGGGGATCTCTACACCGCCTATACGTTCATCGCCGTGCCGGCGCTGGTGTTCGGGGCCGGGGCGATCGGCTTCTTCGCGCTGCCCTACACGATCGTGGTCTATCCGCTGGTGCTGGTGGTGTTTCCGCGCCTGTGGTCGGTGGCGCACCGCCACGGCTATATCACCGCGGCGGACTTCGTGCAGGGGCGCTATGAGAGCCGGCTTCTGGCGGTGCTGATCGCCGTGACCGGCATCCTCGCGACCATGCCCTATATCGCCCTGCAGCTCGTCGGCATCGAGGTGGTGATCGCGGCGATGGGGCTGCACGGGACGGGGCTGGTCGGCGAGCTGCCGCTGATCGTGGCCTTCGCCATCCTCGCCGCCTACACCTACACGAGCGGGTTGCGCGCCCCGGCGAGCATCGCGATCGTCAAGGACGTGCTGATCTACGGCACGGTCATCGCCGCGGTGATCGTGATCCCGGTGGAGCTGGGCGGCTATTCGCACGTGTTCTCCGCGGTCGACCCGAAGAAGCTGATCCTGCCGCACCCGCCCGCCGGGAGCTGGGGGGCCTACAGCGCCTACGCCACGCTCGCCTTCGGCTCGGCGCTGTCGCTGTTCCTGTATCCGCATTCGGTTACCGGCGTGCTCAGTGCGAGCAGCCGGCGGGCGGTGCGCCGCAACGCGGCGCTGCTCCCCGCCTATACCTTCGTGCTCGGCCTGATTGCGCTGCTCGGCTACATGGCGGTGGCCTCCGGCGTCGCCCACATGCCGCGCTTCAAGCCCTACTTCGAGCAGTTCGGGCCGAACTTCGCGGTGCCGGCCCTGTTCCTGCACTACTTCCCCTCGTGGTTCGCGGGCGTGGCCTTCGCCGCGATCGCCATCGGCGCGCTGGTGCCCGCGGCGATCATGTCGATCGCCGCGGCCAATCTGTTCACGCGCAACATCTACCGTCCCTATCTGCGCCCGGACTGCACGCCGAAGCAGGAGTCGGGCACGGCGAAGCTGGTCTCGCTGGTGGTGAAGGTCGGGGCACTGGCGTTCATCCTGTTCCTGCCGCTGAAATACGCGATCCAGCTCCAGCTCCTCGGCGGGGTGTGGATCATCCAGACGCTGCCGGCGATCATGATCGGGCTCTATACCCGCTGGCTGCACCGCTGGGCGCTGGCGCTCGGCTGGCTGGCGGGGATGGTCTCGGGGACCTGGATGGTCGCGGCGATCCACTTCAAGGGCACGGTCTATCCGCTGGAGGTCGCGGGCCTGACCATTCCCGCCTACGCGGCGTTGTACTCGCTGCTGATCAATCTCGCGGTCGCGGTGCTGCTCACCCCGCTGCTCGACGGGTTCGGGGTGGGGCGCGGGCGCGACGAGACCGAGGCGGCCGACTACCGCGGCCGCGCCCCGGCCGAAGCGGAGGCCCCGGGGGACGCCGACTGGGAGGCGCCCTCACTGCGCACCGGCGAGGCCTGACCCCGACCTCACCCCTCCCGGGGTGATAGAATCGTCCCTCGCCGGTGCGGCGGCTCAAGCCGCGGCCCCGGGGCGACGCTACGAGAGAGAGGAGGCGGCGCCGGGGGAGCGGCCGGCGCCGCGACCGGGGCCGCATATTCATGATTCCTGAGAGTTCCGACGAATCCCCGCGGGCCGCGGGCCTGGAGCGGGTCGCCCCCGGCGCGCTGCTGTGCGTGGTCGGGGCGCGCCCCAACTTCATGAAGATCGCCCCGATCATGGAGGCGCTCGCGGCCGGGCCGGCGCCGGTCCCGGCGGCGCTGGTCCACACCGGGCAGCACTACGACGCCGGCATGAAGGCGGCCTTCTTCACCCAGCTCGGCATCCCCGAGCCGGATGTGGATCTCGGCGTCGGCTCGGGGAGCCACGCGGTGCAGACCGCCGAGATCATGCGCCGCTTCGAGCCGGTGGTCGACGCCGCGCACCCGGCCGCGGTGCTCGTGGTGGGCGACGTCAATTCCACCATCGCCTGCGGTCTGGTGGCGGCCAAGAAGGGCGTGCCGTTGATCCACGTCGAGGCGGGCCTGCGCAGCTTCGACCGCGCCATGCCGGAGGAGGTCAACCGCGTCCTCACCGACCAGATCTCCGATCTGCTCTTCACCACCGAGGCCTCCGCGCAGGCGAACCTCGAGCGCGAGGGCATCGACCCGGCACGGGTCCACTTCGTCGGCAACGTGATGATCGACACCCTGCGCCGCCATCTCGAGCGCGCGGTGCCGGCGGCGACGACGCTGGCGGGATGGTCGGCGCCGGATCTCGAGGACGCGCGCGGCCTGCGCTATGCGGTGCTCACGCTGCACCGCCCGTCGAACGTGGACGACGCGGCGACGCTCGAGCGGCTGGTCGCGACGGTCGTCGAACTCGCGGGCGCGATTCCGGTGGTGTTTCCGGTGCACCCGCGCACGGCCGGGGCCCTGGCGCGCGCCGGTCTCGACGGGCGTCTGGCGCAGGCGCGCGGCGTGCGGATGCTGCCGCCGGTGGGTTATCTGGAAATGCTCGGGCTGATGGCGGGGGCGCGCATGGTCCTGACCGACTCGGGGGGCATGCAGGAGGAGACCACGGCGCTCGGCGTCCCCTGCATCACCCTGCGGGAGAACACCGAGCGGCCGATCACGGTGGAGGAGGGGACGAACACGGTGGTGGGGACCGACCGGGCGCGCATCCTCGCCGCGGCGCGCGACATTCTGACCACGGGGGGCAAGGGGGGGCGGGTCCCGCGCCTCTGGGACGGGCAGGCGGCGCGGCGCATCCGCGCGGTGCTCGAGGACTGGCTGGCGGCGCGCGGCGCGGAGCCGGCGACCCGCGACTGACCCGCGGGCCGCGCAGATCGCCCGGCCCCGATTGTCGAATCAATGGACACTGCGCCAGACGAACTCGAAATCCTCGAACTGGGGGACGGGGAGGCGGGGGCCTGGGACGCCTTCGTCGAGGCCCACCCGGAGGGGACCTTCTTCCACCGCGCCGGCTGGCGCACGGTGCTCAGGCGCGCCTTCGGCCATCGCGCCCACTATCTCTATGCGCGTCGCGGCGGGGCGATCGAGGGGGTGCTGCCGCTGGGGCGGGTGCGCAGCCGGCTTTTCGGCGACGCCCTCGTCTCCACGCCCTTCTGCGTCTACGGCGGGGCGCTGGCGCGCGCGCCCGCGGTCGCGCGCCGGCTCGAGGACGCCGCCTGCGCACTGGCCGCGCGCCTCGGCGTCGGGCACCTGGAGCTGCGCAACCGCCGCCCGCAACGGCCCGACTGGCCCGCCAAGGACCTCTACGTCACCTTCCGCAAGGCCATCGATCCCGATCCGGAGGTCAACCTCGCGGCGGTCCCGCGCAAGCAGCGCGCCATGATCCGCAAGGGGATCAAGGCGGGCCTGCAGGGGCGCATCGACGCGGAGACCGACACCGTCTACGACGTCTATGCCGAGAGCGTGCGCAACCTCGGCACGCCGGTGTTCTCGCGGCGCTACTTCCGGGTGCTCAAGGAGGTCTTCGGCGAGCACTGCGAGGCGCTCACGGTGACGCACGACGGGCGCCCGGTCGCGGGCGTGCTGAGTTTCTATTTCCGCGACGAGGTCCTGCCGTATTACGGCGGGGGTACCGAGGCGGCGCGCGCGCTGGCGGGCAACGACTTTCTCTACTGGGAGCTGATGCGCCGGGCGTGTGCGCGCGGCTGCCGGGTATTCGACTTCGGGCGCAGCAAGCGCGACGTGGGCTCCTACCGGTTCAAGAAGCACTGGGGGTTCGAGCCCGAACCGCTGTCCTACGAATACCACCTGGTGCGCGCGCGCGAGGTCCCCGACGTGAACCCCCTCAACCCGAAGTACCGCCTGTTCATCGCCGCCTGGAAACGCCTGCCGCTGGCGGTCAGCCGCCGGCTCGGCCCCTACCTCGCGCGCAGCCTGGGATGAGGGTGAGGGGCGCGCGCGAGGCCGCGGCGGCGGGGCGGGGCTGACATGGAAGAGCTGCTGTTCCTGGCGCACCGCATCCCGTATCCGCCCAACAAGGGCGACAAGGTACGCTCGTTCCATATCCTCAAGGCCCTCTCCGCGCGCTATCGCGTGCGCCTGGGCGCCTTCGTCGACGATCCCGCCGATCTCGTCCACGCCGACAAGCTCGCGCGCTACTGCGAGGAGGTGCGCCTGCTGCGGCTGCGGCCGGTGTTCGCGCGCCTGCGCAGCCTCTCCGCGCTGGCCTCGGGGCGGGCGCTGACGCTGCCGTATTTCGGGGACCGGGCGATGGCGGCCTGGGTGCGCGCGCGCCTCGCCCCGGGCACGGTGCGCCGGGTGCTGGTCTTTTCCTCGGCGATGGCGCAATACGTCGAGGGCGGCGGCGCGGCGCTGCGCCGCGTGGTCGACCTCGTGGACGTGGACTCGGACAAGTGGCGCCAGTACGCCGAGCGCGCGCACGGGCCGATGCGCGCCGTCTACCGGCGCGAGGCGCGGCGCCTGCTCGCCTACGAGCGGCGCATCGCCGCGGCCTTCGACGCCGCGGTGCTGGTCAGCGGCGCCGAGGCGGACCTGTTCCGCCGCCTGGCGCCGGAGGCCGCCGGGCGCGTGCACGCGATCGAGAACGGCGTCGACGCACGCTACTTCGCCCCGGAGCGCGATTATCCCGATCCCTACGGCACCGGCGGACCGGTGCTGGCGTTCACCGGCGCGATGGATTACCGCGCCAACGTCGATGCCGTCGTCTGGTTCGCGACCGAGGTGTTTGCGGCGCTGCGCGCGCGCGTGCCGGGCGTGCGCTTCTTCATCGTCGGCGCGCGTCCCGCCGAGGCCGTGCGCCGGCTCGCGCAGCGCCCGGGCGTGCACGTGACCGGCTCGGTCGCCGACATCCGCCCGTACCTGGCGCACGCGGCGCTCGCGGTGGCGCCGCTGCGCATCGCCCGCGGGATCCAGAACAAGGTGCTCGAGGCGATGGCCATGGCGCGCCCGATCGTGGCCTCGCCCGAGGCCCTCGACGGCATCGATCTGGGTCCGTGCACGCCGGCGGCGCCGCGCACCGCGGGCGAATGGGTCGAGGCGATCGAGGCCGGGCTGGCCGCGCCCGGCGCGGCGCCCGAGGCGCGCGCCTGGGTGCGGGCGCGCTACGACTGGGCGGTGGAGGGGCGGCGCTTCGCCGCCCTGCTCGACGGGGCGGCCGATGGCTGAACGCGCGGTCGCGCCGCTGATCGTGCATCTGGTGCATCGCCTCGACGTGGGCGGCATGGAGAACGGGCTCGTGAACCTCATCAACCGCCTGCCGCCGGAGCGCTACCGGCATGCCGTGGTGTGCATGACCGGATTCACCGACTTCGCCCGCCGCATCGAGCGCCCCGACGTCGGGCTGCACGCGCTGCACAAGCGTCCCGGCAAGGACCCGGCCGTGTACGTTCGGCTGTGGCGCCTGCTGCGCCGATTGCGACCCGACATCGTGCACACGCGCAACCTCGCCACGCTCGAGGGCATGTTGCCGGCGGCGCTGGCGGGCGTGCCGGGGCGCGTGCACGGCGAGCACGGGCGCGACGTGCACGACCTCGACAACACGCGACGCCGCTACCGCTGGCTGCGCCGCGCCTACCGCCCGCTGGTACAGCGCTACATCGCGCTGTCGGCGGAACTCGACGACTACCTCCGCGGTGCCGTGGGGGTGCCGGCCGCGCGCATCACGCGCATCTACAACGGCGTCGACACGGCGCGCTTCCATCCGCCCGCGGCGGCGCGCGATCCGCTGCCGGTGGCGGGATTCGCCGGGCCCGACGAGGTCGTGATCGGCTCGGTCGGGCGCATGGAGGCGGTCAAGGACCCCCTCAACCTGGTGCGCGCCTTCCTGCTGCTGCTCGAGCGGCGCCCGCAGGCGCGCGCGCACCTGCGCCTGGTGATGGTCGGCGACGGGCCGCTGCGCGTGCGCGCCCTCGAACTGCTCGAACGCGGCGGGGCGGCGCGGCTCGCGTGGCTGCCGGGCAGCCGCGACGACGTGCCCGCGCTGCTGCGCGCGCTCGACGTCTTCGTGCTCCCGTCGCTGGCCGAGGGTATCTCCAACACCGTGCTCGAGGCGATGGCGTGCGCGCGCCCGGTCGTGGCCACGCGGGTGGGCGGCAATCCGGAGCTGGTGATCGAGGGCGAAACGGGACGGCTGGTGCCGCGCGCCGATCCGCAGGCGCTGACGGCGGCGCTGGCGGGCTATCTGGATGAGCCCGGGCGCGCCCGCAGCCACGGCGCGGCGGGCCGGCGGCGGGTGGAATCGCAGTTCGGTCTGGAGGCGATGGTGGCCGCGTATCAGGCCGTCTATGATGGGTTGACGCGCCGGCGGGGCGCGGCGGAGGACTGAGGCGGGATGTGCGGGATCGCGGGGATGCTGTTGCCCGAGGCCGGGGCGCCGGTCGACGAGGCGCTGTTGGTGCGCATGCGCGACTCGCTGCGCCACCGCGGCCCGGACGAGGGCGGCGTGCACGTCGAGCCCGGCGTCGGGCTCGCGCACCGGCGCCTGTCGATCATCGACCTCTCTTCCGGGCAGCAGCCGCTGTTCAACGAGGACGGCTCGGTGGCGGTCGTCTACAACGGCGAGATCTACAACTACCCGGAACTGACGCGCGAGCTGCAGGCCGCGGGGCACCGCTTCCGCACCCACAGCGACACCGAGGTGATCGTGCATGCCTGGGAGGAGTGGGGCGCGGAGTGCGTGCGCCGCTTCCGCGGCATGTTCGCCTTCGCCGTGTGGGACCGCCGGCGCGCGACGCTGTTCCTCGCCCGCGACCGCATGGGGATCAAGCCGCTGTACTACGCGCGGCTGGAGGACGGCGGCGTCGTTTTCGGCTCCGAACTCAAGGCGCTGCAGGTGCATCCGCGCCTGCCGCGGCGCGTGGATCCGCGCGCCGTCGAAGACTACTTCGCCTACGGCTACGTGCCCGAACCGCGCACGATCCTCGCGGGGGTGAAGAAACTGTCCCCGGGACACACGCTTCAGATCGTGCGCGGACGCCCCTGGCCGGAGCCGGTGCGTTACTGGGATCTGGAGTTCTCGACGGCGGGCGGCGGCGACCGCGACGCGGCGGCGCGCGAGCTGATCGAGCGCCTGCGCGAGGCCGTGCGTGTACGCCTGGTGGCCGAGGTGCCGCTGGGGGCGTTTCTCTCCGGGGGCGTGGATTCAAGCGCGGTGGTGGCGATGATGGCGGGTCTCAGCGCGGAGCCGGTCAACACCTGCTCGATCGCCTTCTCCGATCCGCGCTTCGACGAGTCCGACTACGCCGCACGCGTGGCGGCGCGCTATCGCACCCGCCACCGCACCGAGCGCGTGGAGGCGGACGACTTCGGTCTCGTCGACCGGCTCGTCTCTCTCTACGACGAGCCCTTCGCCGACAGCTCGGCCATGCCCACCTACCGCGTGTGCGAACTCGCCCGCCGGCAGGTGACCGTGGCGCTGTCGGGCGACGGTGGAGACGAGTCGCTCGCCGGCTACCGCCGCTATCGCGGCCACCTGCTCGAGGAGCGCATGCGCTCGGCGCTGCCGCTGGGGCTGCGCCGCGGCCTGTTCGGCACCCTGGCCGCGCTCTACCCGAAGGCCGACTGGGCCCCGCGGCCGCTGCGCGCCAAGGCCACCTTCCAGGCGCTGGCGCGCGATTCGGTCGAGGGCTACTTCCACGGCATCTCGATCCTCAAGGACGACATGCGCCGCCACCTGTTCAGCCCGGCGCTGCGCCGCGAACTCCAGGGCTACGGGGCGATCGAGGTGCTGCGCGCGCACGACCGCAACGCACCGGCTCATCCGCTCTCGCGCGTGCAGTACCTGGACTTCAAGACCTATCTGCCGGGCGACATCCTGACCAAGGTGGACCGGGCGAGCATGGCGCATGCGCTCGAGGTGCGCGTGCCGATCCTCGATCATCAGCTGGTCGAATGGATCTGCACCCTGCCGCCGGAGTGGAAGGTGGCCGGGGGCGAGGGCAAGCGCCTGCTCAAGAGCGCGCTGGAGCCCTACCTGGACGCGGACATCCTGTACCGCTCGAAGATGGGCTTCGCGGTACCGCTCGCCGCGTGGTTCCGCGGGCCCTTGCGCGAGCGCATCCGCGAGGCGATCCTCGGGCCGGTCCTGGGCGACAGCGGGCTGTTCGAGCACCGCTATCTCACCGCGCTGCTCGACCGCCACCAGAGCGGGCGGCGCGACCACAGCGCACCGCTGTGGTCGCTGCTGATGTTCGAGGGGTTCCTGCGCGCGCTCGAGGGCGCCCCTGCGGCCGGTGCCGCGGTCTGAGGCGGCGGCGTGCGCATCCTCCACGTGCTCGATCACTCGCTGCCGCTGCACAGCGGCTACACGTTCCGCACCTGCGCGATCCTCGCCGCGCAACGGGCGCGCGGCTGGGAGACGTTCCACGTCACCAGCCCCAAGCACTATGGGGCGCAGGCCGCGGAGGAGGAGGTCGACGGCTGGCGTTTCTACCGCAGCCCGCCGCTGCCGCGCGCGGCGGCGGCGCTGCCGGCGGTCGATCAATGGGCGGTGGTCGCGCTGCTGCGCCGGCGACTGCTGGCGCTCGCGCGTGAGTTGCGTCCAGACGTCCTGCACGCGCACTCGCCGGCGCTCAACGGTCTGGCCGCGCTCGCCGTGGCGCGGCGACTGGGACTCCCGCTCGTCTACGAGGTGCGCGCCTTCTGGGAGGACGCCGCCGTCGATCACGGCACCTGCCGCGAGGGCGGTCTGCGCTACCGGCTCACGCGCGCCCTGGAGACGCGCGTGCTGCGCCGCGCGGACGCGGTCACCACCATCGCCGAGGGGCTGCGCGCGGACATCCTCGCGCGCGGCGTCGACGCCGGGCGCGTGACGGTCGTCCCCAACGCCGTCGACACCGCGCGCATCCGCGCCGGCGGCGCCGCGGACGCGGCCCTGCGCGCGCGTCTCGGTCTCGACGGCGCGACGGTGCTCGGCTTCATCGGCTCGTTCTATGCCTACGAGGGCCTCGATCTGCTGATCGAGGCCCTGCCGCGGGTGTTGCGCCGGTACCCCGGGGCGCGCGTGCTCCTGGTCGGCGGCGGACCGGAGGAGGCGCGCCTGCGCGCGGCGGCGGCACGCGCCGGGGTGGACGGACAGGTGATCTTCACCGGGCGCGTCCCGCACGCCGAGGTCGACGCCTACTACCGCCTCGTGGACGTGTTCGTCTATCCGCGCCGCTCGATGCGTCTGACCGAGCTGGTCACGCCGCTCAAGCCGCTGGAGGCGATGGCGCACGGGCGCCTCGTGGCGGCCTCCGACGTGGGCGGGCACCGCGAGCTGATCCGCGACGGCGAGACCGGGACGCTGTTCGCCCCCGGGGATCCCGAGGCACTCGCGCAATCGGTGCTGGCGCTGCTCGACGATTCCGAGGGTCGGCCCGGGCGCCTGGGTGCGGCGCGTGCCTTCGTCGAGCGCGAACGGAGCTGGGAGGCGGTGGTGGCGCGCTATGCGCCGATCTACGAGCGCCTGGCCGGGGCCGCGCGCCGCTGACCGGTGCCGTTCGCCTGACCGTTCAGGACCCGGTTGCGGCGACCAGGGCCCCGCCCGCTGCGGGGCGCGGAGCCGCGGGGTGCGTTTCGTGCAGGCTGGTGCCGGCGCCGCGGGTCTTGCGGTCGATGTGGCCGGGCGGGTCGGCGCGCTGCACGCCGGCCGCGGGCGGCGACGCGGCGGCCGGGTCGGCGGCGCCGTCGGCGATCCCGGGGCGGGCGTGGATCACATACTGATGCGCGGCGAATACCGCCGTGCCGAGCGCGGCGACGGTCAGCGCGAACGCGAGCACGCGCCCGCCCATCGCCCGCAGGCGGCGCCGCTGTGTCGCGGGTTCCGCCCGGCCGGGCGCGCGGTGGCGGTGCGCCTCGATCTCGTCGTGGTCCGGCGCGAGAGGCGGTGCGCGCGGCGGCGTCTCCCCGGCCGGGATCGCGCTCACCGTCGCCGGGGTGCGCCGGCGCGGAGTGGTGTTCCTTCCGCGTCGCGTCGGGCCGGCGCGCGGCGCCGGGGCCGTGCGCCACTGGGACGCGCCCGGTCCGGGCGGCGTCGCCGCCGAACCGCGCCCGGACGGGGGCTCGCGCAGGCCCGCACCCGCCGGTGGTGCGGGGGCGGGTTCGCCGCCGGCGTCCGCGGGACCCTTGGGATCTTCCTCGCCCGCGGCGGAGGCTTCCTTCGCGACCGGACCCGGCCCGCCGCCGGGTCCGGGATCGGGGTCCGGATCGGGGTCCGGGTCGGGATCCGGATCGGGGCCGGCGGCGGACGCGGCGGTTCGGGGTGCATCGGGTGCGGGCTTGGTCGCGGCGGCGGGTTCATCGGCCGCCGGCTCCGGTGTCGGGGCGGGCGGTTCGGGCGGTACGTCGGAGAAGTCCACGTTCCCGTCGATGGGAAACATCTCGTCCTGCAGCTCTTCCAGCGCCGTCTGCACCACTTCGCGCGTGATGCGCCGTTGGCCTTCGAGCGAGCCGGACAACAGGGTACGGTCGCAGACCATGTTGATCTTGCGCGGCAGCCCGCCCGTGGCGCGATGGACCATCCGGCAGGCGGTGTCGGTGAACAGCGGCTCGGCATCGCTCCAGCCCGCGCGGCGCAGGCGGAAGTCGATGTACTCGCGCGTCTCGATCTCCGACAACGGCTTCAGCCGGCAGGTCGCCGTCACACGCTGGCAGAATTGCTCCATGCCCGGTGCGCGCAGGATATCCAGGAAACGCTCCTGACCCAGGAGGAAGGTCTGCAGCAGCGACCGGTTGCGCAACTGGAAGTTGGAGAGCATGCGCAGCTCCTCCAGCGTGAACGCCGGGAGATTCTGCGCCTCGTCCACCACCAGCAGGACACGCCGCCCCTCGTGGGCACGGGCGTTGAGGAAGGCCCCGAGGACGTTGAGCAGCGTCGCCTTGGCCACCCCCTCGGAGGGCAGCTTGAAGGCCGCCGCGACCATGCGCAGCAGGTCCGAGGCGTCGAGCTGGGTGGTGACGAGCTGGCCGACCACGAGCCGGCGCGTGTCGAGCTGGGAGATCAGGGTCTGGGCGAGCAGGCTCTTGCCGGTGCCGGCCTCGCCTGCGACGACCACGAATCCCTCGCCCTGGTTGAGTCCGTATTGAAGGTAGGCGAGCGCCTTTTTGTGGATCCCGCTCGGAAAAAAGCAGTGCGGATCCGGGCTGAGCCGGAACGGCGCCGCATTCAATCCGAAGTGGGCTTCGTACATGGTCGAATGTCCGGATCCGGCACGCGGGTGCCCGGCACGATGGTCCACCGACCCCGGTGCATCCGGCCGGTCCGCGCGGTCGCGGCCCCGCTCACCCGGGGTATCGGCGCCAGCGGCGGCGGGTTGAAGACGGCCGGGGCGGCGCGTCGCGTACAGGGGTCGATCGGCCCCCGTACGTTAGCACACACGCCCGGCAACCGCAGTGCCCGGGGGTACAGGGGCCAGACCGGGCGGCGAGGCACCGGCGCGGCGGCCCGGCGGGACAGCGGCAGGGATGTGGGCTAGAATCGCGCAAAAGCGGGAAGCGCACCGGGCCGGAGGCGGCGCAGCGTCGCTCGTTCGTACCCGGCCGCCGGGGGGGTTGTCATGTTTGCCACTTCATCGTCGCGCGGCCCTGTAGGCCGGCTCGTCGCCGCCGTGCTGCTGGGGGCGGCCGTGCTCACCGCCTGCAGCGGCCGGCTCGACGCGCGCGGGCACATCGAGCGCGCGCGCACCTATCTCGCCAAGGACGAGGTGCGCGCCGCGGTGATCGAGCTAAAGAGCGCCCTGCAGCAGCAGCCGGACAACCGCGCCGCCCGCTCCCTGCTGGCCGACACCTACCTGAAGGCCGGCATGGGCGCGGCCGCAGAGAAAGAGCTGCGGCGCCTGCGCAAACTCGGCGGCACCCCGGCCCAGGTCGATCTGCGCCTCGCGCGGGCCCTGGTGATGCAGCGCAACTACAAGGAGGCGGCCGCGCTGCTCGCGGATCCCGGGCGGCTCCCGCAGGACCAGAGGGCGCAGGCCTACTACGAACGCGGCGAGGCCGAGCTGGGGCTCGGCGAGCGTGCAGCGGCCGCGGCGCAGTTCCGCAAAGCGATCGCCATCGACCCGAAACTCGTCGCCCCGCGCCTCGGGTTGGTGCGGGTGGGTCTGTCCGGGGGCGACGACGCGCTCGTCGCCAAACAGCTCGATGCGGTTCTGCGCATCGAACCCGAAAACCGCGAGGCCTGGGCGCTGCGCGGCGAGTCCGACCTCAACGCCGGGCGTAAGGAGGCGGCACGCTCCGATTTCGAACGCGTGCTGGGCAAGGACCCGAATTACGCACCGGCCCTGCTCGGGATGGCGCGGCTGAGCCTCGCGACGGGGCGGCCGAAGGAGGCCGAGGCCTACGCGGAGAAGGCGCGCAAGGCGGCGCCCGGGAGCCTCGTCGCACGCTATCTGCTGGCGCTGGCCTACTACAACCAGCGCGAGTTCGCCAAGGCCAACCCCATCCTGCTCACCGTCCTCAACGACGCCCCGAACCACCTGCCCACCATCCTGCTGCTGGGCGCGACCAACTACGCCCTCGGCAGCTACGAGCAGGCGGCGATGTACCTCGAGCGCTACCTGGCCGCGCGGCCCGACGACGCGGCGGCCCACAAACTCCTGGCGGCGGTGCGCCTGAAGCTGCATGAACCCAAGCGGGCGCTGCAGCTCCTGCAGCCGATGGCGGCGGGAACCAAGGATCGCGCGCTGCTCGCGCTCCTGGGCGAGGCGGCGTTCGGCGCCGGCCGCTACGCCGATGCGACGTCCTATTTCAAGCAGGCCGTGGCCCGGACGCCGAACGACGCCCGGCTGCGCACGCAGTTGGCGCTGGGTTATCTCGCCGCGGGCAAGACCGAGGCCGGCATCCGCGAGCTGGAGGAGAACCTCAAGCTCGGCTCCGACGTCAACGGTACCGCGGGGCTGCTGGTGCGGACCTATCTGGCGCAGAACCGGCGCGACAAGGCCTTCGGGGTCGCGAAGGACCTGGTCCGCAAGGAACCCGAGAGCCCCGCGGCGTGGAACATGCTCGGTGCCCTCAACCTGATCTTCGGCCGCGACGCCGAGGCCCGCAAGGACTTCGAGCGCGCCGTCTCGCTGGATCCGAAATATGCGCTCGGGGTACTCAATCTGGGTCGCCTCGACCTGCGCGCCAAGCGCACCGAGCAGGCGCGGGCGCGCTTCGAACAGACGCTGCGGATCGATCCGGCCAATATCAGCGCGATGATCGCCCTGGCCGCGCTGCGCTATCAGGCCGGTGATCTCGCCGGGGCGGACCGCTGGCTGCACAAGGCGCGCGCGGCCGATCCGGCGGCGCTGCGCCCGCGTCTGCTGCTGGTCGAACTGCGCCTGGCGCGGGGCGACGCGCCGGGTGCGATGGATCTGGCGCGCGAGACGCTGGCCGCCCATCCCGACAATCCGGTCGTGCTCAGCGTCGCCGCCGGCGCGTTCGAGGCCGGCGGCGACACCACGTCGGCGTTGCAGGCCCTGCGCCACCTCACCGAGGTGGCGCCGCGCTCGGCGGCGGCCTGGTTCCGGCGCGGCGTGCTGCAACAGCGGGCCGGAGAGCCCGCGTCGGCCGCGAAGTCGTTGCGCGAGGCGCTGAAGTTGCAGCCGGACTTCGACCTTGCGCGCGGCACGTTGGCGCTCCTGCTGGCCCGGCAGGGGCAGCCGAAGGCGGCGATGGCCCTTGCCCTGGAGGCGCAGAAACGCCACCCGGACGCCGCCTTCGGCTACGAGCTGGCCGGCGACCTGGACGTTCGCGCCGGGCGCTTCGGCCCGGCGGCGGCCGCCTACCGGACGGCCTATTCCAAGGCGCCGCAGGGCGGGTTGGCGGCGAAGTGGTACGCCGTGGCGCGTCGCAGCGGGGTCCCGGAGAAAGCGGTGCTGGCGCGGTTGCGCGCCTGGACGAAGGCGCGCCCGGGCGATGCCGGGCTCGCGCTGGTCCGCGCCGGTGCGCTCACCGATTACGGGCGCCGCGAGGCGGCGGTGCGGGTCTATCGCGCGATCCTTGCGCACGATCCGAAGAATCTCGTGGCCCTCAACAACCTCGCCTGGCTCTACGCCGAGGCGGGCGATGCGAAGGCGATCGAATACGCGCGCCGGGCGCACACGCTGGCGCCCGACCAGGTCGCGCCGATGGATACGCTGGGCTGGGCCCTGGTCCGCCAGGGACACCCGAAGGAGGGACTGGCGCTCCTCTCCCGCGCCGTGGAGAAGGCGCCGAAGAACGCCGAGATCCGCTACCACCGCGCGGTGGCCCTGGTGAAGACCGGGGATCCCGCCGCCGCGCGCAGCGATCTGCAACTCCTGCTGAAGTCCAAGGCCGACTTCCCCTCGCGCGCGGCGGCGGAGAAGCTGCTGGCGGAGATCCCTCGGGGCCGCTCCTGACGCCTGCCGGCGACGGGAAGTCCTCCGCTGCGGCCGCGCCCGCCGCGCGGCGTCCCGGCTCGTGAAGCGCGTCCTTGTTTCTCCATCGGCGGGCGGCTACGCTTCGCGGCCGGATCCCGAACCCGCCGGAGTCTGAGCGATGAACGCCGCCCCGCCCCCCGCCGATGCGGTGACCGTCCACACCGACGCGCACCGGACGACCGCCGCCGTCGTTCAGCCGGCGCCGCCGAACCCGTTCCGGATCTCACTCTACAAGCCGAATTTCCTGATCCCGTATTACTACGTCACCGCACCGGACCGCGCGGTGTACGCGGGCCATACGCCGGACGGGGAACGGATCTCGCACAGCGAGGTGAAGTTCCAGTTCAGCATCAAGATCCCGGTGCTGGCCGACATCGCCCGCTCGCGGGTGAGCCTCTATGCCGCCTACACGCAGCTCTCCTACTGGCAGGCCTATAACCATTCGGCCTTCTTCCGCGAGTCCAACTACGAACCGGAGGTGTTCCTCGAGTACGCCTGGCAGCGCCCGCTGCCGGGCGGCTGGCAATGGCAGCTCGCCGACCTCGGGCTGGTCCATCAGTCGAACGGGCAGGGCGGGACCCTCGAGCGTTCCTGGAACCGTGTCTACCTCGGGGGCACGTTCGTGCGCCGCCGGTGGAGGCTGCGCGTGCGGGCCTGGTACGCGATCCGCGCCGCGCAACTGCTGCGGCACAACCCGGACATCAGCCGCTACCTCGGCTACGGCGACTGGGTCGTGAGCTACCACCGCGGCCGGCAGACCATCGCCCTGATGTCGCGCAACAACCTCACCAGCGGTTTCGCGCGCGGGGCCTGGGAGCTGACCTGGAGCTTTCCGCTGGTGCAGCAGTTGAAGGGCTACGTGCAGGTCTTCACCGGATACGGCCAGAGCCTGATCGAATACGACCATCGCACGACGGCGTTGGGCATCGGTTTCGCCATCAACGACTGGTGAAGCGGCGCGGAGGCCGGTCGTTTCAGGATTGTACCCACGCGCGGGCGGCGTCGAACTCCTCGTTGGCGAAGACCCGTACCTCGCCGGGGAGGGCGAAGGCGAAAGAGCGCACGGCGGCGCGGATCCACTCCACGTCCGTGACCACTGCGATCTTTTCCCACGCGTTCCAATGCGCGAAACCGAGGCGCGCATCGTCCCACATGGCCCCCGGCGTATAGCCCTCGAACTCCGGGCCGAGACGGTAGAGCAGGCGCAGCTTCGGATTCGACTTCAGACGCTCCTCGACCGCCGGGATCAATACGCGTTCGTAGTCCTCGGCGCTCACGCGTCCCCGGGCATCGACGCCGAGGACGTGTTGCGGGAGATCCGGGATCGTTTCGAGCATGGCCGCGTTCCGTGTCCGGGGGACGAATGGGTCCACGATACACTGAAGGCCTGCTCCCGTGAACTGCGTCGGAATCCGGGTCCCCGCCGCCCTCAGCCGCCGCTTAGGTGTTCGAAGATGCGGAACCCCGCGAGATAGGTCCCTACGGCCGAACCCAGTCCGCTCAGCAGGAACACGAGCAGGATGCGGGCGACGCGGTTGCGCCACCAGCCACGCCAGTGCGCGGTGTCGGTACGCAAGCGGGCGAAATCGCCGACGCTGGGCTTGCGCAGCCAACCCTCGACCGCGCCGGTGACCATCCCGGCGCCGATCATCGGATTCAGGGAGGTGATCGGGGCGGCGACGAAGGCGGTGACGACGCTCAGGGGGTGACCGCCGGCGAAGATCGTACCGAGCGCCGAGAGACTCCCGTTGATCAGGATCCACTCGGAGACGAGCCGCCAGCCCAGCGCCGGGCTGCGATGGAAGCCGAGCGCGAAGCCGGAGAGAATCAGGCCCACGACCAGCCAGGGGAGCAGTCGCGGCAGGAGGCTGGGCGCGGGCACGCGGTCGAGTTCGGCGAGGGTCGTTGCGGTGTCGGCGATCCCCGCCTCGAGACTGCGCCGGATTCCGTTGACGTGGCCGGCCCCGACGACCGCGAGGATGTGCCGGTAGCGGCCCGATCGGGCCTCGTCCTGCAGGCGCGCGGCCATATAGCGATCGCGCTCCTCGATCAGCGGCACGAACAGGTCCCGCGCCCGGTCCGCGAACTGGGCGAAGATGGACTCGAGCAGGTCGCCCTCCTTGAGGCGCTCGATCTCCGCTTCGCTGACCCGCTCGCGGGTGATGACACTGGCGACGAGACCAGAGACGAGATACAGACGCCGCCACCACGGGACATTGCGATAGATCCGCTTGAGGGTGGTGCCGACCTCGCGGTCGATCAGCAGGACCGGCAGACCGGCCGTGCGCGCGCCTTCGACCGCCACCCGCATCTCCTCGCCGGGGCGGATATCGAACTGCTCGGCCAGGCGCTGCTGGTAGGCGCCGAGGGCGAGGTTGGCGGTGACCATGGCGGCCTTGCGTTCGCGCAGCACCTGGAGCAGATCCATCTTCGCGAGCGCATCGGGGTCGATCAGGGCCCGGTGACGTCCGGGACACAGTTCCACGGCGATCGCGTCGTAGTCCCCGGCGGCGAGTTCCGCGCGCACCTGATCCGCGCTCGCCCGAGAGACATGCGCGGTGCCGAGCAGGGTGACGTTGCAGGCGCCCAGGTCCAGGCGGACCCGGGGACCGGTCGGTGCGGGGGATGTCATGAAGGGGGCTCGCCGCGGGCTGTGGTGGATAGCGACATTATAATCGGTACCGCACACCCCCGTTCGCCGCGGGGCGGGCGTCCCGGTATCGACGACAGGGGCGCTGCAGGAGTCAGAAGCTGTAGAACACGCCGGCGTAGGGGCCGCGCCAGGACGCGTCGACGTTCACGTTCTGGAAGTCGTTCAGACGCATTTCCTGATTGCGCCAACCCAGTTCCGCACCGAGGCCGAGTGGCGTCTCGTAGGCACCCTTGAACGTGTAGTCGAGCAGGCGGTTGCCGCCGTAGGTCACGTAGCTGGCGTCGGCCGCGATCGACACGCCGCGCACGGGCAGTGGGATTCCGGTGTGGAGATAGAGCATCGGCACCGCGCCGCTGACACGCGCGTTTTCGGTGCCGGCGGCGTCGCTCACCTGGACGCTGCCGTCGATGTAGCGAAGATTGAGGCCGAGATCGAGCCGGACCCAGGCGTCGACCAGGGGGTAGAAGAGGGTCGCGTCGTATTGGTCGAAACTGCCCTGGCTGCTCACCGTTGCGGAGGACGGGTAGGTGGCCCCGCCGAAGGTGATACTGTGTTGCAGGGTGTTGACGCCGTCGGTGGCGGCACTGGAGTAGGCCAGGCGCAGGCGCGGCAGCAGCGGCACCGGCGGGGCGATCTCGATCCAGGCGAAGCCCTCGGATCGGACTTCGGTGCCGAGGTCGCGGTTCAGATCGACGGGGTTGCCGCGATCCTGCACCCGCCCCGCGGGATCCTGCCGCCACAGGCCGGCGCCGAGGGCGATCCCGGGTGACGCCTGGACCGCCGGGGGCGCGGCGAACGCACCCGAGAGGGCGCACAGGAGGGTCGCGGCGGCGCCCGACACCCGTCCGTCCCGCAGCCCCCGCATTGCCGTTCCTCCCGCCGGTGTCGAATCGTTGACGGTTCCAAGCTACGGGCGGGGGGCGGTCTGGGCTGTGACCCGCGTCACGTTTTCCCGCGCGTCAGACGCGGGAGGACAGGCCGCGGGCGCCGGGGGGTGGGCGGCGGCGGGGCGTCAGCGCGAGGCCCAGGAGACCAGCAGGGCCTCGGGGATACGCTCCTGGAGGGCGTCGGCGATGTCGCCGCAGATCCCGGGCCGCGGGCGGTGGGAGATCCAGAGGAGGTTCAGCTTGAGGTTGAGTTCCACGAAGACCACGACGTCCTCGAAGCGGGCGCAGACCGCCTCGATCTCGCGGATGCAGTGCTGGATCAGGCGTTGCGGGCGGGTGCGCAGGCCGGGGATGATCATCATGAAATCGGCGAGGGCGCGGCCGTGCTCGTCGCGCAACGGGATGCGCTTGCGCAACGGCTCCATCGGTGCGAGTCCGGCGCTGCGCATCAGTTCGGAGTCCTTCATCTCCGTCCTCCCGTCCGGTCGGTGCCGCGCGACGCCGACGCATATCAACGAATAGGATAGCCCAACCGCGCCCCGAGTTCCCGGCCGTCGCCCCCCCACGACAAGCAAGGTTCGGGCCAGAATCCGGCATTTTCCTTGAATTGCACGTAGTTGATCGGATCGACGCGATACGAAACAGGGCGTCCTTTGCGCGCAAACGTGGCGCATCGCGACGGGGGCGTTGTGGTATCGTATGCGCGAACCGGCCCGCGGGGCGCGCGCGACCGTGGCTCGGCCGCGGCCGGCGGTACCGGCCCGGATCGGCCGCGTATTCCGGCGCCCCGGCTTGCGCGGGGAGCGACGGAGGCGCGGACCGTGTGGTTGCGATCAGCGGGGTCGAAGGTCAGCGAAGGAGAACGGAATGGGTGACGGCAAAGAAGTGCTGGTGGTCGCATCGAAGATCAAGAACTACATCCGCGAACGGTCCGGCATGAACACCTCGGCCGGTGTTCTCGATGCGCTCTCGGACCGGTTGCGGGCGATGTGCGATCAGGCGATCGAGAACGCCCGTCGCGACGGCCGCAAGACGGTCAAGGACCGCGACGTCTAAGGCCGGACGGGCGGTCGAATGAGGGCGGCGCGCGGCTTCGGGATGAGGATTGCGCGCCGGGCGCGGCGCAGTCGGGGGCGCGTGCGGTACGATTCGGGAGCGGCCCGATTCCGGGCTCCCGCCTGCGAACAGCGGTGACCGGCGGGCCCGGGCGGGCCCGCCGGCGTTCGCGGGATTGGGTCTCGCGCCCGCGCGATCGTCTTCTCGATACGCGCATCTGCGATCTCGGCCTGCGCATCGAAGGGACCGAACTCGAACGGCGTACCGAACAGTTGACGGCGGAACTGGCGCGACGCGGTTTCGTGTTCCGGCCGCACTTCTGGCTCTCCGACGACTGGTTCTGCCCGGACGGCGTGCCGGGAGTCGCCATCCCGTTCTATCTGGCGCACCCGCGCCTCAAGCGTCTGGAACGCGCGCAGATGCTCGAGGTCGAGGGCGGGACGCGTTCTTCGTGCATGCGCCTGTTGCGCCACGAGACCGGGCACGCGATCGCCAATGCCTATCGTGTCCATCTGCGCCGCGCGTGGCGGGAGCATTTCGGAAACCCCGCACAGAAATACCCCGAGACGTACCTCCCCAGGCCCTACAGCAAGCGCTACGTGATCCATCTCGACGACTGGTACGCGCAGAGCCACCCGCACGAGGATTGGGCCGAGACCTTCGCCGTCTGGCTCACCCCCAACTCGGGCTGGCGCACCCGCTATCGCGGGTGGTCGGCGTTGCGCAAGCTCGAGTACGTGGACCGCCTGATGGAGGAGATCCGCGCCCGTCCGCCGCGGGTGCGCACGCGGCGCCGGGTCGCGCCGGTGCGCACCTTGCGCATGACCCTGCGCGAATATTACGCGGACAAACGGTCCCGCTACGGGACCGACTACCCCGAATTCTACGATCGCCATCTGCTGCGCCTGTTCTCCAACGACGAGGCACATCGCGGCGGAGAGCCGGCGTCCCACTACATCCGCCGGATGCGCACCGAGATCACCGGGATCGTGACGCGCTGGACCTACGAGTACCGCTACCGGATCGATCTGGTCGTACAGGAGATGATGCGTCGCTGCGACAAGCTGGACCTATACGTCGTGCGCGACGATCCGCGCATGAAACTCGATCTGGTCTCCTGTCTGACGACGATCGTGATGAACTACCTCCATAGCGGAAATTTCATGGTGGCGCTGTGAGACGGCTGCGGGTGATGATGCTCGTCCACCCGAGCCTGATTCCGCCCGAGGGCCCCCTCGATCCCTCGGATCCGCAGTTGCAGAGCGTCGAGACGGAGTACGACGTGCGCAACGCCCTCGTCGATCTGGGCCACGAGGTGCGGGTGGTGGGCGTGTACGACGACCTCGCGCCGATACGCGAGACCATCGAGGAGTGGCGCCCGCACATCGCCTTCAACCTCATGGAGGAGTTCGCCGGCCACGCGGATTTCGACTACTACGTCGTGAGCTATCTGCGCATGATGGGGATTCCTTTTACGGGTTGCAATCCGCGTGGACTCGTCCTCGCGCGGGACAAGGCGCTCTCCAAGAAGATCCTCAAGTATCACCATATCCGTGTGCCCGATTTCATCGTCTTCCCGCGCGGCCGTGTGCGGCGGCGCCTGCCGAAAGTCCGTTATCCGATGATCGTGAAATCGCTGATCGAGCAGGGATCGGTCGGTATCGCGCGGGCGTCCTACGTGGAGGACGAGACGCAGTTGCGCGAGCGTGTCGCGCTGATCCACGAGAAGTTCGACAGCGACGCGATCGCGGAGCAGTACATCGACGGACGCGAGCTCTATGTGACGGTGGTGGGAAACTCGCGCCTGGAAGTCTTTCCGATCCGCGAGCTGACTTTCAACAAGCTGGACGAGGGCATGCCGCGCGTCGCCACCTACAAGGTCAAATGGGACGCCAAGTACCGCGAGCGCTGGGGCATCGACTACCAGTTCGCGCGCACCCTCCCCGAGGGTGCGGCCGAACGCATCGTGCACCTGTGCAAGCGCATCTATCGCGTGCTCGACCTCAGCGGGTACGCGCGCATGGATCTGCGGCTCGATCCCGAGGGCCGCATCTATGTCCTCGAGGCGAACCCCAACGCCGGCATCGCGCGCTCGGATGATTGCGCCTGGTCGGCGGAGAAGGCCGGCTTGAGCTACGAGCGCTTCGTGCAGCGGCTGCTCAATCTCGGGCTGCGCGCCGGCCAGGTGGGCCGCTAGCCCGGTGGGAGATCCGGGCCAGGCCGGTCGCCTTCGATGTGGAACAGTTCCAGTTCGGTGCCCCGGAGCACGATGGTGCCGCGCCGGCGGTCGAGTCCGGTTCCGCTGTACTCGAAGCCGTAGACCCGCCGCAGCCCCAGGCGGCCCGTGGCTTCGCGCCGCAGCCGCAGGCGCTGTAGGGCGACGGTCTCGTCGAGGAGCTGGTAGCCGAGTTCGGCGCAGGCGGCCGCGCAGATGCGATTGGCGGTCTCGCGTGCGCGCATGGTGTCGCGCCAGATCCACACCGCGACGGCGAGCAGCAGGAGTCCTGCGAGTGGGAAAATCATCCGCGCGTCTCGACCCTTGCCGGAGCGGGACGGTCGCCACGGAGCCGCCCTTCCGACAGCGTACCGGATTCGTGTCGGCCTGACCCCGTTGCACGCCCACTCGGGCCTGGCGTAGGCTGAATCGGTCGGCGCGCGGGCCGTGTCAGGGCCCGGGAGGGGGGTCCGCAGGGCGGGCCGGGAGCGGGTACCATGGCGAAATCGATCTATGTGGGTAATCTTCCGTTCGAAGTCTCCGAGGAGGAGGTGCGGGCGCTGTTCGCCCAATACGGCCCCGTCCGCTCCGTAAAGCTGGTCGCCGATCGCGAGACCGGGCGCCCGCGCGGTTTCGGGTTCGTCGAGATGGAACCGGCCGATGCCGATGCGGCGATCGGCGGACTCAACGGGTCTTCCTTCCAGGGCCGCACCCTGCGCGTCAACGAGGCGCGCGAACGCAGCGCGCGGGCGGGCGGGCCGCTGCGTCGCCCGCGCCAATGACGCCGCGCCGGGTCGCGCCGCACCTCCTGCGGGTATCTGCGCCCTCTGACATCCCTCGTCCCGGGTTCGTGGGCGGGCGCCGGGCTGCGCCGCCGCCCGCCGGACCCGCGACCTGCGCATAAACCGCTTATCCCATCGGGAGCCGCCGCTTACCCATTCCGGGGGGGTGCGCGGTTGACGCAGGTCAAATCGCCCGGCGGGATCCTTGGCTATTGTCCCCCAACGTTTCGCGTCGCGGAAGGGCCGCGCGGCGCGGGGTGCCGGGAACGAGGCCGGATTCAGGCCCTGCGGATCAGCGAGGACTCCCCATGCCCAAGAAGACCCACGATACACCGATGCTGGATCAGCTCGAGGGCGGCCCGTGGCCGAGCTTCATCACCGGGTTCAAGCGCCTGCGGGACGAACATCGCGACGAGCGGATCCGCGGGCTCGCCAATGACCTGCTCGGCCAGCTCGAGCATTCCTACGAAACCCGCAAGGGCTACTGGAAGGGCGGCACCGCCGGGGTGATCGGTTACGGCGGGGGCGTCATTCCGCGGTTTTCCGAGGTCGCCGACCGGTTCCCCGAATCCGCCGAGTTCCATACCTTGCGCATCATGCCGCCGCCGGGGATGCACTACGATACCGCGATCCTGCGCAAATTCTGCGACATCTGGGAACGTCACGGCTCCGGATTGATCGCGCTGCACGGACAGAGCGGCGATATCATGTTCCAGGGCTGCCGGACCGAGAGCATCCAGGCGGCGTTCGACGAGATCAACGAACTCGGCTTCGATATGGGGGGCGCCGGCCCGTCGGTGCGCACGTCGATGTCGTGTGTGGGACACGCGCGCTGCGAGCATTCGTGCTTTGATGAGCAGCGGGCGCATCGTACGATGATGAACTCCTTCACGGACGATCTCCACCGTCCGGCGCTTCCGTACAAGTTCAAGTTCAAGTTTTCCGGTTGTCCGAACGACTGCATGAACTCGATTCAGCGCGCCGACATGGCCGTAATCGGCACGTGGCGTGATGACATCCAGGTGAAGCAGGACAAGGTGCAGGAGTTCGTACAGGAGCGCGGGCGCCAGTATGTGATCGACAATGTCGTCAGCCGCTGCCCGACCCGCGCCCTGAGCCTTCAGGATGACGACACCCTGAAGATCGACAACCGCAACTGCGTGCGTTGCATGCACTGCATCAACGTGATGACCAAGGCCCTCTCCCCCGGTAAGGATCGCGGGGTGACGATTCTCGTCGGCGGCAAGCGCACGCTCAAGATCGGCGATCTCATGGGCACCGTGATCGTCCCGTTCATGAAGCTCGAGAGCGACGAGGACTTCCAGCGCATCGTCGAGCTGGCGCAGACCATCATCGAGTTCTGGGCCGAGAACGGGCTCGAGCACGAGCGTTGCGGCGAGATGATCGAGCGCATCGGCCTGGCGAATTTCCTCGAGGCGGTGGGCCTGGATCCGGATCCGGCGATGGTCAACAATCCGCGCGCCAACTCGTTCATACGGACCGACGGTTGGGATGAAGAGGCCCGCAAGTGGAGCGAGCGCAAGGCCGCCGGGTGATCCCGGCCGCGCCCCCGTAGCGTCCGTGTGCCCAGAGATCTGAACGGAGGTATCGATGTCCGCGCAACCACGCATGCCCATTGAGAGCGGTGTACCCGATGCGTTTCAGTACATGCATCCGGCGCTGCGCAGGAACTACGGCCAGTGGGACTGGCATGACCGCCCGCGCCCGGGGGTGCTCCACCACGTCGCCACGACCGGGGAAGAGGTCTGGACGGTGCGTGCCGGCACCCAGCGGCAGATGGACGTCTACACCATCCGCAAGCTGTGCGATATCGCCGACCGCTACGCCGAGGGACACGTGCGGTTCACGATCCGCAGCAATGTCGAGTTCATCCTCTCGTCCGCGGACAAGGTCGAGCCGCTGATCACGGCGCTCGAGGAGGGCGGCTTCCCCGTCGGCGGCACGGGCAACTCCGTGTCCATGATCTCGCATACCCAGGGGTGGCTGCACTGCGATATACCGGCGACCGACGCCTCCGGGGTGGTGAAGTCGCTGATGGACACGCTCTATGAGGAGTACATCAACGAGCGCATGCCCAACCGCGTGCGGATCACGACCTCGTGCTGCCAGATCAATTGCGGCGGCCAGGGGGATATCGCCATCAATATCCAGCACACCAAGCCGCCGAAGATCAATCACGACCTGGTGGCCAACATCTGCGAGCGTCCCTCGGTCGTGGCGCGCTGCCCGGTGGCTGCGATCCGGCCGGCGATGGTCAACGGCAAGCCCTCGCTGGAGGTCGACGAGCGCAAGTGCGTCTGCTGCGGGGCGTGTTATCCACCCTGTCCGCCGATGCAGATCAACGACCCGGAGAATTCGAAGCTCGCGATCTGGATCGGCGGCAAGAACTCCAACGCACGCACCAAGCCCACCTTCCACAAGCTCGTCGCCGCCGGCCTGCCGAATAATCCGCCGCGCTGGCCCGAGGTGGCGGAGGTGGTGAAGAAGATACTGAAGTGCTACCAGGAAGATGCGCACGACTGGGAGCGCATGGGCGAGTGGGTGGATCGCATCGGATGGTCGCGCTTCTTCGAGATGACGGGACTACCGTTCACCCGCTACCACATCGATAACTGGCGCGGGGCGCGTCACAGCCTCAACGCCTCGACGCACATTCGCTTCTGAGCGGACAGCGGTCCGGCCGGCCCCTGGGGGCGGGTGCCCCCGGGGCCGGGTCGTCAGCCGCGGGTCTCGTTCAGCAGGATCCGGGTCCCTTCGGTGTCGGCGCCGTGCTCGTCGACATAGCGGAACTGCTGCGTGCCGATGCGGATGAGGTCGCCGTGCTTGAGCAGGTGGCGTTGCACCGGGCGCCCGTTGACGAGAGTCCCGTTGGTACTGCCCAGGTCTTCGAGGCAGACGTCGTCCAGACCTTCGAGGTAGGGGCTGGGTCGTATCGTCACGACCGCGTGACTCGCGCTCACGGTCGGGTCGTCGACGCGCAGGTCGTTGTCGGCGCCGCGTCCGATGCGGAACGTCTCCGCGGCGAGCGGGTACTCCCGGATGGCGGCATCCCCCAGCGTGTGTACCAGTTTCGGCATCGTCGTACTCCTCTCCGGTCGGGATTCAGTCGCGGGTCGCGGCTGCGGCGGGGCGGCGCCCGCCGCGAACACGTGCGCGGCAGCGGCGCAGGGCCGCGGCCATCTCGCCGGCGCCCGCGAAGCGTTCTTTCGGGTCCTTGCGCAGGGCGGTGTTGAGCACGCGAGCGGCGCAGGCGGGCACTCCCTTGCGTCGTTTGCGTACGTCGACGTGGCGCTCGTTGCCGATACGGTACATCAGGGTCGCGATCGAATCGGCGCGGAACGGCGCTTCACCGCACAGCAGTTGATAGAGGGTCACCCCCAGGGAGAACTGATCCGAGGGACCCTCGACCCTGCGGCCGGCGACCTGTTCGGGTGACATGTAGGTGGGCGTGCCGAGCACGGTGCCGGTGCGGGTGCGCGTCCCGTCGGCGAGCGAGGCGATGCCGAAATCAGTGACCTTCACCGTCCCGGTCTCGCGCTGGTAGAGGATGTTCCCCGGCTTGATGTCGCGGTGCACGACGCCGTTGCGGTGGGCGTAGTCGAGGGCGTCGGCGACCTGGGCCCCGATCTCGAGGACCTCCCAGACGGGCAGCAGCCGCCCCGGCACGGCATAGCGTCCGAGGTCCTCGCCCTCGACGTAGTCCATGGCGATGTAGGCGAGGTCGTGCTCCTCACCGACGTCGTAGATGGTCACGATGTTGGGGTGCTGGAGGCGGCCGGCGGCGCGCGCCTCGCGCAGGAAGCGCTGCTCCGACTCGGCGGCGCCGCTGCCGTCGGCGGCGGTGCGCGGCAGGGTCTTGATCGCCACCGGCCGCGAGATCTTGGGGTCGGCGCCGAGATAGACCATGCCCATCGAACCCCGGCCGAGTTCCCGTTCCAGGCGGTAGCGCCCGAGCATCGGCCGCTCCACGTCCGGGTCGTGGAGGACCAGCGTGCCGCCGGCCGCCCCGGGGGCTTCGGCGGCCGCCGGAAAGCGCTCGGTCATCCGGGCGAGGCGCCGGTGGCGCTCGGCCGCATCGCGGTAGTGCGGCGCGAGCGCCTGGAGATGGGCATAGACGGCGAGCGCCCCCGGGTACTGCCGGCGCCGCTCGTACTCCTGCCCGAGGCGGTAGAGGGCCTCGCGGACCGGTTCGTCGGGGGGCCAGCCGCGCAACAGCTCGAAAGCCTCGTCGAGCCGGCCCTGCGCATGGTACTGGGCGGCGAGGGCACAGTGCGCCGCCTGGGCGCGGGCGTCGGCCGCGGCCAGGCGCCGGCCGCTGCGGTGCCGGACGGCGACCAGCCCCTGGGTCGCCACCAGAAACAGGGCGGGGACGGTCAGCGGCAGCCACAGCGACCGGGTGAGCAGCGCCAGCAGTTCGGTGTTGACGAGCAGCAGCGCAAGGGCGGCGGCGAGCCAGAGCCCGGCGCGGCCGCGCAGCCGGGACGGGAGGAACGCAAGCCACAGCGCGAGTGCGAGGACGATGCCGCGTTGCGCCCCGTAGAACCAGTGTGGGACGTGCACCGCGTCGCCGGCCAGCAGGCTGCGCACCGAGGCCGCCGCCCAGGTCACCGGTGTGAACGCAACCCCGGCGGGCCCCGCGAGTTCGGGGGCGAGGCCGGGGGCGGTGAGGCCGATCAGCACGGTGCGCCCGTGCAGGCGTGCCGCAGGCAGGTCTCCGCTCCACCACCGGCCCAGCGAGTAGACCGGAGGCTCGCCGTGGGCGCGATAGCCGCGTCCGATGCGCGGGTACCAGCGCCCGCCGGGCCCCGTGTCCCAGCGCAGGGGGCCGGCCCGCACCCCGCGACCCGGGAGCGGGGTGATCGCGCGCGCGTCGACGCCGGCGGCGAGCACCGCCAGGCGCAGCGCGAACGCGGGCAGGGTGCGGCCGTCGACGGCGACCGTCAGAGGCAGTCCCCGGACACGATGGGGGTAGGCTTCGAGGAAGCCGATGCCCGCGGCGGCGTCGGCCAGCACCGGGATCGGGGCCTGCACGTGCGGCGGCCGCGTCGGCGGGGGTGCCAGGAGCGGTCGCAGGATCGCGGGGTCGGGCGGCGGGAGCAGGTCGCGCGCACGGATCGCCGCGTGCTCGAGGGACGGCGGGAACGGCGGCTGCGGGCCCCCTGCGGGTCGGGCCGGCGCCGCGAGCACGACCCGGGCCGCGGTGCGGATCGCCGCCGCGAGGGCGGCGTCGGTGTCCAGCCGCGCCAGCAGGGCCCCGGCCTCCCGCCCCGCCGCCGCGGGGAGCCGCGCCGCGCGCTCGCGCAGGGCGGCGAGCCCGGCCGGGGTCTGCGCGGTGGTCAGGGGCAGTGTCAGCCCGATCGCGCGCGGCCGCGCCAGCCGCAACCGATCGAGGATGCGTGCGATCCGGTCGCGGGACCAGGGCCACGGGCCCATGCGCGCGAGCGTAGGGGCGTCGATGGCGAGGACCGCCACCGCCCCATGGCCGCCCGCCGCGGGAAGGACCCGCGCGGCGAGATCATAGACGCCGCCCTCGAGCGCCTGCAGGGCGTTCGTGTAGGTGCCGAGCAGCGTCGACATGGCCGCGGCGGCGATCAGAATTCGGTGGCGGTTCCAGAACTTGGCGCGCACCGGGGGCGGATCCTCGTGACGGTGACCGTGGCGCCGGACGGGCGCCATCCAAGGTCATAGCGGCAGGAGGCCCGGGGGTTTGACGCTCAGATCGTCCGCGGGCGGGCGCCTCCGCCCGCCCGCGGATATCACCTCAATCTGCGGTCGGCTTGCCGGCGTCCGCCTTCTTGATCGACAGCAGATCGATCGTGAACACCAGCGTCTGATCCGGCCCGATCACGCCGCCGGCGCCCTTGGCGCCGTAGGCGAGCTTCGGCGGGATCACGACTTCCCACTTCGAGCCCACGGGCATCCGCTGCAGCGCCTCCTTCCAGCCGGGGATCACGCGTCCGACCGGGATCTCGGCGGGCTTGCCGCGTTTGTAGGAGCTGTCGAACACGGTGCCGTTCGTCAGCGTGCCGCGGTAGTTCACGACCACCGTGTCCTCGGCCTTGGGCTTGGGACCCTTGCCGGCGCGCAGCACCCGGTACTGGAGTCCGTCCGGCAGTTCGACAACTCCTTTCTTCTTCTTGAACGCCGCGCGAAACGCCTCGCCGGCCTTCAGATTCGTCTTGGCCTGGGCGGCGCGCTCCCGGAGCGCCGACTGCTGGAACTTCAGCACGGCGGTCTGCATCTGCTCCGGGCTCAGGCGCGGTTTGGCCCCGGTCATGACGTCGCGTACGGCCTGGGCCAGCGCGTCGGCGTCGATCCGGGTCACGCCCTGTTCCTTGAGATTGTGGCCGATCTGATAGCCGATGGCGTAGCCCAACCGCGCCTGCTGCGTCTCGAGGCGGGCGGGGGACTTCGCCGCCGCGGCGAGCGGCAGCGTACAGGCCACGGCGGCCAGCAGTAATCGCTTGTTCATCCTGTTCCCTCTGGTGGTTGCGGAGGTGGGTACGGCGGAACCCTGCGGGCGCCGGACCGCGGTATGGTCCCACAACGGCTGCGGCGATCCAAGGGCGCGACGGGTCGCGCCCCGGGCGGCGGCCCCGATCGGTCGCCGCCGGGACCGGCTACGCTGAATCAAGGATGGCACGCGCGCTGCCGACACCCGGTAGGGGGCGGTGCCGTGCCGCCGCCCCGGGAGGTCGCAGTCATGAGCGTTCACTATCCGACGCCGGAGGAAGTCGGCCTGAGGATCGCCCCGCATCTGCGCGGGGAGCGCTACCGGGCCGGGTTCCGCCACGCCCTGCGCGGCGGACAGATCACCCGCAGCGAGCACCTGCGGCTGTCCTTCCGCGAGGGCTTCCGTGCCGCCAAGCTCTACCTGCGCGAGTACCGCCGCGGTCAGGGGATCGTCGCCTTCCCCTTCCGCGCCCGGGTCCGCCTCCGGGTCCGCTGACCCGGGGCGGTTCGCGCGCCCGCACCGGGGACCGTCCGGCGCGGGCGTCCGCGCGCGGGCGGAGGCGAAGCGTGCATGAACCGGGCGCAAAAAGCGGTTATGCTGCCCTCTCGTTTCCCGGCCGCTCGTGCGCATGGACATCGTCGACCTCAAGCAACCCGACCTGTATTTCAATCGCGAACTCAGCCTCCTGGAGTTCAACCGGCGGGTCCTGGCGCAGGCCCGCGACGAGGCCACCCCGCTTCTCGAGCGCCTGAGCTTCCTGTGCATCGCCAGCACCAATCTCGATGAATTCTTCGAGATCCGCGTGGCGGGTCTCAAGCAGCGCGTCGAGTTGGGCCTCGGTCCGTCCGGTCCCGACAACCGCACGGCGCAGGAGGTGCTCACGGCGGTCAGCATCCAGGCCCACGAGCTGGTGGATGAGCAGTACCGGGTGCTCAACGATGAACTGATCCCGCTGCTGGCCGCGCAGGAGATCCGCTTCATCCGCCGCACCGAGTGGACCCCCGAGCAGGAGACCTGGGTGCGGAAGTACTTCGAGGAGAGCCTGCTCCCGGTGCTCTCCCCGCTCGGTCTCGATCCGGCGCACCCCTTTCCGCGGATCCTCAACAAGAGCCTGAACTTCATCGTCTCCCTGGAGGGGAAGGACGCCTTCGGTCGCAGCGCCGAGGTCGCGGTGGTGCAGGCGCCGCGGGCGCTGCCGCGCATCATTCAGCTCCCGGCGGAGGAGAGCGGCAGCGGGCCCTACGACTTCGTCTTTCTCTCCTCCGTGATCCATGCCTTCATCGACCAGCAGTTCCCCGGCATGCAGGTGACGGGCTGCTACCAGTTCCGCGTCACGCGCAACAGCGACCTGTTCGTCGACGAGGAGGAGATCGACGATTTGCTGCGCGCGGTCGAGGGGGAACTCGCCTCGCGGCGCTACGGCGCCGCCGTGCGGCTCGAGGTCGCGCACGATTGTCCGGAGGAAATGGTGGATTACCTCCTGAACAAGTTCCAACTCGGGCGCGACGATCTCTATCAGGTGAACGGTCCGGTGAACCTCAACCGGCTCGCGGCGGTGTGCGACCTGGTCGACCGCCCGGATCTGAAATACCCCGCGTTCACCGCCGGCCTGCCGGCGCGTCTGGTGTCGGCGCCGGATCCATTCGAGGTTCTGCGCAAGGGCGATGTCCTGCTGCACCACCCCTTCGAGTCCTTCGTCCCGGTGGTCGACCTGCTGCGGCGCGCGGCGGCCGATCCCGGCGTGCTGGCGATCAAGCAGACCCTCTATCGCACCGGCCCCGACTCGACTATCGTCGACGCCCTGGTCAGCGCCGCCCAGGCGGGCAAGGAGGTCACGGTCGTCATCGAGTTGCGGGCGCGCTTCGACGAGGCGGCCAACATCGAGCTGGCCGCCCGGCTGCAGGAGGCGGGGGCGCATGTCGTCTACGGCGTCGTGGGCTACAAGACTCACGCCAAGGTGATGCTCATCGTGCGCCGCGAGGGGCGCAGCCTGCGCCGCTATACGCACCTCGGGACGGGCAACTACCACCCGCGCACGGCGCGCACGTATACCGATTACGGGCTGTTCACCGCGGATCCGGTGATCGGCGACGACGTGCACCGCATCTTCCTGCAGCTCACCAGCGTTGGCCGGGCCCCCCGGATCCGCAAAATACTGGCCTCGCCCTTCTCCCTGCACGCGGCGATGCTCGAGCGTATCGAGCGCGAGGCGCGGCACGCGGCCGAGGGGCGCGAGGCGCGCATCATTCTCAAGATCAACGCGCTCGTCGAGCCGCAGGTGATCCAGGCCCTGTATCGCGCATCGATGGCGGGGGTGCGGGTGGACCTGATCGTACGCGGGATCTGCTGCTTACGGCCCGGGGTGCCCGGCGTGTCGGAGCGGATCCGGGTGCGCTCGATCGTCGGGCGCTTCCTCGAGCACACCCGGGTTTATTACTTCCTCAACGGCGGGGATTACGAGGTCTTCTGCGCCAGCGCCGACTGGATGGAGCGCAACTTCTTCCGCCGCGTCGAGCTGTGTTTCCCGATCGAGTCCCGGCCGTTGCGCGAACGCGTCGTGCGCGAGCTGAAATTCTATCTGCGGGACAACACCCAGGCCTGGATCCTGCAGAGCGACGGTAGCTACCGGCGGCGTACACCGCGTGCGGGCACGGCGCCGTTCTCGGCGCAGCAGCGCCTGCTCGAGCTGTTGGCGGCGTCCGCCACCGTGTGATCGGCGCGGCCGCCGGCCGCGCTCACGAGAACCTGAGCTCGAAGCCGACTTCGGCGAGGTAGGCCGCCTCCTGCTCCAGGTCCGCCTGCGTGAGCGGGTGCTGGTCGAGCCACCCGGGGGGGAAGACCAGGGCGAGCGAGCGGCGCGCGGCGATCACCTGCAGCGGCGGGAGCGGGACCGGGCTGCGGCCGCGGTGCAGGACGACGGCCACGCGCAGCAGTACCGCGAGGCGCCGCGCATCGTCGATCCAGGCGGCGGGCAGCAGATCCATCTCTGCGACGGGGAATTTACGCCGGTGGGCGCGCACCAGCGTCGCCAGGAGCGCCTGGTCGCGGCGCGAGAATCCGGCGAGGTCGGCGTTCGCCAGGATATAGGCGCCGTGCTTGTGATAGCCGCTGTGGGCGATCGCAAGGCCGATCTCGTGCAGTTCCGCGGCCCAGCCGAGCAGTCGCGCGGCCGATTCCTCCTCCAGCGACCAGGGTTCGGCGGCGCGCGCCAGCAGCTCCAGGGCGGTCTCGCGCACGCGCGCGGCCTGTTCGCGGTCGACGTTGTAGCGCGCGGCCAGGCCGGTGACCGTGCGCGTGCGCAGCCCGTCGTGCTCGTGGATGCGGCCGAGGAGGTCGTAGAGGAGCCCCTCGCGCAAGGCGCTGTCCGAGACGCGCATGCGCTCGATGCCCAGCGCCTCGAAGGCGGCCGCAACCACGGCGACACCACCCGCGAACACCGGCAGACGGCTCGCGCTCACGCCGGGCAGGTCGAGGCGCTCGACCTTGCCGGCCTTGAGCAGGACCTCGATCAGCCGCTGCAGCCCCGCGGGGGTGATGCCGGCGTCGCTCCAGCCCGATTCCACGACGCTGCGGTAGACGGCGCGCAGGGTCCCCGAGGCACCGATCGCGTCGGTCCAGCCGAGGCGCCGGAACAGCTCCTCGTGCGGTTCCAGCTCCCCGCGCGCGGCCAGCACCGCCCGGCGCCAGCGCTTCGGGGTGACCTCCCCGTCGGGGAAGTGGGCGTGGCTCATGCTCACGCAGCCCATGTACAGGCTTTCCATGTGCAAGGGTTCGGCGCCCTCGCCGACGATGAGTTCGGTGCTGCCGCCGCCGATGTCCATCACCAGGCGCCGGCGGCCGTCGCCGGCGATCCCGTGGGCGACCCCGGCATAGATCAGGCGCGCCTCCTCGACGCCGGAGATCACCTCGATGGGGTGGCCGAGGGCGCGCTCGGCCGCGTCCAGGAATTCCTTCGCGTTGCGCGCGCTGCGCAGCGTATTGGTCCCGACCGCACGCACGCTGCCGGGGGGCATGTGGCGCAGGCGCTGGCCGAAGCGCTCGAGACACGCGAGCGCACGCGCGGACGCCTCGGGCGTGATGCGCCGTTCGGCGTCCAGGCCGCCGGCGAGGCGCACCATGTCGTGCAGGCGGTCGAGCACGCTCAACTGCCCGTCGAGCGAGCGGGCGACGAGCATGTGGAAGCTGTTCGAGCCCAGGTCGACTGCGGCCACTGTATCGGGTGTGGTCTTGGGCATGGGGGAGGCGGGGAGGCCGGAACCGGGTCGCTGATCCGGGGCCCATTCTGTGCGCTGCGGCGGCGATGGGCAAGCGCCGTGCGCCGGCGTGCACGGACGGCCGCGCACCGTTACCGCGCGCGGGCGATCCCCCGCCGTACGGGTTCCTCGTCTTTGGGTGCGAGTGCGACGCCGACGCCCCGCGCCGTCGCGACCGCTCCGCCGTCCGCGCAGCGCCTGTGCAGCCCATCCCTGCACCGTGCGCGCCGCACTCCGACGGTGCGCGCCAGCGCCAGCAGCCCGGGCAGGGAGTCCGCGTCGGTTGCGGCGCCCGGATACGCGTCGGGGGCACCGTGCAGCGCCGCATCGACTCGTCCGCGCCCGCCGGCGCCGCCGGCGCGGCGCGCCGCGGCGCGCAGCCGCGCGGCGAGCACGCGCAGGTCCTGCAGTTCGCCGAGCAGGTCCTGCAGCGCCTTCAAGTCCGCCAGCGCGCGCCCGACCCCGGCGGCCACCGGCATCGCGGGCGTTTGCGCGCCGAGGGGTTCGAGCAGATAGCGCAGGCGCTTGGCGCGCAGTCGGGCACGGTGCTCGCGGCGCCCGCGGCGCGGCCCGTGGAGTGACTCGAGCGCGCGTTCCAGGCGTTCCGCCTGTGCGAGCACCAGGGTACCGGCGGCGTGCCCGAATTCCACGCCCGCGGGTTCCGTCGAGCGGGCCAGGCGCCGGCGCAGCCGCCGCTCGAGGCGGGGCCAGCGGTCCGCGACGCGGCGGCGCGCGCGCCGCAATCCCCGTGTGCGGCGGGCCTCAACCCGGCGCGCGAGGCGCCGGGCGCCGACGCGCTCATCCGGCGCCAGGCCCTTGCGCTGCCGGTCGATCCAATCCAACGCGACCTCGGCGTCGCGCGCGGCGTCGGTGGCCCGCGCGAGCCGCCGCATCCGCCGCAGATTGCGCCGCCCGGGATGCAGCGGCGGCGACCAGGCCTGCAACCACGAGTGCAGCCTGCGGACGGCGACGCGGAAGTCGTGCACGGCGTCGCGCTCCCCCGCGGTCAGGCGCCGCGCCGCCTGCGCGGCGGTGTCGAGCAACTCCGCGGCGACCTCGCGTGCACCGGCGGCGGCGTCGCCGTGCAGGCGATCGGAGTTCACGCCCCTTCCCCCAGCGCGCGCAGTTGCCGCGGCGTGAGCAGCCAGCGGATCCGACCCTCCCCCGGCGCGCCGACTTCGAGCCGGCAGGCGGTCCCCTTCTTGAAGACGACCGGGGTGCCCGCACCGCATCCGGTGCACCACGCCACCCAGCGGCCGAGGTCCGGCTCGTGGCCGACGAGGATCACGGGGGTCGTATCCGCGCCTTGCCCGTGCAGCCAGTCGAGAAGCCCGGCCGGGTCGAAGCCGGGCGCGAGCCGGTCCGTCTCCGTCGGCGCGGCCGACTCATAGGCGTGTGCCAGGATGGCCGCGGTCTCGCGGGCGCGGACCAGCGGACTCGAGGCGATCCGCCCGGCCTCCGGCAGGACGCGACGCAGGCCCGCCGCGGCCGCCTCCATCTTGCGCCGCCCGGCGGCGGTCAGCCGGCGCTGCGCCTCGGAACGGCCCGCGCGTGCGGCGGCGTCCGGTTCTTCGGCGATCGCATGGCGGACGAGGACGACGTCGAGCATCTGCGCGCACTCCGCAACGGAAGGGGTTCGGGACGAAGCATAGCCGGCGCGCGCCGGGGCGGCCAACGTGCCGGCCGTCCGCGATTCCTCTCCGGTTTCCCCGGTTCCCCCGGTTCCCCCGGTTCCGGTGGGCACCGGGGCCGCGGTATTCAGCGCAGGCAGCGCTCGCGGATCGCGGGCATCAGGTACTCGGTCGCGCGGGCGCCGGCGGTGATCGCCTCGCGGGCGCGGTCGAACTCCATCAGACCGATGTGCCCGAGCCGTGGGCTGATGACCACATCGGGCGGGTCGCCGGCCATGCGGCTGCGGGTGATGCGGTCCTGCATGATGTTGAGCGCGCCCGAGAGGACCTCGAACAGGCCTGGGGCCGGCGTCGCGTCCGGTCCCGGGGGGCCCATGAGCGCGGCGGCCCCGGCGCGCAGGGTATTGGTGACCTGGGCGGCGAACTGGGCCAGCAGGCTTTCCTCCATGGCCTCCTCGGCGGCCTCCTCGGTGCTGCCCGATGCGCCCGCCCCGTCCGCGCCGAGTCCCGGGCGCAGGCGCCGTCCGACCAGGTCGCCGTTGAGGTTGACGGCGATGACCACCTCGGCGCCGAGCGCCCGGCACACCGACACCGGCACCGGATTGACGAGCCCCCCGTCCACCAGCCAGCGCCCGTCGCGCAGGACCGGAGTGAACAGCCCCGGCAGGGCGAAGGAGGCGCGCACCGCCTCGAGCAGCGATCCCTCGCCGAGCCAGACCTCGCGCCCGGTCGCGAGGTCGGTGGCCACCGCCGAATAGGACCGCGGGAGCTTCTCGATCGGCACGTCGTAGGCGCGCGAACGGAAGAAGCGCATCAGCCGTTCGCCCTGGATCAGCCCGCCCCCGCTCAGGCGCAGATCGAGCATGCGCAGCACGTCGCCGCGGGTGAGGGACTGCACCCACTCACCGAGCGGGTCCAGGTCGCCGACCGCGCAGGCGGCCCCCACGAGCGCGCCGATGGAACTGCCGCAGATCACGTGCGGGTCCACGCCGCCGGCGCGCAGCGCCTGGAGGACCCCGATGTGGGCCCAGCCCCGCGCCGAGCCGCTGCCCAGGGCGATTCCGATTCGGGCCGCCCGGCGCGCGCGCTCCGTCGGGGCAGGGGGGGTCATCGTCCGTCCTCCTCGGCTCGGGTCCGCCGGGCGGGCGGCCCCGCGGGGTCCTGCCGATAGAATAGCCGCAGTTGGCCGTAGAGTTCCGGTTGCGATTCGCGCAGCGCGACGGGGGCGGCGAAAAACGCCTCGCTGGCGACGGCGAAGAACTCCGCCGGGCTCTCGGCCCCGTAGGGATCGAGGGAGGTCGGGGCGCCGGCCGCAAGCTGCGCCTCCAACGCCTCGTAGGCCCGCGCAAGCGTCGTGCTCCAGGCGCGGGCGTCCATCCCGGGGTGCAGCGGCGGGTGCCCGTTGGCGGCCCCGTCGAGCATGTCGAGTTTGTGCGCGCATTCGTGAATCACGACGTTGCCCGCGGGGCCGTAGGGATGCGCGTGCGGGCGTGCGTCCTCCCACGAGAGTACGAGCGGGCCCCGGTCCCAGGCCTCGCCGCTGAGCGCATGGCGCGTGCGGTGCACGACCCCGTCCGCATCCGACTCCTCGCGCCGCGCGACGAACGTGCCGGGGTAGACGATCACGGATGTCCACCCGCGGTACCAGTCGATGCCCAACCCCAGGATCGGGACCGCCGCCTGGATCGCGATCGCCAGCGCCGCCCCGGCATCGACCTCCAGCCCCGCCGCGCCGTGGAAGCGCTTCGTGGCGAGGAACAGGGTGGTGAGTTCGCGCAAGCGCTCGCGCCGCGCCGCGTCGAGACCGGCGGCGAGCGTGCAGTGCGCGAGTGCGGCGCGCCACGCGGAATCGGCGATGGCGTGACGCCGGAGCAGCCGGCGCCGGCGCCAGGAACGGAAGGCCGACAGCATCACCCCCTCTCCGCAACCCGGACGCCTCCACAGTAGGGAAAAACCACGCCTGCGGCTACTCGCGGGGCGGCGGGTGCGGCCGCCGGCAGTGCGGCCGCTTCCGTTATACTGGACCTCTGGGGCCGGAGTCCTCGCGGGTGCGGTCTGCGGCGGGGCGAAGGGGGTAAACGTGCACCGGGCGGTCTTTCTGCGACACGGCCACAGCCGCTGGAACCTCGAAGACCGGTTCACCGGCTGGAGCGACGTGGATCTGAGCACCCGCGGCGTGCAGGAGGCGCTGGAGGCCGGTCGCCTGCTGCGCGCGGCGGGGATGCGCTTCGACCGCGGTTTCACCTCAGTGCTCAAGCGCGCGATCAAGACCCTGTGGATCGTGCAGGACGCCCTCGATCAGATGTGGCTGCCGGTGGAGCGCGACTGGCGGCTGAACGAGCGCCACTATGGGGCGCTGCAGGGCCTCTACAAGAGCGACATTCAGGAACACTACGGCGACGAGCAGCTCCACCGTTGGCGGCGCGGCTTCGTCGACTCCCCGCCCCCGCTCAAGCCCCGCGACACACGTCATCCGCGCCGGGACGCGCGCTACCGGCACCTTCCCGCCGAGATGCTGCCTCACGCGGAGTCACTCGCCGACGCCATGCGTCGGGTGACGGCGTGCTGGGAGGAGGCGATCGTACCGCGGATCAGGCGCGGCGAGCGCGTGCTCGTGGTCGCCCATCACAATACCTTCCGTGTGCTGATCAAGCACCTGGAGGGGCTCTCCGATGCCGAGGTGATGGACCTCAGCGTCCCGACCGGTGTGCCGCTGGTCTACGAGTTCGACGCCGGGATGCGGGTCGTGGAGCGGCGTTGGCTCGGCGATCCGGAGCAGGTGCGCGTACGGATCGAGGAGGCCGGCCGGCGCATCCCCGCCTGATCGTCCCCGGCGCGGGCGGCGGCTGGCTCAGCGCCCCGCGCCGGGGCGTAGCGTGCCGCTGTTGTGCGGATTCTCCGCCGCCGACATCCCGGCCGTCACCGCGAACCGCATCGCCGCGTTGATCGACAGGTCCACGGGGGTCAGCGCCGAGCGCGGCACGAAGGCCGTATAGCCGCCGATCTGGTAGCTCATCGGGAAGTACACGGCCACGGAGTCCGCGGGCGCCAGCCCCGGCGCGACCTCGTCGACGCGATCGCGGGTGACCAGGCCCATCAGGCGCAGGTCGCTGCCGGGGAGGGCGACGGAGACGACCTGGTTGAAGCGCCCGGCGCTGGAGCCGGAGAAGAAGTTCATCAGGTCGCGTACCGACCCGTAGAGGGTCTTCACCAGCGGGACGCGTTCGAGCAGCGCCTCCCCCCAGGAGAAGACGCGCCGGAAGATCCACGCCTGAAGAAACAGGCCGACGAGGAAGATCAGCACCAGCCCGATACCGACCCCCATGCCCGGCCGGTACACCCCCGGAGGGAGGACGAGGCGGATCATCCCGCCGAGCACCGCCTCGGCCGAGGATCCGAGCCAGTAGAGGATGTAGAGGGTGATGACGATCGGGATGGTCGCGCCGAGGCCCGACAGGAATGTCCGGCTGATGCTCTTCATGGGGGATCGATGCCTCCGAGTGGGACGGCCACTGCCGTCGTGCTGGACCGGGACGGCCGCCCGCCCGCGTACGGCGCGTCGCGGGTGCCGCGGCTTCAGCCTACCCGCTTCGGCGGCGGCGCGCACCCGGCGCCCACGTTCAGCCGGCTTCGAGGTCCTCGTAGCAGTCGGGCGTGAAGCGCGGCGTGCAGATGGCATAGAAGACGAGATCGCAGTCGCCGGGATTGCGGATCGACTGTGACCGCCCGGGCGGGATGACCACCACGTCGCCGGGTCCGACCGGCTGCGACGGGCCGCCGTCGATCGTCACCTCGCCGCGGCCGGAGACGACGAGATAGCGTTCCCGGACCCCGTGCAGTCGGTGCGCACGGGTGGCCGTCCCGGGCGCGACGCGCGCACGCGCGATCGACACCGCCGGGTCTTCCGGGCAATTCCAGGACTCCAGGATGCGGCAGCCCTCGGGGATGAGAATCTCGTCGGCGGGATCGGGATGTACGATCCGGGCGTCGGTTTCGCTCACGGTTCGATGCCGGTGCGTGATGGGTCGCGCCTGGAGCGCACGCCCGCCCCTCCAACCAAAAGCCCGCCGGGTGGGCGGGCGTTGGCGGCTCGTAAAGTCGTCTGAGACTGCCTTCCGACTTTTTGCCGGATCGCGATCGGCAATCCGAAGTAAAGCACATCGCGCCGGGATTGCAAGTGTGATCGCGCGGGTACGCGGGGCCGCCTGCGCCGGTGTCAGTCGAGCATCGAGGCGGCCGGCACCGGCCGCGGCTCCGGCGCGATCGCGACGTGCAACTCCCGCGCCCGGGCGATGAGGGTCACGTCGCCGTGCAGGGCCTCGGCGGGGGGATCGGGTTCCCGGGCCGCCCGGGCGAGGCGCAGCAGGCGGTCACGCAGCGTCGGTTTCATGTCGTTTCGCTCCCGTTCACCGGCCGGATCCGCCGGGGTCCGGGCCCCGATCACACCACCGCCCGGTGACGGGGCGATGACGCGTCGGTCACCATTCGATGACCGTGCTTGCCGGTGCGCCCGCTCCGGGACTAGGCTGAGATGAGGCACGAACCCGATCGCAGGGTCGCGGTATGGTCGAGCGCATCATCTCCGGCGGGCAGAGCGGCGTGGACCGTGCGGCCCTCGATGCCGCGCTGGACCTCGGCATCCCCTGCGGTGGCTGGTGCCCCAGGGGGCGGCGCGCGGAGGACGGACCGATTCCGGCGCGTTACCCGTTGCGCGAGACGCCGGACAGCGACTACCGCGTGCGCACGGAGTGGAATGTGCGCGACGCGGATGCCACCTTGGTCCTCGTGCGCGGCCCGCTGCGGGGCGGGACCGCGCTGACGGTCGAACTCGCGCGATCCGCCGGGCGTCGCGTCTACATCGCGGATCCGGGCGGCGGCGCGGCGGAGGCGGCGGCGGTGCGCCGCTGGCTGCGTGAGGGGCCGGTTCGGATTCTCAACGTCGCCGGCCCGCGCGCGAGCACCGACCCCGGCATCTACACGCAGGCGCGGCGCTTCCTCGAGGCGGTGCTGACGCCTGAATCCTAAAGACGACCCAGTAAAGGCCAGTACAGGGGACAGATTTATTTGAGGCCAGTACAGGGGACAGATTTATTTGAGCAATCGCTCAAATAAATCTGTCCCCTTTGGAAATAGGTATACTGTCCCCGTTTTAGTGGGCGAAGAACATCTGGTACAGCGTGAGCACGATCTCGATCAGGATCAGGGCCACGATGTACCATTCGACCCGCAGGCTGCTGCGGGTCTGTTGCAGTTCCAGGACGGTTTCCGCCGTGCGGGCGATCAGGTCGAGCTTGCGGTCCAGGGCGCGGTGGCGTTCGCGCAGTTCGTATTCGTCGCGCAGGCGGTTGTACAGCCGCTCCAGTTCCGGTCGTTCCCAGAGCAGGTCCGGTTTCTCGGCGACCTCGACACGCCCGACCATGTTCTGCTGCGTGAGGAGTACGTCGCCGATCTGCCGCAGGACCTCGCGTCCGGCGCGGCCGGAGTGGCCGCCGCGGCGAAGGTTCGCCGCCAGAGGCTCGATGCGGTCGAAGACCTGCGCGACGCGCGCCTCGTAGTAGGCCAGGACGACGCTCTTGGCGAGGATGTCGGCGACGATTTGCAGCCGGTCCACGCCGGCGGCCGTGAGGACGATGGCCCCCTGCGGATCGACCCGCTCGCTGCCCTCGGGCTCGATCCGGATCTCCACCTCTTCGCTCTCCGGCGGGTCGACGCGTTCGTCGATGAGGGGAGCGACGGAGTCGATAAAGTCGGTCTCCTCGCGCGCCTGCACGTCGAAGAGTACCAGCACGCCATAGCGGAACAGGACGGCGACGCCGTGTTCCCCGGCGCGCACGACGGCAGGGGCGTCGGCCAGTCGCTCGACGCGGTCGAGGGCGCGCACGTCGATCCGCCGCCCGACGAACAGGGCACGCGCGGAGAGGCGCTCGCGGGCGGAGAAGGGCGCGGCATCCATGGCGTTGAGGGATTGTCCCCCAACCGCGGCGGCGAAGAAAGCGCGGGCGGTGCGCCCGGCCCCCTGCGGCGGCGGGCCGGGGGCGTTATACTGGCGGTACGCGATCGCGCCGGTGTTCGGGCCCGGGTCGGCGCCGGATCGCGGATGCCGCGGCGTCGGGCAGGAGTTGCGCGTGCGCGGCCGGGTGGCGGAGGTGGTCGTGCCGAAGGCGTGTGATGCGGTCCTTCACATCGCAGCCGCATTGCGCCCGCGCAGCGTGCTCGCGGTAGGGGCGGCGGCGGAAGACTGTCTGCGCACGGGCCTCGGGGCCGGGCCGCCTGCGGAGTGGGAGTGTCTCGCCGGGGCGCAGTTGAGCGCGCGCCTGGCGCGGTTGGGGCGTTTCGATCTCGCCTATGTGGCCGGTGTCCTCGAGGACCTGCCGCGGGCCGAGGCGGCGCGCCTGCTGGCCCGCTTGCGCGACGTTCACGCGCGGCACCTGGTGGTGCTGGTACCGGACGCGGTGGGGGAATGGGACGAGGCGGCATTGCGCGCCTACGGCCTGCGCCCGTCGGCGCATCAGCCCGAAGGCGGCGACGGGCGGCTCTACGAGTTCGATCTCTACGACTATAAGGAGACTCCGGATTGGCTCAACGCCCGGTACTGGGCGCACCCGGAGTTGTGGGACAAGTATCGCTGGTGAGCCCGCGGTGCGGGCGCGGAGGGAGCGGGACGATGCGGCGGATGCGGATGACGGTGCACGGCGCGGGGGCGTTGCTGCTGTTGGCGGCCCTGGTCGGTCCGGGGGCGGCCGCCGCCGGGGAGCGGGTGGCCTTCGACACCAGTGATGGTCGCTTCGTGGTGCAGCTCGATCCCGCCAAGGCACCGAAGACGGTGGCCAACTTCCTGCGCTATGTGCGTGCCGGATTCTACAAGGGGACCATCTTCCACCGCGTGGTCCCGGGCTTCGTCATTCAGGGCGGCGGTTACACGGTGGACTTCAAACGCAAGCCCACCCGGGCGCCGATCCCCGACGAGGCGGACAACGGCCTGAAGAACCTGCGCGGGACGATCGCCATGGCGCGCACCGCGGACCCCGATTCCGCCACCAGCCAGTTCTTCATCAACCTCGCCGACAACCGCTTCCTCGACCGGCGTTCGAATACCCCCGCCGGGGCGGGCTATGCCGTGTTCGGCCGGGTCGTGAGCGGCATGAAGACCGTCGAGCGCATCGCCGCGACCCCGACCGGGGCGGGTGGCCCGTTCCCGCGCGACGTGCCGGTGCATCCGGTCGTGATCCGCTCCGTCACCCTGTTGCCCCCGCGCGGCAAGGCGCGGGCGCACTGAGGCGGGGCGCCGGTCTTCGCCGTCCGCTGCCGGAGTCGCCGATGAGTCACGAGCCGCCGTTCGCCATCGACGCCCTGGAGCTGGGGCCGATGGAGAACTTCGTCTATCTCATCCGCGATCGCGCCTCGGGGCGCGCCGCGGTCGTGGATCCCGCCTGGGAGGTGGGTCGCGTGTTGGAGCTGGCGCGCGAGCGCGGGGTACGGATCACCGATGTCCTGCTGACCCATAGTCACCACGATCACGTCAACGGTCTGCGCGAGGTACTGGAGGTCACGGACGCGCGCATGCACCTGCTCAAGGAGGAGGCGCGGTTCTGGGGCCGCCACCTCGACCTGCCCACCCTGCACCACGGCGGCGACGTCATCGAACTCGGCGACACGTCGATCGAAGTCCTGCACACCCCGGGGCACACTCCGGGCTCGGCCTGTTACCGCATCGGCGACCGGCTCATCACCGGTGACACGCTGTTCGTCTACGGCTGCGGGCGCTGCGATCTCGCCGGCGGCGACCCGGAGCGGATGTACGCGACCCTGCGCCGCATCGCCGAGCACTTCCCGCGCGAGACCGTCATCCATCCCGGCCACAACTACGCCGCGACGCCCACCTCCACGCTGGCCGAGCAGATCGCGGGCAATCCCTTCCTGCATTTCGACAACGTGCGCCGCTTCGTCGAGTATCGGATGCACTACCATGACCGCCACCGCGGCAGCCCCTACGGACCGGTGGCGCCGGGCGAGGAGATGCCGTGAGCGGAGCGGCCACGGCGCGCGCCTTGACCGCCGGGCGCCGGCGCCGGTAAGGTGGCCCGGCGCGGCCGTGAACCTGCGCCGAGGTGGCGGAACCGGTAGACGCGCTGGTTTTAGGTACCAGTGGGCAACCCCCGTGCGAGTTCAAATCTCGCCCTCGGCACCAATCGCCGCGGCGCCGCGGCCCGGCCCGTCGCGCCCGTCCCCCCGGCTTACACTCCGATGAACGATACCGCCGCCCGCACCGCCCTCGACGCGGAGGCGCTGCACGAGCGCCTCGAGGCGCTGGTGTACATGGTCCTCAGCGTTCGTCGCAGCGTCCGCGCCCCGGCGCTCGAACTCGCGCGCTTCGGCGCCGATGACCAGCAGCGCTTCCTGCAGGCCGTCGAACGCATCCGCCGCACGAGCGACGAACTCGCCTACAACTTCGTGAGCTTCGCCGTGCCCGCGCTGCGGCTGTTGCAGGGCGAGGATTGGGACCAGTGGCTCCTGCATCTGCTCTCACGCTACGACCAGGGCGGCGTGCTCGCCGCGATCGTCGCCATGCAGAAGGTCGGCGAATACGCGGCGGCGAACGCCGGCGCGCGGGTGCGCGTGCGCTTCGAGGAGGTGGCGCGCGCGCTCGAGTGTTTCGTGCTCGGTCTCAACGGGCGCGCCCTGCGGCCGGTCGCGGGCGAGGTGTGCTGGACCGACACCGAGTCGCTGTATCTGCCCGCCGCCATCGGGCGCTTCCCCGAGCGCGAGGCCAACCGGCTGCTCTACAAGGCGATGGCGGTGCACCAGTGGGCGCAGACCTGGTTTGGGACCTGGCGCCGCCCGTCGGACCTGGACACGGACCGCTACCCCGATCCGGCTTTCGCGCTGCACTGTCTGCACCTGCTCGAGACCCTGCGGCTGGATGCCTGCATCGAGCGTGAACTGCCCGGTGTCGGCCGCGAGCTGCGCGCACTGCGCGCGCGCGTCGCAACCCCCGTCCCCGCGACCGGGCTCTGGGCACGGGCGGCGCGACGTCTCGGCGCCCCGGGGGCGACGGTGGCCGACAGCCTCGATCTGCTGCCGCGGGTCCTGGGGTGCGGGGAGGAGCCCCCGGAGCCGGCGCCCTATGCGGGAGAACTCAACCCGCAGGGTGTGGCGCGAACACTCGCCGCGCGCGTGGCGCGGGAGCGCCGCGACCTGGCCGCCTGTCTGGTCGCGCTCGAGCGCGAACGCCGCGGGCGCGATCCCCACGCGCCCGCGGCGCCGCCGCGGTTCCGGGCCGTGCGCGAACCGGCCGCAGACATACCGGAGGGGTTTCGCATCCGTCTCGAATGCGACGGCGAGGCACTCGCGCCGCGCGCGGACGTGCAGCGGCTGCTCGATTCGATCGTCCAGGATCTCGGCGAGCTCCCCGAGGAGTACCTCGTGCCGGCCGGCCCCGGGGGCTACCGGGCGGCCGCCCCGCGGGCGGAGGACGCCGCCGCGCCCGCCGCCGACGCGGGGGCCTACCGCTACGACGAGTGGGATTTCCAACGCGGGGACTATCGCAGCGACTGGTGCCTGCTGCGCGAGCGCGACGCCCATCCGCAATGGGACGGCTTCGTCGCCGAGACGCGCGCACGCCACGCCGGACTGCTCAAGCAGTTGCGCCGCAGCTTCGAGGCGGTGCGCGGCGCCGATCGCAGGCTGCGGCGCCAGCCCGAGGGCGACGACGTCGATCTCGACGCCCTGGTCGAGAACTACGCCGATCACCGCGCCGGGCGCGAGGGCGGTGCCGGGTTGTTCGTGCGCCGCCGGCGCGCGGAGCGCGACATCGCGGTCCTGTTCCTGGTGGACATGAGCGGGTCGACCAAGGGGTGGGTGAACGACGTCGAGCGCGAGGCGCTGGTACTGCTGTGCGAGGCCCTGGAGACGCTCGGAGACCGCTACGGCATCTACGGATTCTCCGGCTTCACCCACCGCCGCTGCGAACTCTACCGCATCAAGCGCATCGACGAGCCGTATTCGGAGGCGGTGCAGGCCCGCATCAGCGGCATCCGTCCGCGCGACTACACGCGCATGGGCGCGGCGATCCGCCACCTCACCGGTCTGTTTCGCGGCGTGGAGGCGCGCACCCGCCTCTTGGTCACGATCTCCGACGGGCGTCCCGACGATCAGGACGGCTACCGGGGCGCCTACGGCATCGAGGATACGCGCCGGGCGCTGATCGAGGCGCGCGCCTGCGGGGTGCACCCCTACTGCGTGACCATCGACGAGGAGGCGCTGGAGTACCTCCCGCACATGTTCGGGCCCGCCGGGTTCACCGTCGTCGACGACGTGCGCCGCCTGCCCTATCGCGTCGCCGATATCTACCGGCACATCACCACCTGAGCGCGGGCGGGTCGCGTCCTGCGGTTCCAGCGCCCGGCGCGCGGCCCGGATCCGCTCCCGCGGCAGGGTGAGGTGCGCTACCATGGAGCGGCCTGGAGCCTGCCGAAATGTCCGTACCGGTCGAAGATCCTCCGCCGGGCGAGGGGCGCGCCGCGCTACGCGCCGCCGGGCGCCGTGCCGAGCTGCGCTGCCTGGAGCCGTTGCGCGATGCCGTTCGCCTGGACGAGCCGGCGGCGCGACGCGTGCACGAGCGGGCGCGTGCACTCGCGCTCGGGGCGCGTCGGCGGCTGCGCCGCGGCGGCATCGAGGCCTTTCTGCACGAATACGACCTGTCCACGCACGAGGGCGTGCTGCTGTTGTGCCTCGCCGAGGCGCTGCTGCGCATTCCCGACACCGTCACCCGCGAACGGCTCGTCCGCGACAAGCTCGCGCGCGGGCACTGGGACGGGCACCTCGCCCGCGGCGGCCCGCTGCTGGTCAACGCCGGTACCTGGGGCCTGCTGCTCACCGGCCGGGTGCTGTCGCCTGCGGCGGCACCCGATCCGGAGGGGACCCTGCACCGGCTCGCGGCGCGCATCGGCGCGGGCGCCACGCGCCTGGCCCTGGAGGCGGCGGTCGCCATCCTCGCACGCCAGTTCGTGCTCGGGCGCGACATGGACGAGGCCCTGCGCCGCGCACGGCGCGAGGCGCGCGCGGGGACACGCTATTCCTATGATCGCCTGGGTGAGGCGGCGCGCGGCGCCAGCGACGCCGCCCGTTACCTCGACGCCTACCGCGGGACGATCGCGGCGCTGGCGCGTTCCGGTGGCGGCGGCGCCGATCCCTGTGCCGCCGCGGGCGTGTCGATCAAACTCTCCGCGCTCCATCCGCGCTTCGAGTTCGCGCAGCGCGCGCGCTGGCGCGGCGAACTCGTCGCGCGCGTGCGCGAGCTCGCGGCCGCGGCCCGCGAGGCGGGCATCGGTCTGACGCTCGACGCGGAAGAGTCCGAGCGCCTCGAGCCGCTGCTCGACGTCTTCGAGGCCGTCTTCCGCAGCCCCGGGCTGCAGGACTGGGAGGGGTTCGGGTTGGCGGTGCAGGCCTACCAGAAGCGCGCGCCGGCGGTGCTCGACTGGCTCGCGGCGTTGGCGCGCCGCGGCGGGCGCCGCATTCCGGTGCGGCTCGTAAAGGGGGCGTACTGGGACCGCGAGATCAAGCGCGCCCAGCAGCTCGGGCTCGAGGGCTACCCGGTGTTCACGCGCAAGGCGGCCACCGACGTCTCCTACCTCGCGTGCGCGCGCCGCCTGTTCGCCGAACCGGAGGCGTTCCGCCCGCAGTTCGCCACCCACAACGCGCACACCGTCGCCTTCGTGCTCGAGGCGGCCGGAGAGCGGCGCGACTTCGAGTTCCAGCGCCTGCACGGCATGGGGGCCGGGCTCTATGACGCCCTCGCCGAGGACCTCGGCGAGGGCGTCCCGTGCCGCGTCTATGCTCCGGTGGGGGGCTATGACGCGTTGCTGCCCTATCTCATGCGCCGCCTGCTGGAGAACGGCGCGAACACCTCCTTCGTCCATCGCCTGGTCGACGCGCCGGTGGACGAGGTCATCGCCGACCCGCTCGCGCGGCTGGAGGCCTCGCCCTCGGGTGGCCTGCCGCTACCACCCGATCTCTACGCGGCGGAGGGACGGCGCAACGCGCGCGGGATCGACCTCGCCGATCCGGCGGACGCGGCGGCGCTGGCGGCGGAGCTCGAGGTGGCGGCGCGCCGGCGCTGGTCGGCGGCGCCGCGGGTCGCCGGCGACTGTCCCGGCGGCGCGGAGCGTGCGGTTACGGACCCCGCCGATCGCACGCGCACGGTCGGGACCGTCCTCGAGGCCGACGCCGCCGCGGCCGAGGCGGCGCTGGCGGCGGCCGCGCGGGCGGCCGCGGCGTGGGACGAGACCGGCGGTGCCGCGCGCGCCGCCTGTCTGGAGCGGGCCGCGGACGCCATCGAGGCGCAGGGCGGGGAGCTGATCCACCTCGCGGTGCGCGAGGGGGGACGCGCACTGCGCGACGCGGTCGCGGAGTGGCGCGAGGCCGTCGACCACTGCCGCTACTACGCGGCGCAGGCGCGCCGGCGCTTCGCCGATGGGCTGGAGTTGCCGGGACCGACCGGCGAGCGCAATCGCCTGTACCTGCGCGGGCGCGGGGTGTTCGTGTGCATCAGCCCGTGGAATTTCCCGCTCGCGATCTTCACCGGCCAGGTCACCGCGGCCCTGGCCGCGGGCAACGCCGTGATCGCCAAGCCGGCGCGGCAGACGCCGCTCGCGGCCGGGCGCATCGTCGAGCTGTTGCACGCGGCGGGGGTCCCGCCGGAGGTCCTGCACCTGTTGCCGGGCAGCGGCGCGGTGCTGGGGCCGCCGCTGCTCGACGACGGGCGCGTGGCGGGCGTGGCGCTGACCGGTTCCATCGACACGGCGCGCGCGGTACAACGCCGGCTCGCGGCGCGCCCCGGCCCGATCGTCCCCCTGATCGCCGAGACCGGCGGCATGAACGCCATGATCGTCGACAGCTCGGCGTTGCGCGAGCAGGTGGTGGCGGATGTGATCGAGTCGGCCTTCGACAGCGCCGGGCAGCGCTGCTCCGCGCTGCGCCTGCTGTTCGTACAGGAAGACGTCGCCGACGCCGTCCTCGGGTTGCTCGCCGAGGCCATGGACGAGTTGTCGATCGGAGACCCGGCCGCCCTCGCGACCGACGTCGGTCCGGTCATCGACGAGGCGGCGTGCGCGGCGCTCGCGGAGCACGCCGCGCGGATGGACCGCACCGGGCGGCTGCTGCGCGCGCTCGAACCCGGCCCGGACTGCGCCGCGGGGAGCTTCTTCGGACCGCGGCTCTACGAGATCCCCGACCCGCGTCTGCTGGAACGCGAGGTCTTCGGTCCCATCCTGCACGCCGTGCGCTACCCGCGCGACGGACTGGACGCGGTCATCGACGCGATCAACGCCGGCGGCTACGGCCTCACCCTCGGCGTGCATACGCGTATCGATTCGGTGTGGGAGCGGGTGCGCGCCCGCGCGCGCGTGGGTAACCTCTACGTTAACCGCAACATGATCGGCGCGGTGGTCGGCGTGCAGCCCTTCGGCGGGGAGGGCCTGTCGGGCACCGGCCCCAAGACCGGCGGACCGCACTACCTCGACGCCTTCGCCGTGGAGCGTACTGTGAGCGTCAACACCGCCGCGGTCGGCGGCGACGCCGCCCTCCTGTCCGGCGGCGGGGACTGAACGCCGCGGGCGCCGCTTCAGAGGCGCTTGCAGTAGATGATCTTGGCGTCGCCGGGCGCGTAGAAATCCTCGAGGCGCGCGGCCTCGCGGTAGCCGGCGCGGGCGTAGAAGCGTCGTGTGGCATCGTAGAGCGCGCGCGCGGAGGTCTCGATGTAGAGCCGCGCGCCGCCCAGCCGGCGCACGGACGCCTCGCAACGGCGCAGCAGGAGTCGTCCCACGCCGCGTCCCTGTCGGGCGGGATCGACGGCGATCCAATATAGATCGAAGCTCGCCGCGGTCGCCGGGACCGGGCCGTAGCAGGCGTAGCCGACGGGGCACCCGTCGACGTCGGCGAAGAGGAAGCGGTAGCCGGCGGCGAGCCCGCGGCGGCGGCGCTCCTCCACCAGCTCCACCGCCACGTCGGTCTCCGCGGGGGTGAAGTGTCCGGTGGCGGTGACGATGCGCCGCACGGCGTCGGCGTCGGCGGCGCGCACCGAGGCGCGCAGGCGCAGGGTCTCAGTCATGCGTCCCGCGCACCCCGGCGGCCGCACCCGTGAGGCCGAGGAAGAAGTGCCTCGCGTTCACGCCGATCGAGCGCGTGCGGTAGCCGCCCTCCTGGACCACCAGGGTCGGCAGGCCGAGGGCCGCGATGCGCCGCCCGTTCTCCTGGAAGTCGCGCGCACCGAGCAGCCAGGAGCCGGTGGGGTCGCCCTTGGCGGTGTCCAGACCGAGGGCGACCACCAGCCACGCGGGACGGAAGCGGCGGATGCGCCCGAGCGCGCGCTCGAGCGCCTCGCGGTAGCGGGCGCCGTCGATGCCTTCCGGCAGCGGCAGGTTCAGGTTGGCGCCTTCCCCGGCGCCGCGCCCGCGCTCGTCGTCGAAGCCGCTGAAATAGGGGTAGGTGTAGCGCGGATGGCCGTGCAGCGAGACGGTCAGTACGTCGCCGCGCTCGTAGAAGATGTCCTGGGTGCCGTTGCCGTGGTGGTAATCGACGTCCAGCACCGCGGTGCGTCCGTAGCGGCTGAGATAGTGCGCGGCGACCGCGGTCGAATTGAAATAGCAGAAGCCGCCGAAGGCGCGGCGCTCGGCATGATGGCCGGGCGGACGCACCAGGGCGTATGCCAGGCGCGCGCCGGCGACCAGGCGCTCGGCGCCGGTGAGCGCGCAGTCGACCGCGGCGGCCGCCGCGGGATAGGCGTTGCGGTGGATCGGCGTGAAGGTGTCGATGCAGAAGTAGCCCGCGCGCAGCGACAGGTCTTTGGGCGGTCGCTGCGGATTGCGGATCGGGAACACGTAGGGGTACACCGATTTGCCTTCCGGAGCGGCCTCGCAGGCTTTTTTCAGGTATTCGACGAAGGCCGGATCGTGAACCGCGCGGATGTGCTGCTCCCCGAAGTGCGTCGCGCGCACGCGCACGAACAGGCCGGTGCGCTCGAGTTCGCGCAGGATCGCATCGACCCGGACGGGCGATTCGACGTAGCCGCGCTCGCGCACGTGGTGGATGTTGTGCCGGTCGTTGACGATCAGCGGCACCGCGCCGCCGTTCGCGGGCGCGGGGGCGGGACGGCGGGTGCGGTAGCGCGGCGGGCGCAGGCGCACGGGATCGTCGCGGAATGAATCGACGACGCGGTCGACGTAGCTGCGCGGGCACAGCTTCGCGTACTTGCGTTCGAGGATCGCACGCACGATTGTGCGCGCGCTCTGCGCGGACAGCGGTTCGCCGCTGCCGAGATCGTCGAACACCAGATACGGGGGGCAGTCGTCGCCGGGACGCACCGGGGTCTCGTAGGCGGTGCCGGCGATCGGTCGCGCCCCGTAGCGCTCGTAGAAGCGCAGGCGCGCGGCGTTCTGCTCGAGCGTCGCGGCGTCGCGGCACAGGGCCGGGTCGTCGGGCAGGGCCTCGAAGAACAGCCCGACGACGCCGAGCGCCGCCGCCTCCTCGCGCACCCGCTGATAGAGTGCGCCGCCGATCCCGCCGCCGGTGATCCCGGGCGCGGTGGCGAGGTAGTCGAGGAGGCAGAAGCGAAGGTCGGGTGCGTGCAGCAGCAGGGCGAAGCCGCGCACCCGCTCGCGGCCGTCCTCGGCGACGAACAGCACCGAACGGAAGCGGTACTTGAGAGGGTCGCGCAGGGCGGCGGGGATCTTGGCGATGTCGGCCGGGTCCAGTCCGGGGAGCTGCGCGCGCAGGATCTCCTGGACCTGCGCCAGCGCCTCGCGGTTGGCCGGGGTGGTGTCGTCGAACAGTCGGCGGATGCGGAACACGGCTCAGGACACCGCGCGCGCCGGCGCCGGCGCATGGGCGCCGGCACCGCGCAGGGCCGCCGCGACCAGGCGGGCGATCATCGCGTCGAAGTCGAGCCCGACTCGGTCCGCGGCCGCGGCGAGACCGGCGTCGGGCGCGAGGCACGGGTTGGCGTTGACGTCGATGATCCAGGGCCGGCCGGCGGCGTCGACGCGGAAGTCGATACGCGCGCACCCCTCCAGGCCGAAGGTCCGCGCGCAGGCCGCGGCCAGGGCGTCGAGTTCCGCGAGCAGCGCGGCGTCGGCGGCGGCGAAGTCGAACCGGCGCGGCGTGTTGCGGAAGGCGTCGGATCGCGGATCCCACTTCGCGGCGTGGCCGACGATCCCGCCGCCGTCGCCGGCGCGGCCCTCGAAGCGGATCTCCGCCGGCGGCAGGGGGCGCAGGGTACCGGCGCCGTCGTCCAGCAACGACAGATTGAACTCGCGTCCGGGCACGAAGCGTTCGACGAACCACTCGCCGCCGTGGCGCGCCCGCATGGCCTCGAGGCGGGCGCGTACCGCCGCGCGCCCCGTACAGACCGCGTCCGGGTCGATGCCCAGGGAGGCGTGCTCCCAGACCGATTTGACGATCCAGCGCCCGGGCCCGGGACCGCTGCGGGCGAGACCGGCGCCCTCGTGCCAGTCGGGGGTCGGCAGGCCGTGCGCGCGCAGGGCGCGCTTGACGCGGCGCTTGTCGGCGCTCGCCGCCAGGGCGGGGAGCGGACAGCCGGTGCAGGGGAGGGCCTCGGTTGCGGCCAGCGCGGCGCCGAGGTGCGCGAGCGGGCCCTCGCCGGGGCCGCCTTCGAAGAGGTTGAACACGACGTCCGGGCGGTGTGAGCGCAGGCCGGCCCGTGCCGCGCCGGCCCGCATCGGATCGAGCGCGAGCGTGCGCACGCGATGACCCGCGCGGTCCAGCGCCGCCCGTACCGCGGCGACCTGGGCCAGGGTGTCGGCGTACTCCGGGCCGGCGTCCGGCGCGACGCGATCGTGCAGGATCGCGACCTCGAGCGGTCGGGCGGACACGTGGACGCGCCTCAGGAGGCCGCTGCGAGCGGGGCGGGCGCGGCGCGCCGCGCCAGGGCCTCTTCGACGATGGTGGCGATCAGCCAGTCGTACTCGATGCCGAGCAGCCGGGCGAGGATCGCAAGGTCGGAGCGCTCGGGATGCAGTCCGGCGAGCGGGTTCGCCTCGAGGAAATGGGCGCCGCCGTTCGCATCCAGGCGCACGTCCACGCGACCGGCATCGCGCGCGCCGAGCGCCCGCCACGCGGCCAGCGCGACGTCGGCGGCCGCCTCGGCCGCGGCGTCGACGGCGCGCCGGTAGTGGACGCGGCCTTCGTAGTGTTCTTTGTTGTCGAAGGAGTAACACCCGGGCTCGGCGTTCGCGCCCAGCAGGACCTCCAGGACGCCGAGGGTGCGCGCCCCGCGCCCGCCGCCGAGGATCCCGACGGTGAATTCGCGACCCGGCAGATAGCACTCCACCAGCGCCGGCTGGCGGTGGCGCGCCCATACGTCGCGCACGGCGCGCTCCAGGGCCTCGCGGTCGGTGACGCGCGAGGTCGGCGCGATGCCCTTGCTGGTGCCCTCGGCGACCGGCTTCACGAACAGCGGCCAGGGCAGGGAGACGGCGGCGAGGTCGGTCTCGTCCTCGACCACGGCGAAGTCCGGGGTCGGCACTCCCGCCGCCCGCACCACGCGCTTGGCCATGCCCTTGTGCAGCGCCAGGCACAGCGTCAGCGGGTCGGAGAAGGTATAGGGGATGTCGTGGCCCTCGAGCAGCGCCGGGATCTGCGCTTCACGGCCGTAGCCGTGCAGCCCCTCGGCGATGTTGAACACCAGATCCCAACGCCGCCCCGCGGCCAGCGCGCGGGTGAGGGCCGCGAGGTTTCCGACCGTCTGCACGCGATGACCGAGCCGGCGCAAGGCACCGGCGATCGCCGCGATGGTCTCGGGGCGGTCGAATTCGGCGGTCTGCTCGGCATCCAGCCCGGCGGCGAGATACTCCTCGCGCAGGTCGTAGGTGACAGCGATATCCATGGCGCTCAGCCCTCCACGGCCGGATCGTGATAACGGTAGACCTGCCCCGCATAGTTGCGCAGCAGGAGATCGTCGCCCTCGCGTCCGACGACGTAGTCCGGCGTCAGCGGGATCTTGCCGCCGCCGCCGGGGGCGTCGATCACGTAGGTCGGGACCGCGTATCCGGTGGTGTGCCCGCGCAGCCCGCGGACGATCTCCAGTCCCTTTTCGACCGGCGTGCGGAAATGCGCCGAACCGGAGATCGGGTCGCACTGGTACAGGTAGTAGGGGCGCACGCGGATGCGCAGCAGGCCGTGCATCAGCCGACGCATGGTCTCGACGTCGTCGTTGACGCCGCGCAACAGCACCGTCTGGCTGCCGAGGGGGATTCCCGCGTCGGCCAGGCGCCCGCAGGCCTCGGCGACCTCGGGCGTGAGTTCGTCCGGATGCGTGAAGTGCAGGCTCATCCACAGCGGATGGTAGCGGCGCAATACGCGGACCAGGGCCGGAGCGATGCGCTGCGGCAGCACCACCGGGTTCTTGGTGCCGATGCGCACGAACTCCACGTGCGGGATGGCGCGCAGCCGCGCCAGCAGCCAGTCGAGGCGTTCGTCGTCCAGACTCAGCGGGTCGCCGCCCGAGATCAGCACGTCGCGGATACACGGCGTCGCCGCGATGTAGTCCAACGCGCGTTCGAGCTGCGCCTTCTTCAGGCTGTATTCCCCGCCGGCGCCGACCATGCGCGAGCGCGTGCAGTAGCGGCAGTAGACCGAGCACAGGCCGGTGACGAGAAACAGCACGCGGTCAGGATAACGATGCACCAGGCCGGGTACCGGGCTGGTGTCGTCCTCCGCGAGCGGATCGTCGGCCTCGCCGGGCGCGCGCAGGTACTCGTCGGGCACGGGCACGGCCGTGCGGCGCAGGCCCTGCAGGGGATCGTGCGGATCGATGAGGCTCGCATAGTACGGCGTCAGTCCCACCGGCAGCGGGCCGGTGTGGCGCAGGATCGCCTCGCGTTCCTCCGCCGAGAGGTCGATCAGACGCGCGAGCTCGACGGCGCTGCGGATACGGTTGCGCACCTGCCAGCGCCAGTCGTTCCAGTCCGAACGCGTGGCGTCCGGAAAGAAGCGCCTGCGGAACGCATCGCTGCGTGCGCTGATCGTCAGGCGTGGCGCACGCGCGGCGGTGCGGGATACGATGCGGAGCGGCGGGAGAGATGCGGGCGAGTCGAGGAAGGATGCTGAAGAAGAGTATGAAAGGTCGAATCCGGTACGACTGGATCCCGGAGGTTCGGCGTCATCGTCGCACATGCGTTCCACAGTCATTGCGGCTCTCCTGTATGCGTAGGGGCAGCACCCTCGGCTGCCCACCCGCCGCCGGATAGCGGATCGGCGCTGCGGAACATTAGGGCCTTTCCCGGTGGAACACAATAGGCCCGCCGGGCGGCGGGCGCGGGGTCGGGCGGCACCGCCGCCCGGGGTTCAGGAGGCGCGGGCGTCGACGGGGCGGGGTGCGGGCTGCCAGCGGCGCGGTCCGCGTCGCTGCGCCCGGCAGCGTTCGACCACGGCGGCGAGGGTCTCGACGTGTTCGTGGGCAGTGAACTGATTGCCGACCAGCCAGCGCCCGGCCGCCACCAGCCGGGCGCGCAGCGGCTCGTCGCCGCACAGGCGCCCGAGGGCGGCGGTGAGCGCGCCCGCGTCGCCGGGCGGGACCAGCAGGCCGGTGCGCCCGTCGCGGATCCACTCGTGCGTGGCTCCGGCGCGGGTGGCGATCACCGCGGCGCCGCGCACGAGCGCCTCGGCTGCCGCGAAGTCGGGGCCCGCGCCGCGCAGCCGGGCGATGACGAGGACGTCGGTGCGGCGATAGAAGTCCTCGACGCCGGCCGCGTCGAGCGGGCCCAGGTGCAGGATTTCGATCCCCGGATGCGTATGCCGCAAGGCCGCGATGCGCGCGCGGCAGTGGGCCCAATAGCCGGCATCGGTCTCCGATCCGGCGATGCGTACCGTGAGCCGGAGGGTGGGGGGCAGGCGGCCGAAGGCCGCCAGGAGCACGTGGAGGCCGTGAGCGTAGTCCAGCGGCGCATGGAATCCGATGCCGGGCGGCGCGGCCGCCGCGCGGGGCGCCGCCGGACGGCTCGCCACCGGCGGCGGGACGATGTGCACGCGCGGCTCGAGTTCCGGCAGGCCGGCGAGCAGGGCCTCACGGATCGACGCGCTCGGTACGAGGACGGCATCGGCGCGGCGCGCGGATTCGAGCAGCTTGAGCCGCGCGAACAGGTCCGGCATGCGGAACCGTCCGGCGGCCGGTGCCGCGTCCGTCGGGGCGCCGCCTGCGGCGGGATCCGCGGCGCTGCGTGCGCAGTGTCCCCGGGCAGTCTCGACCAGACACGACATGGACAGACGGCGGCGGCACGCGGGCGGGTCGCCCGCCGTCGATTCGCGCAGCCCGGTCAGGCAGGTCGGATAGTGATCGTGGATGTGCCAGAAGAACAGGTAGGAACGCGCGGGCTGCGCGAGGGCGTGCACCAGGCGGGCATGGCGTCCGTCGTGGAGACAGACGACGTCCGGTGCGAGTCGGGCGATCCGTTCGCGGAGGCGCTCGAGCTGCCCGTCGTCGGGCTCGCAGTGCTCGCCCAGGCCGGGGACTACGGTGTCGTCGTCGCGGCCGGGCGCGGCCCCCTCGCCGCGTAGCCGTATCGGGTGGATGCCGCGCGCCGCGAGGGCCGCGTCGACGTCGGCGATGCATCGGGCGACGGAGAGGCGGCCGGGCCCGGAGGCGTCGACCTGCACGATCCGGCCGATACCGGCGAATCGGCGTGTGCGGGAGCGGCGTGGCGGGTCGCAGCGGGTTTCAGGGCGCATGTCGGGGATTCCTGCTATGGGGCCGCAACCACCCTATCCGGGGTTTGTTTCGCGGCGCTGACCCGGGCATGACATTTGCGTAACCCGCGCCGCGCCGCGCCGCGCGCCGCCGGCCGTCATCCGCCTGTCATACATCGGCGCTACGATGCACGCAGGCAGGAGGCCCCGCGCCCCGCCGGGACCCAGGATCCCGGCGGGGCGCGCCGCAGGGAGCGGAGCTCGCACGGGTGGTTGGACGCCGCCCCCGACCCGCCGCACGGAGGCGGCGGTCGGGCGGGCTGTTACGACCGGGCCCTGCGCCTGCCAGCGGGCGCGACGTAAGCATTTCGGCTCAACATTGCCCGCCGGCGCTGCGGGCGGGCGTCGCCGCCCGCGCCGTCGCCGGGGTCTCGGCCTCCACGCCGAAGCGGGCCCGGTAGGGCTCGAAGCGCTCCGCGAGACGCTGCGGATCGAGTCCGAAGCGCTGCGGATCGTAGCGGTGGACCCCGTTCCCGCCCGCCGGATGTGCGCGCAGGTAGTGCCCCATGCGCGTCTCCGCCTCCGGCGTGAAATCCAGATCGAGTTCCCGGTAGATCCGACGCACCTCGCGCAGCGGAAAGCGCGCCAGGTCCCGGTAGTGCACGTGCACCATGCGCGGGTGCGACGATGCCGCGGCGATGATGCGCCGCGCGCCGTCCTCCCAGCGGGTCGCGATGCGCTCGCCCACGCGCACGGGATCGACCGCGTCGCTGAACGCGGCCTCCAGCATCACCGTGAGGCTCGCCACCGACGGCAGCACCTTCAGCGGGTCGCGGTGCGTCATCACGATGCGCGCGTCCGGATAGACGCTCAGCAGCGCGTCGAGCGCGAAGACGTGGTCCGGGGACTTCAGCACCCAGCGCCGCGGCGGTGCGCCGTGCTGCAGGTGCTGGAGAAATCGCCGGTGGAAGCGGTACGCCGGCTCCAGCCCCTGACGGTCCAGCCACGCCCGGTAGCTCGGGATCTCGTAGGTCGTATCGAAGCGCAGGCTCAGAAAGACGTTGCTCAGGATCTCGGTGCATTCCTGTGGATCCTCGGCGGCGAGCGCGTGTGCGGTACGCAGTTCCGGCGCCAGATAGTCCATCCAGGCGAGTTCGCGCGCGGTCCGGCGCACGCGCGGATCGGACCCGCGGGAGGCGAGGCCCGGCGGGGGGGACGGGTGCATGACCTCCCAGTGCAGCGGACTGCGCAGGGCCGGGTCCTGCGCGAGCAGGGCGTGCAGGAAGGTGCTCCCCGTGCGCGGCAGGCCGAGAATGAAGACCGGCGCCCGGACCGGCTCGGCCGCGATGCCGGGACGGAGCCGTCGGTCGGCGGCCAGGCGCAGCAGGTTGCCGAGCAGCCGCACCGTGTCCCACCAGGTCGCCACGCGGCCGATGAAGTTCAGCCCGGCCTCCTCGTCGCAGGCGCGCAGCAGGACCTCCAGCGGCGTGCGGTAGGGCTCGCCGCCGAAGTCCTCGAGACCGGTGCGGGCGATCGCCGCCGCGACGAGCCGGTCGGGATCGAAGTCGAGACGCGCGATGCCGCGGGCGCGCAGGTGCGGGCCCAGGCGGTTGGCGCCGCGCAGGGCGGCCCGCGCGAGTCCGGTTCTCAGCCGGGCGACCGCGCGCAACGGGGCTCGCGACCGTCCCGCGTGCGACCGAGGTCCGTGCGTGTGTCCTTCGACTTCGATTTTCGCGTCGCTCATCGTCTCAACGCTCCGTTTCGGTTGCTTCGTTCCCGCGGACGCGCCCGGTGTGGAGCCAGCGGCGGCCTTCCTGCCACTGCCAGCCCGCCAGGACCGGCAGGCCGAACACCAGGTCGCGGAAGCGGGTGGCGAGCGAGAGCGCGAGCGCGGCCGGCGCCGGGAGTCCCGTGACCTGTCCGACCAGGGTGTATACCGCCTCCTGTACGCCGAAACCGGCGGGGATGACGAAGGCGAGGCTGCGCGCCGCGCGTCCGACGCTCTGCAGCAGCAGTGCGAAGACCCAGCTGCGCGGCTCACCGAGCAGGTGCAGCGCCACCCAGATCTCCACGGTCCCCGCGAGCAATCCCGCCAGCTGCCAGAGCAGGCAGCGCAGCAGCGCGGCGCGGCGCGCGTAGAGGTCCACGAGCACGCCGTGCAGCCGCTGCGGTCCCCCGGCGAGGGCGGCGAAGCGCGGGTTGCGCGCGATCCGGTCGGTGAGCCGGTTCAGGGATCCGAATACGCCGCCGTGAACCTGCAGGGCCAGGATCAGCGCCACCAGCGCGGTTGCGACCGCCAGCGGCGGGGCGGCGGCCAGGAGGATGCGCCCGTCGCCCGCGGTGGCGAAATAGAGGCCGACGCCGAGGGCGACGAAGAGCAGTTGGGCGCCGAGGGTGAGCGTGCCTTCGACGATGACGCTGGCCGCCGCCTCGAGCGCGGGCACGCCGCGCAGCGACAGCAGCCGCACCCCAAGGATGGGCGCCGCGGCCCCGCTGAGGGGGATGTCGGCGGCGACGGCGTCGCGTACCGCCGCCGCCCAGGCGACGTAGCCGCGCCCGGCGCGTCGCCCGTGCCGCCCCAACAGCGCATGCCAGCCGAGGCTGTCGAGGCCGACGGGGAGCGCGTGGAGCGGGACCAGCCACAGCAGCGCCCAGCCCGCGGCGCGCAGCGCGTCGAGTATGGTCGCGGCGCCGGCGCGTGCGATCAGCGCCGCGGTCAGTGCGATGCCGAGCAGGAGCAGCAGGAAGGCGGTGCGCTTCATGAGGGGACCGCCGTGCGCTTGGGGGCTGCGGGGGCGGGCCGGTCCCGTGTCGCCGCCTCCGGGGGACGCGGCCGGGGCGTCGCCGAACGCCCCCGCCCGCCGAACAGCGCGAGCAGCGCGGGGAGCACCAGGAGGCTGCCGGCGAGGACCAGCGCGAGCGCGAGCGCGAGCGTCTTGCCGAGCGAGGCCATCGCCGGGTCGGGGGAGATCGCAAGGCTGCCGAAGGAGGCGAGCGTCGTGAGGCCGCTGAACAGCACGCCTTCGGGCGTGCTGCTGCGCAGCACCGCCTCGATGTCGGGTTCCGCCCGCCAGCGCAGCACGACGTAGATGCCGAAGGCGACGCCGAGGCCGATGGTCAGGGGGATGACGATGATGTTGGCGAGCGTGAAGCGCATCCCGAGCAGGACCATGCCCGCGACCGTGAGGACGATGGCGAGCGCCAGCGGCGCGAGCGTGAGCAGGGCGTCGCGCAGCCGCCGCAGCACCGCGAACAACAGCAGTCCGATCGCCGCGAGGGCGATCCACGAGGCCTCGCGGAAGGCCGAAACGACGACGTGCCCGCCTTCGACGAAGAGCACCGGCGTGCCGGCGGCGTCGGGGAGGATCCGGCGCACCTCGGAGACGAAGCGCTCGAGTGCGCGGTCGCGGTCGAGATCGAGGCGCGAGAAGACCTCGATGCGCGCGCGCCCGTCCGCGGTGAGCCAGCGGCGGCGCAGCGGCGCGGGCAGATCGCCGAGGGTCACGCGCTGCGGGTGCAGCGCGAGGCGAAGGTCGCGGATGCGCCCGGGCAGCGAGCCCATGACCGCCCGCTGCAGTGCGAGCAGCGCGGCCGGGGAGCAACCCTCCTGCGCCTGGAAGCGCGCGAGCGCCGCTCCCAGCGCGGCGGCCTGCGGGGCGAGCGGCCCGGTCCGCGCATGGCCGGCGAGGGTGCGCCGGAACGCGGACAGCGCGGTGCACAGCTGCGCCGCGCTCGGCGGCGCGCGCGTCTGTCCCGGATCGAGGACGAAGGGCGGGATGAGCAGCGCCGCGTCCGCGATGAGGGCGAGCTTGCGCGTCTGGTCCGGCGGGATATAGCTGGCCAGCGTCATCACACGTCCCACGGAGTCGAGTGCGCGCAGACGACGGGCATCCCGTTCCGCCGTCGCCAGATTGGGGGCGAGGGCCTCGATCGCCAGCGGCGAGAGGCGGCTTTCGCGTTCCAGCTCGCGCAGGGTCCGTACCGCCTTGCTGTCGGGGTTCTGCAGCCGCGTGAGGTTGAAGTCGAAACCGGCGTGGGGCAGCAGCGGCAACGCCGCCAGACCCAGCAGCGCCGCGCCGCCCGCGACGGGACGGGCGAGCCGGCGCACGGGCAGGCGGGCGAACGGCACCGGCGGGCGCGGGATCGCGGCGCGACGCACGCGCAGGGCGGCGAGCAGGGCGGGGAGCACGGTGAGGTTGGCGAACAGGGCGAAGAACATGCTGCTCCCGGCGATGACGCCGAGGTCGACGATCCCCGCGTACGCAGTCGGCACCACGGAATAGAAACTGGCGGCAGCGGCGGCCGCCGCCAGCGCCAGGGCCGGGCCGATGCCGCGGGCGGCCGCGGGCAGGGCGGCGGGGAGGTCGCCGCCGCGCGCGAGTTCCTCCTGGTAGCGCATGCAGAACTGGATGCCGAAGTCCACGCCCAGACCGATGAAGAGTACGGCGAAGGTCACGGAGACGAGATTGAAGGGGCCGACCGCGGCCACGGCGAAGGCGGTCGTCCACGTCAGGCCCATGAGGAGGGTGAGCAGCGTGGCGATCACCAGGCGCACGCTGCGCAGGCCCCAGACGAGCAGCCCGGTGATGAGGACGAGCGCCAGGGCGGTGGACAGGCGCGCGCCGGTGGTGACGTCCGCGAGTTGATCCTGTGTGAGGACGACCGAACCGGTGAGCCGCACGCGCACCCCGTGCGCCGCGTCGAGACCGAGGGCGCGCGCCGTCGCGCGCACGGTCGCGATCGCGCCCCGCGCGGCGGCGGGCGAGCGGTCGTGCGCGTCCGACGTGAGCAGCAGGATGCGCCGCGTCCCGGCCAGGGGCCCGGTGTCGGCACCGCTGAGCAGGGCGCTCCACGGCATGGGCGTGAAGCGCCCCCCGAGACGACCGTCGACCGTTCGTCCGAGGTCGGTCAGCACGCGGCCGAGGACGGTGGTGTCCGGGTTGAGCGCCTTGGCGTGATCCAGCGCGCGCCCGAGGACGTCGAACAGCCCGCGCAGGCTCGGGTCGCGCGCCAGAGTCCCGAGCAGCGGCTCGGCGTCGACCAGCCGGCGCGTCACGCCGCGCAGTTGCGGCAGGGACAGATACAGCAGCCCGTTACGGCGGAAGAACGCGCCGCCGCCGGGTTCGTAGACCTCGGCGAAGCGCCCGGACCCGGTGCGCAGGTGTTGCGCCAGGCGTTGGGCGGCGTCGGCGGCGATCCCCGGCGTGGCGCCGTCGACGACGACGATGATGCGGTCGCCCAGGCCGGGGAAGGCGCGGTCCAACTGCCGGTCGAGCCGCTGGAGTGTGTGGTTGCGGAAGAGGAGATTGAGGGTGTCGGTGTCGATGCGGAAGTGTCCGGCCACGTAGATCCCGCACAGCACACTCAGCGCCGTGGCCGTCGCGAGGACGGCCCACGCGCGCCGGCGCGCGGCCTCCGCGATCCGCGCCGCCGGCCCGGCGGCGCGCGCGGCACTCGAAATCGGCTGCCCCGCCCGTCTCATCACTCGACCTCGGACCCTGCCGGGTGCCATCGGTTCACGCCGTCCCACTGTAAACGTTCCTCGCGGCGCCCCGGCTGACTGCGGTCAACCGGGGTGACGGTGCCGCGGTATTCGGGAGTACCGCGAAGCGCCGCGCCGGCGCGCGGGTCGTCGCACGGATTGCGCACGCGCTCCACCCGGCGCGGCGGGCGGTCACGGACGTCACGGTGCACGGTAGACGGCGGTGTCCGGATGGAACGCGTACCATGCGAACCAGTAGCCGGTTATGCCCGCGAGTTCGCGTCCGGCCGCGTCGAAGATCCGCGCGGTGCGGTGCGTCGCATCGAAACGCACCGTCACCGTTCGTCCGCCTACGGTGTCACTGAGCGAGCGGGCGCTGCGGGCGAGTTCCGGAAACGGGTAGGCCTTGGCGTGTCCCCGCAGCACGACGCCCAGAACCACGGTCTTGGGCGCGAGACGGGGATCGCTGTGCCGAACGGGAAACCATGGACGACCGTCGGTGGCGTAGCCCGCGTAGGGGTCGCGGCCGTAGTCGCGGCGGAAGCCGGTGCGGGTCGAGAGCACCCGGGTGTCGGGGTGTCGGCGGCGCCAGTCGGCCCAGGTGGTCGTGTGGACGACCAGCATCTGCAGGCGGGTGCCCAGAGAAGGTCCGCTGATCGCACGGCCGGAGACCTGGGCCCAGAGCGAGTCGGTTTCCCGGTCGTAGAGGAGAACGTCGCTGTTGTAGAGCAGGCCCGAGACGCCGAAGGTCCGCCGGCGCCCGTTCACCGTGGCGCGAAACGCGATGCCGGTCCCGCACAGCGGACAGTAGGTGATCACCACCGGCTCGCCGCCGACGGTGTCATTGACGATCTCGTGCCAGTTGAGGATGCGCACCGGATAGGCCCGCGCCTCGCCGTGGTGCGTCAGGCCGAGGATGCGGTCGGCGGGTGCGAGGAAGCGGGCCTGTGCCGCGGGAACGAATCGCGGCCGGTCGATCGACGGGATGCCGTCGCGCGGCGGGCCGCCCGCCACGATCGCTTCAGGCGGCACGGACGTGCGGGAGAGGTCGAATCCGTTGCGGGCCGCGGCGCAGTCCGCTGCGCCGGCGGCCAGCGCGCCGGCCAGGACCGCACCGACCCACGTGCGCCACCCGTGCCGTCGGTCGGTTCGTGCGCGGCCCGCAGGAATCGGATGGTCCGGGTTCCGGCCCGCGCGCGGGGCGCGGGGCGCGCGCGTCCGGATGCCGCCTGACGGTCCGTCAGGTCCCGGGCATGAGGGAGGAAGAGGGCCCATCGCTCATCGGCGCCGCAGCGCGTCGATCGCCCGGCATTGTCTCCAGCCGAAGGTGGGCGACGCCCAGCGTGAACCCGTAGACGAGGAACGGGGTCAGCAGCGCCGTCTCCAGGAGGGCCGTGGACGCTGCGAACGAGGCCGGCGGCGCGGGCAGGAGCGCGAGCCGAAGCGCCAGCCACAGGGCCGCCCCGAGCAGCGTGCCGAGCGCGCCCGGGTGCGCTCGCCGCAGGCGCTTCGCCAGGCCGTGAAAGAGCACGCCCCCGACCGGGATGGTCATCACAAAGTACGCCAGCCAGCCGGTGCCGAGCGCACCGGGGCGACCGAGACCGTGACTCAACAGTGCGATCGGATCGAGTCCCGGCGTCGCAGCCGAGAGCGTCAGGACGATCACCATGGCGGCGCCCGCAGCGCTGGCGACGCAGGCGGCCAGCAGTCCCCGGCGGAATCCCTGCATTCCACACCTCCCGGGCCCCGGCCGGCCCGCGCAGTCCGTGTTCGGTGTCCGTTTGTCGTCGGGTATACGGAGGATCTTACGGCCGCGCCGGTGCGTCGTCCGGACGGCGGCTACGGGTTTCCCGTGTGCTCGAAGCGACGGCCGTGTGCCCCGCACCCGAGCCGCACGCCGGACCCGCCTACGGCGTGGTGCGCGCTTGCACGGCACCGCGGACCGGTGTTTCCATAGGCGCGGGGGGCGTGCACGCGCGCGGTTGCGCGCGGGAGGTGACGACCATGACGTGCGATCCGCGCCCGCCCCTGCGGGTGACCGTGTTCTCCGATTACATCTGCCCGTTCTGCTACATCGGCTTTCTGCGTCTCGAACGCCTGCGCGCCGACTACGACCTGCGTGTGAACTGGTGCCTGATCGAGATCCACCCCGACAATCCGCCGGAGGGACGCGCGGTCGCGGAGCTCGGCTACTCGGAGGAGGATTGGAGCGCGATGATGGGCAGCCTCGGTGAGATGGCGCGCGAGGAGGGCGTGACGATCCGCCCGCACACGTGCACGACGAACTCACGGCGTGCATTGCTGCTGGCGGAGGCGGCGAAGGAGGAGGGGGCGGAGGTGTTCTACGCCCTCCACCGGCGCCTGTTCGAGGTCTATCTCGGCGCGGGCCGCAACATCGCCGAGCCCGACCTGTTGCGCACGCTCGCGGCCGAGGCGGGAGCCGCTCCCGGGCTCGCCGAGCGCGCCTGGAGCGAGCCGCGCTATGCCGACCGCCTGCAGCGGAATCTCGCCGCCGCGCTCGAGCTGGGCGTGACCGGGACGCCGACCTTTTTCATCGGCGAGCGCCGCCTCACCGGCGCCCTGCCCGTGGAGGTGCTCCGTCACGTGGCGCGGGCGGTCGCCTGATCGAGGCGCCGCCGCGCCGGTGGGGACCGCCCCGCGGCCGGGGCGGGTGCAGTCAGCGGACGACCTCCCAACTCCCGTCGGGTCGGCGGCAGGCCCGTCCATACACCTGATCGCGGCGTCCGCCGATTTCGGCGTCGGTCACGTATTCGCGGCAGTAGCGCCCGTCGCTGCGGTAGGTCCGCAGGGGCGTCACGGCATAACGCTCGCCGGTGTCGGGATTGCTCCAGATCACGGGCCGGCGCGTGACCCCGTACTCCAGGGTCTGCCCGATGCAATAGCGGTCGGTCTCGTCCATCCGGCGACCCACGGAACTTCCGATGACCATACCGATGATTGCGCCGGCGACGGTCGCGGCGGTGCGCCCGTCTCCCTTGCCGATTGCGGAACCGATGGCACCGCCGGCCACTCCGCCGAGGATCGCCCCGGCCGCGGCGCGGTTGCAACGACCGGCGGCGATGGCGGCGGCCAGGCGCGGGCGCGCGTCGGGCGGTGCGCCGTCGTCGAAGCGCGCCCGCCCGCCATCCTCGTCGTCGTGTTCGTGTTCGTCGTCGCCGTGACGGTAACGCGGGTAGCGGTCCTCCTCGCCCCGGCGATCGTCGTTCTCGCCCTCGTCGCCGTGGCGGTCGCGATGACCGTAGGCCGGGGCCCACGGCGGCGGGTCGGCAACCGCGGCGGGCGGGAGGGCGAGTCCGAGCGTCAACACCGTCAGCAGCAGGGCGGGCGGCAGCAGGGTCAGGCGCCGGCGGGGAACGGACATGGGGACCTCCGGAATAGCCGATGGATCGGGGCTCACGGCCCTGTATCGGTCGCCCGCGCCGAAACCGGAATCCCGTTTCCCGGCGCCCTCGGAGGATGGCCGTATAAACGAAAAACTATATGGATATACAACACATTATTCCAGCGTTCGGGTCCGGTGCAGTCGGCTATACTTGGTCGTGATGATCCACTCCACCGTGGTTTCGCCCGATACCCTGCGCGCGCACCTCCAGGATCCGGGGTGGCGCGTATTCGACTGCCGGTTCGATCTCCGCGACCCCGGGGCCGGGCGCCGGGCCTATGCCGAGGGGCACGTCCCGGGCGCCCGCTACGCCGATCTGGACATCGACCTCGCCGGGCCGCGGGGAGAGCGCGGGGGGCGCCATCCGTTGCCCGATCCGGGGCACTTCGCGGCGCGCCTGGGCCGATGGGGGGTCGGGCCGCAGACCCAGGTGGTGGTCTACGACGATGCCGGCGGCGCCTATGCGGCGCGGCTGTGGTGGATGCTGCGTTGGCTGGGACATGAGGCCGTCGCGGTACTGGACGGCGGTTGGGGCGCCTGGACGCAGTTGTCGGCGCCGGTGCAGACCGCCGCGCCCCCGGCGCGTGAAGCGCCGCCCTATCCGGCGCGTGTACACGCCGATTGGGTGGTCGACGCGCACGCCCTGCAGGCGGAACTGGCGGCGGGCCGCTGCCGCCTCGTCGACGCCCGCAGCGCCGAGCGCTTTCGCGGCGACTGCGAGCCCTACGATCCGGTCGCGGGCCACGTGCCGGCGGCGCGCAATCACCCGTACCAGAGGAATCTCGACGGACACGGCCGTTTTCTGCCGCGCGCGCAGTTGCGCGAGGCGTTGGCGCCGTGTCTGGAAGGCTGCGTACCCGCGCAGGTGGTGCAGATGTGCGGGTCGGGGGTGACCGCCTGCCACAACCTGCTGGCGATGGAGCTGGCCGGCCTCGCGGGCGCACGCCTGTACCCGGGCTCGTGGAGTGACTGGATCGCGGATCCCGCGCGCCCCGTCGCGCGCGGGGAATCGTAGTCGGCGGGCCGGGCGCCGAAGGGTTTCCGGCCAGGGAAAAACCAGGGGGAACGGGCAATGCAACTACCGCTTCAGGTGACGTACCGGGATCTGGCGCCTTCCCCGGCGGTGACCGCCAGGATCCGGGAGAAGGCCGGGAAGCTCGAACGCTTCTACGACCGCATCACCGCGTGCCGCGTGGTGATCGAGGCGCCGCACGCCCACCGGCACAAGGGGAGGATCTACCACGTCCGCATCGACCTCACCGTCCCGGACGGCGAGCTGGTGGTCAGCCGCGAGCACCACGACCGCGCCGATCATACGGATCTGTATGTCGCCCTGCGCGACGCCTTCGACGCGGCCGGACGCCAGCTCAAGGCCTACGCGCGGCGCCGGCGCGGGGGTGTCAAGACGCACGAGGGCCCTGCGGCCCCCGCGGCCGGGCGCGCCGCGCGGATCGGGACCGAGGCCGTCGACGCCGGTGCGTTTCATCTCCATCGATGGATTGCGGGCGCGGATGCCGTCGGGGGCCGGCGGTTCGGGCGTGACGACGCCCGCGCGGGTACGCTGCGCGCCGCGGGCAGGCGCTAGCGCGCGGATCCGCGTTCAGCGACCGCCGGAAAAGAACTGCTTGCCCTGAACGCGGTCGTTGAGGAACTGGACGCTGATGGTGGTGCCGTCGCGCGCCTTCCAGGTCGCGACGGTGCCCGAGAAGTCGCCGAATTGCATGGCCGAAGACTCGGAGGGTGGGCCGAGGATGGCGCGCACCTGCGCGCGCGTCATGCCGGTCCGGATGCGATCGAAATTCGCCTGATTGATCTGCGACGTGCAGCCGAGCAGGGCCAGCACGCAGAGCGTGGCCGCGGCGCGGGTCAGCCGACGGGCGAGCGGGACGTGCATCGCTTTTCCCCAGTGCGGTTGCGACGGCCCGCGGCGGCTGGCCTCATGAAGCGGGCGAGGGGACCGCGGTCCCCTCGCCCCTTGCACGCCGGCGCCGGCAGGCGGATGCCGCTTGCCGGCCTACTTGACCTCCTCGAACGCCGAGAAGTCCACCACCGTGCGCCGGTTGGGGGCGAGGCAGTGGATCAGCGTCTTGCCGCGTTTGCCGGTGCAGCTCACCACCGGCGAGGACGCGCCCGCGCCCTTCACGGTGATGTAGGCGGCGGGAATCCCGCGGCTGACCAGATACGCCTTCACCGCTTGCGCGCGCCGCAACGAGAGCTTCTCGTTGTAGGCGGCGCTGCCGATGCGGTCGGTGTAGCCGGTGATGTCGATGCGCGGTTCCTTCACGCCCTTTTTCAGCGTCGCTGCGATCTTGTTCAGCTTCTGCTTGCCGGCGGCGTTGAGCGTGGCCCGGTTGAAGCCGAAGTAGGCGTCGGCCCCCAGGGTGATCGCCTTGAGCTGCGGCTTCGGCGCCGGCTTGGGCGCCTCCAGCGCCGCCATCGGGACGGGCGCGGACTTCTTGGCCATCAGACCCGGATCGCACTCGGCGTTGGCGTCCGCCTTCCTCCAGAAGGGCGTGCGTACGCAGTGACCGGAGCCGTCACGTACATAGTGGCCGGAGGCGTCGGTGACATAGCCGGCCGTACCCCCCGCCAGGGCGACGCCGGTGCCGGCGAGGCACAGGCCCGCGGCGGCGGCGAGCGTTAAGGCACGATTGGTTTTCCTGCACACGGTCATTGGACTCTCTCCTTGACGGGAGTGATGCCGCATGGTGAGGTGCCCTGCAGGAGTGGGTCCCCGTCGACTCCACCCTGCACCGAATTCGGTTTTCGGCGGTGCGGCGTTGCGGTTCGGTATGGCACGGTTCGAGGCGGTAAAGGATCCGGCGCTTCCGCTCGGAGGCGGGGCGGGCGCGGGAGGCACCGCACGAACCGGGCTCCCTCCCGCGCGCAAGAGTACTGCGGCGCCGGTGGCTGTCAAGCTGTAGGGGGACGGCGACAAATCGCGGCCGTTGCACGCCGGAAATTTGGCGCGATGTGGCGGCCGGTCAGGAGGTCGCGCAGTTGCTGACGACCAGGCGCGGTGGGCTCGTCGAGAACAGGAACGGCGCCGCCTTCTCGAGCGCGCTCAGCCCCAGGATCGGGCGCACGCGGTGAGAGAACACCGCCGCATCGATGTCGCGCAGGACACATCCGCGACCCAGGGTGATGGAGCGGATCCGGTACACCGGCACCACGCGCCGGGTGCCGTCGGCCAGCATGCCCGTCAGTGTGCGCACGAAGGTCGCGTCGCCGGAACGGCGCAGGATCGCGAGCGTATGCTCGCTGATGGTGGTGTACCCGGAACCGGTGTCGACCAGAAACTCGACGCTTCCGTAGCCGGCGATCGTCCCGCGGACGTAATAGGTCGACGCCCCCTTGTGGGTCATCGGGATCGCATGATCGGGGGGCGCCGCGCGCACCGCCCCGAGCGGCACCGCGATGAGAAGGGCGGTCAGGAGGAGGGGATGGAGTCGGGGTCGTGTGCCCACTTCGGGCCTCCCGGGCCGTGGTTGCCGGCGGCCGCGATCCGGGCGTCGCCCGGCGCGGCCATCGAACCGGATAACGGCGGCGGCCCCCCCGGGCTTGAGCGTCGGCCGCGTGCCCGTTGCCGGCCGTCACGCCCTCCCGCCCTTGTCTCGCCGCCGATATTTCCGAATAATCAAAACTTTTCGGAGTGCGGTCCGGGCCACGCCGCGTGCGGCCCGGGGCCTGCCGCGGCGCGTGGCACCCGCGGTTGGCGCGGAGTTTGCAAGCCGTATCGCCGGCCCATACCCAGCGAGGGGACGACACGCGATGAGCCTGTTCCGGACGAAGGCGATCAATGCGGATACCGAAGCCCATCACGGCCTGCACCGGGTGCTCGGCGCCACCGACCTGGTGTTCATGGGGATCGGGGCCATCATCGGCGCGGGGATCTTCGTGCTCACCGGTCAGGCGGCGATCCAGGCGGGGCCGGCGATCGTCGTCTCCTTCGCCATCTCCGGACTGGCCTGCGCCTTCTCGGCCCTGTCCTACGCGGAGCTGGCCGCGGCGATCGGCGGCTGCGGCAGCGCCTACGGTTACGCCTACGCCGGACTGGGGGAATTCGTCGCCTGGATCATCGGCTGGGACCTGATTCTGGAGTACGGGGTCGCCACGGCGGCGGTGTCGATCGGCTGGTCGGGATACGTGAACAGCGCATTGGCCGCCGTCGGGATGCCGCTGCCGGCGAGCCTGCTCAACGGGCCGATCGACGGCGGGATCATCAATCTCCCGGCGGTGCTGATCATCTTGGTGCTCGGGCTGCTCCTGGCCGCGGGCGTGCGCACCAGCGCGCGTTTCAACGCCGCCATGGTGTTCGTCAAGCTGCTGGCCATCGGCGTGTTCATCGCCGTGGCCGCCTTCCACGTGCACCCGGAGAACTGGCACCCGTTCTTCGCCCGCGGGTGGACGGGAATGATGCACGGCGCGGCGCTGATCTTTTTCGCCTACATCGGCTTCGACGCCGTCTCCACGGCCGCCGAGGAGACGCGCAATCCGCGCCGCGACCTGCCGATCGGGATCATCGTCTCGCTGGCGGTCTGCACGGCGATCTACATGGCGGTCGCGGGCCTGCTGACCGGGATCGTGCCGTTCCGGACCCTGACGGGGGCCTCTCCGGTCGCCGACGCCATGCTGCACATCGGGCAGCGCTGGGTGGCGGCGGTGATCTCGGCCGGCGCGATCGCCGGCCTGACCACCGTCATGCTGGTGCTCTATTACGGGTTGACGCGCATCTTCCTGGCGATGTCGCGCGACGGCCTGCTCCCCCCGGTGTTCTCCGCCGTCCACGCGCGCCGCGGCACGCCGGTGCGGGTGATCCTGGCGAGCGGGGTGTTCATGGCGGCGGTGGCCGGATTCACCCCCATCGGGGACGTGGCGGAGTTGGTCAACATCGGCACGCTCGCGGCCTTCGTCATGGTGTGCACGGGCGTGATCGTGCTGCGGCGTACGCGTCCCGATCTTCCGCGGCCGTTCCGCACTCCGTGGAGTCCGCTACTGCCGCTGCTGGGGATCGCCTTCTGTCTGTATCTGATGTTCAGCCTGCCGCTGGTCACGTGGCTGCGTTTCGTGATCTGGATGGCGCTGGGGTTGACCGTCTACTTCAGCTACTCGCGCCAGCACAGCGCGCTCGCGGTGGAGACCTGATCCGGCCGCCGGAGGAGAGTCCCTCCCCGGATCGCGTTGCGCTTCATCCGGGCTACCTCTTTCGTAGCCTGGATGCAGGCCGCAGGCCGGAATCCGGGGGTCGCGGTGTGAGGAGAGACACCGTTCCCGGATTGCGCTGCGCTTCATCCGGGCTACCTCTTCAGCCGCCGTTCGTATCCCGGATGCGGCCCCGGCGGCGCGGGACCCGGAGGACCCGCCGGCCCGGTCCCGGTTTTTCCCGACGCACGGTCAGAACGACTGCAACTGCTCGCGGGTCGGTTCGGCGCAGCAGTACCACGCCTCGGACAGGTGCGCGGCCGGAGTGCCGATCGGCCCCGGCGGCAGCGCCGGGGCGGTCCGCCCGAGCGCCGTGTACGCCAGCTCGCGGATCGCCGCGAACGCCGCGTGCCGCCCCAGCGCCCTGGCCTCCGCGTCGGCGGCCAGGTCCTGCACCTGTTGTTGCAGCGCGTCCACGCGCGGGTCCTCATGTCGCCACGGGTAGCCGAGGAGCGCCGGATCGAACGGCCCGAGACGCTTTCTGAAGTCCTGCAGGTCGAGCAGGCGCGAACCCTCGGGCACCAGGAGCCGGATGCTGAGCTGCACCGGGGGCACGCTCTCGACGAGTTCGAGTTCCACCAGCCGTTCGAGGAGTTCGACGTAGCCCTCCAGTCCGGTCCACGGCGTGAACGGTACGAAAGTCGGTGCCAGCGCCACGCCGGCCGCGCGCAGCAGTGCGACGGCACGGGCGAAATCCGCCGCGGTGTGGCCCTTGGCGAGGCGCTCGAGCACGCGGTCGTCGACCGATTCGACCGCGCTGGTGACGAACCGGCAGCCGGTCTCGCGCAGCACCGGGATCAGTTCTGCGTGGTGCACGAGGTGCTCGATCTTGACGGTGACGTCGTAGGTGAGCGTCGGGAACTCGCGGTGCAACGTTTCCACCAGCCGGCGCGCATGAGTGGGTCCGTTGAAGAAGTCCGGATCGCCGAAGGAGATATGGGCGGCCCCGGCAGCGACTTGACGGCGGATGTCCTCGATCACGACCGGGATCGGCACGATGCGGAAACGCCCGTCGTAGACCGGCACCACGGGGCAGTGGCGGCACCGGTGCTTGCAGCCGCGGCTGCCCTCGGTGAAACCTGCGACTTGTGTGCTTCCGTCCGGTAGCACGAGCGCCGCGTAGCGCTCCAGCGGCGGCAGCCCGGAGCGGTCGGGGACGAGGAAGTCGATCTTGTCCAGCCGCACCCCGCCCGCCGGCGGCACGCGCCCGTCGCGCAACGCCTCGGCCAGCGCCAGCAGGTCCGGTTCGGATTCGCCGCCGAAGACGGTGGCGACGCCCAGGGTGTGCAGCAGCGTCGCGTTCATCGGGGCGTAGAGGCCGTAGGCCGCGAGGTGCGCGTGCGGGGCGAGCGCACGCAGCTTCGGCAGGGCCTCCACGGCGATCCGTGTCGCCGTGTGCATGCCGAGATACACCCCCACGAGCGCGGCCCCGGCCAGCTTCTCCGGTTCGAGGCGCTGGCGCGAGAGATCGATGCAGGCGACCTCGAAGCCGGCCCGTCGCAGCCAGGCGGCCGGTTCGGCCAGGGCGAAGGGCTGGCGGCCGAGCTCGTAGGGATTCACGAGCACCACGCGCGCGGTCGCGGCGGCGGGTGGGCGGGCGGATTGGTGTCGAAGGGCGGACATCGCTAACGCGGCATTGTAACGGAACGGCTGCGCACGACGGCCGAATCCGGAGGGCGGGCAAGGGAATGGCGGGTCGCGGCCGCGCACCGACTTGCCGCGAATCCCGCGCCGATTCCCCGCCGGTTCAAGCGTTTGTCCCGTCGGCCGATAGGGTACGGAACCCCGAATCCGCAGTCGGCGGGGCGGGAATCACGCGCAGCGAGCGGGAGGGACGACGGTGAACGACATCGGTACGGCGGCGGGCCCCGGTGGGCCGGCGGCGGCGACGAATGCCGGAGCACCGCGCGCTCGTACCGCCCTGTGGGTCGCGGCGCTCGCCTGCCTCCTCCTCGGCGCGTGGTCGTCGCGCTCCCTTGCCGAACCGGCGACGGGCCATCCGGGCGTGGACGCCGTGCTGGTGCTCGACAGTTCCGGCAGCATGCGCCACACCGACCCGCTGCGCCTGCGGGTTCCGGCGGCGAAGCTGTTCATCTCGCTGCTCGGTCCCGGGGACCGCGTCGGGGTGATCAGCTTCAGCGGCCGCGCCTGGCCGATCCTCGGACTCACCCGGGTGGACACCCTGTCCGCACGCCGCCGCCTGTTCGCGGCCGTGGACAAGGTCTCCTCGCGCGGCGCCTACACCAACCTCGACGCGGCCCTGGAGGCCGGGCGCAGAATGCTCCTCGCGCAGGCCCGTACCGGCGCCCGGCGCTACCTGATCCTGATGTCCGACGGGCACATGGACGTGGGCGACCGCACCCGCGACGCCGAACTGACCCGGCACCTGCTTGCGCAGGAGATCCCGGAGCTGCAGCACGACCACATTCAGGTCTTCAGCATCGCCTTCACCGCCGCTTCCGACGTGGCGCTGCTCAAGCGCATCGCGCGCGCCACTCACGGCCTGTTCCGGCTGGCGGCCTTCGATCGTGACCTCGACTCGACGTTCACCACTCTCTTCGAGCGCGCCAAGCGCCCCGAGATGGTCCCCGTGAAGGGCGGGGAGTTCACGACGGATCCCTCCATCCACGAGGTCACGCTGGTCGCGACGAAGCAGGATGCCGACGTGCGGATCGTGCTGCAGGCACCCGGTGGAAAGCAGTGGTCGGCCGCGCATCCGCGCGCCGGCATGCGCTGGTTCCGGTCGGCGCGTTTCGACATGATCACCGTTCCGGATCCGCAACCGGGCAGGTGGCGGATCCTCTCGAGCAGCGGCAGGGACAAGGCCTATATCGTCACCGATCTCAAGCTGCGGACGAACGTCGGCGAGAAGGACGTCACCGCCGGCACGCCGCAGCCCGTCAGCGCCTGGTTGACCAAGGGCGATACGGTCGTCACTCAGCCGCAGATCCTGCACGACACCCGCTTTACGCTGGAGATCCGGCGCCCGGACGGCGTCGTCGCGCGGTACACGATGCCCGCCCGCGGCGGGGGCGGCGCGCCCGGGGTGTTCACCACCGGGTTGCAGTACTACGAACCCGGGCCCTATACCCTCACGATCACCGCAACCGCGCCCACGTTCCAGCGCCGGATCACGCGCTTTTTCCACGTCGTCGCGCCGCCGCCCGCGAAGCCGCCGGCCGTGGCGGCGCAGAAGCCCGCCCCGGCCCCGGCACCGAAGCCGGTGACGGCGCCGCCGCCGAAGCCCAAGCCCAAACCCGCGCCGAAGCCGAGGCCCGACGTGAAACCGGTCCCGGCGGCGCCGACGCTGAGCGTATGGCGCGTGGTGGCCGTGTTCCTGCTCGTCAATACCGTGCTGTTCGGCCTCGGCGGCGGCGGGTTCTGGCTCTGGCGCCGCATCGGGCGCGGCAAGTCGGGTGCGGCGGACGCCCCGGCCGAAGAGGCGCAGGAGGAGGAAAAGAAGTGATCGCCGTCCCGCCGCTGCTGGTCCTCGCGGCACTGGAGCTGCTGCTGCTCCTCGCGGTCCTGACGGGCTGGCTGTTCTGGCGCCTGCGCCGGGAACAGCGCGCGGCGGCGCCGCAGCCCGAGCCGGAGCACGCACCCGCTGCGGGTCGCGTCCAGGGCGTGCGGCTCGACGTCGGCAACTATCTCGGCGAGGAACTGGAGCGGACGCGGGCGCGGCTGCACCATCCGGTCCCGGGGGAGGCGGAGCCGTCGAAGGACGGTGATCCACCGCGGCCGGCCGCGTGGCTGGCGCTGCGTGCGGACTACCTGCAGGTGGAACTGGACTTCGCCAACCACGAACATCGCGACGACGCGGCCTGGGCGGCGCTGGGCGAGCGCCTCGAGGCGCTCCTGCAGAGCCGCGCCGGTGCCGGCTCCGCGCCGACGGCGGATACGGATTCCGAACACGATTCCGAACGCCTCAACCTAGAAGCGTAGATTCACGCTGCCGTTTCTATGTAATCTGTTGTCCTGACGACACAATCTGCTGAGGAGGCGTTCACCCGATGGGTGAGGCGAAAAGACGGGCCCAAGCGGCGATGGCGGCGATCA
>Ga0256829_1000126_pt1 | contig 98865 bp, 89 predicted proteins | sample 131447metaG_FD_185979 | JGI IMG/M metagenome (GOLD analysis project Ga0256829, IMG submission 185979) | Hydrothermal vent microbial communities from Lau Basin, Pacific Ocean - 131-447 | ecosystem: Environmental > Aquatic > Marine > Hydrothermal vents | place: Pacific Ocean: Lau Basin | collected... | reverse complement strand
CACGGATTCAGCGTTAAACTCGTTCATGACCTGCCCTCCTCAATGTGGCTCTGCTTAAGGGTGTATACCCATCCTCAACGGTAACCCACGATCGTTGAGGATGGGCAGGTCAAAACATCATGTCTAGCCTATTGGCTAGGTGCTGTCGCTCAATTCTATGAGGAGCGCGAGACGGGGCCACGCGACATAGACCCGCCGCCCATGGTTGTCAAACATTTGCTAGCAATCAACCGCAGGCTGAAGCCTTTGAATGCGGTAATAAACGCACCGGTTATCACGCCTGACGGCGACGTACTCGATCGCCCAGGCTACGACCCGAAAACAAAGCTATATCTAGACATGAGGGAAAAGCCGCCGACCGTGCCGAAGCGTGTCGATGAAGCGACCGCGCACGAAGCGCTGACCCGTTTGATGGTGCCGTTCAACGAGTTTTGCGTTGCGAGCGCGCAAGACCGGGGCGTGCTGTTGGCGGCTGTCCTCACGGCCGTGTTGAGGCCGGTATTGCCGACCGCGCCAGCCATAGGACTGGACGCGCCGGTACAAGGTACGGGCAAGACTCTCCTAGCGCTTTGCCTCGGTGCGCTGGCAACGGGTGCCGTTCCTGCTGTGTATCCACATACCGCAGGCCGTGATGACGAGGAAGTACGCAAACGCCTCACTTCAATTTTAGCAACAGGCACGCGTGTTATTGTTTGGGATAACGTGTTGGGACACTTCGACAGCGCCGCCATTGCCGCGCTACTCACAAGCCAGACCTATAGCGACCGTGTGCTTGGTAAAAGCGAGACGGCCACCCTACCGAACAAGGCGCTGTTCTTAATCACTGGCAACAACCTTAGCCTTGCCGGTGATATGCCGCGCCGCGTGCTGACTTGCCGACTCGATGCCCAGATGGACAACCCCGCCTTTCGCAAGTTTGACGGCAATCCGCTTGAGTACATTCGACAGCACCGCCAAGAGCTGGTTTGTGCTGCCTTAACGCTGGTGCGTGGCTACCAACAGAGCGAAGCAGCAAACAACGGCGGCGCGGTACCGGGCGAGACAACCGCCAGCTTCGAAGAATGGGATGCGCTGGTGCGTCAACCGGTCGCATGGGTGGCGCAATCGTTCCCTGGCCGCTACGCCGACGCAGGCGAGGCGCTAAAGGAAGCAGTAAACAACGACCCAGAAACGGCCGACCTTGGCGAAATCCATAAGTGTCTGTTGACCCTGTTCGGCACACGCGAGTTCACCGCAAAGGAGATGGTGGCGGCGTGCGGACCCGCCCCTTTCGCTGATTTTGCTGATGACGAACGCCGCGCCGCCGCTGATAACCTGCGCCAGATACTTGAGGACGTGCTAGGCCACCGGCTTAACCCTCGAAGCGTTGGGCGCTACTTGGGTTATCGCGTGGGGCGCATGGTGGACGGCCAGCGCCTCGTGTCTCGCAGCCGTAAAAAAACGAAGCATTTTCGACTGGAAGTGCCGTTTTAAGATAAGTTATCGATATTAGAGGAAAAGGTGGGTTTGGTGGGTTTGGTGGGTTTGGTGGGTTTAATTCCGGGGTCGAAAAAATTCGCGCAAACCCCGCAAAAAAAAATTATACGGCCGGAACAAAACCCACCAAACCCCCTAAACCCACCCTGTCGCCCGCCGTCGCCCACTGTGCGTGTGAGGCCGTCTATTGCGAGGGCCTGGCGATGAGTTGGCGCGAACGCCTGGCCGCTTTCGCCCGCTCACTGGTTCAACGGCGGGAGATGGATCAGGGCAAACGCCCGGACCGCTACACCGAGGAGGCCACCTGCAAACGCTGCGGGCCGGTCTGGCTGTGGTTCGCTGGCGAGGTTCCAGGCTGCCCCTGGTGCTGGAACCGTGTAGCTGATAAACCGATACCGCGCCCGCATGCTGTCCGGTGCGGCGACTGCATCCATTTCGAGCGGATCGACCACCCGCACCTTGGCGACTGTACCAAAGGGGAGCCGGAACCCGCCGCCGGACTGTGAAATACGGACGGGCGATATTGCGAGCGTTTCTTGCCCAAAGCCGCCGCGAAGCCGCGCCGACGTTCTGCCAACCACGTGTGACAGCGCCCTATGGACGGGCCATAGAAGCCGCTAGAGGCGTTTTCTCGGGCCACCCAGTAGGGTGGGGTAGCGGGTCAGGGCTGAAGGGCCTTATAGGGGCTCCTGTGGCGGCTGTACAGAGAAATATCATCGACGCGCGTCAAAATAATGTCGGGCAATGACGTGAGCGCCGCCGGGCGCGCGGGTCATGGCGGCCGGTAGGGAACGCCTTAAACGAGCAAAAAAACGCCCGGTGGCAGGCCGGGTCAAACATGCTTCCGAGAGGCACGGAGAAGCCGCTGGAGGCGTTTTTCCGACGACCCTTGGGCTTGGGGGGTGGTGGTTGGGCACCGGGTTAGGGCTGAAATCGCCTTATAGGGGCGTCTGTGGCGGCTGGTTTCATAGGTTTAGGTTACAGCGAACTCTATGAACGGCCCGCGGGCCCGTTTTTCAATGCTTTTCCGTATATATTCCGTACGGCCTGAATCCAAGCGGCCCGGAAAACTCTAACTTGTTGTTTTTATTGGTGGGCGGTAGTGGGATCGAACCACTGACCCCTGCCGTGTGAAGGCAGTGCTCTACCGCTGAGCTAACCGCCCACGCAAGTTCCTATATTAGGCTAATAGCCGAAAGACAGTCAACCAGGATTATCCCGATTATCTCTTGCATGGGGGGGAGTGGGCCGCCTTTAGATTGTTCCAATCCGTTCGAGAAAATATCATTCGGAACTGTATTTGAACAAGGTGTGGTAAGGCGTATATGAAAACCAAAGCAAAGTCAGCGAATGTCCAATATGTCTCTATTGACGAATCCCATGCTGGACAACGGCTGGACAACTATTTGCTGTCTAAGCTCAAGGGCTCTGGAAGGAGTCTTGTATATCGTATTGTTAGAAAAGGAGAAGTTCGCGTAAACAAACGACGGGCAAAACCATCGTATCGCCTTGCGCTAGGTGATGAAATACGCATTCCTCCATTGCACCTGGCTGAGAAAACCGAGAGTGTTTCAGTGCCTTCCCGCCTTATGGGCACGTTAGAGGCATCTATTCTTTATGAAGACGATGATTTCCTGGTGCTTAACAAGCCACCAGGTCTGGCAGTGCATGGCGGAAGCGGCCTGTCCCTGGGAATTATAGAGGCGTTGCGGGCAATGCGGCCGCATGCCCCTTTTCTTGAATTGATTCACCGTCTGGATCGTGACACCAGCGGACTGTTGATGCTGGCCAAATCACGTCCAATCTTGCTAGAGATGCAGTCATTACTGCGTGGAAGTGGCGTAAAAAAAACTTATCTATGCGTGTTGGTGGGTCAATGGAAAGGGGGAGGGCGCTGGGTCGAGGCTTCATTGTCCAAAACGGCCAGGCGAGGGCGTGAACGCTTGATGACGGTGGATGAAAAAAGCGGCGATGCAGCCCGTAGCCGCTTTAAGCCGTTACGGCATTTTCAGGAACATACTTTAGTGGAGGCAATCATTGCTACTGGCCGCACCCATCAGATACGGGTGCATGCCGCGAGTCTTGGTCATCCTGTGGTGGGAGATACGAAATACGGTGATTTCTCCGCCAACAGATGCGCCCGAGCGCAGGGACTGAAAAGGCAGTTTCTCCATGCCTCGACAGTTGAATTTCGTTTGCCCATATCGGGTAAACGATACGCTTTTGAAGCCTCTTTGCCCGCGGATTTAAAAAATTACCTGGAGAAGATGAAATGAAGCTTTATGAGCTGCTGGTCTTTGACTGGGATGGCACGCTGGCGGATTCGCATAGGCAAATTATTGATTGCATGCAGGCGACGGCGAAGGCTTTGGAAGCAGGGCCGCCGTCTGATGAGGCCACACAGGGCGTCATTGGGCTGAGTTTGGAACGCGCCGTTCGGGCACTTTATCCACGCCAGAGTGACGCTTTCGTTAGACGTTTTGCGCAGGTCTATCGCGAGCATTACTTGGCTGAGGAAATAGTTCCTCTCTTCAAGGGCGTGCCAAGTCTGCTCGAAGAGTTCGAAAAACAAGGCTATTTATTGGCTATTGCTACCGGCAAGGGGCGGGCAGGGCTGGATCAGGCGTTGTCAAAAACCGGCTTGCTGGGATGCTTTCATTTCACTCGCTGCGCGGACGAGAGTTTTTCCAAGCCGCATCCGGCGATGCTTGAGGAACTCATGGAAATGAGCGGGGTCACCCCCTCGCGGACATTGATGATCGGTGACGCCGGTTTCGATCTCGAAATGGCACATAATGCCGGCGTCGATGCGGTAGGGGTAGCCCAAGGTGGCCACAAGCCGACGATTCTTAACCGGTGGAACCCGAAGACCGTGCTTGAAAAAATCACTGATTTGCCGGAATGGCTGGACAACATCCGCGCTGGAGAAAGCACATGAGACTGCATGTTAATTCGGTGCCCAAACGCCGAGGGACCGCGCCACCCATATTTATCCCGGGTTGAGCGGCGGGACGGGCACGCCGGCTTCGCGCAACATGGCGCTCAGCCGGATCAAAGGGAGGCCGATCAGCGCAGTGGGATCGTCGCCGCGCATGTATTCGAGCAGGCTGGCTCCGAGCCCTTCCGATTTCACGCTGCCGGCACAATCATAGGGTTGTTCCAATCGCAGGTAGGCTTCGATTTCAATGTCACTCAACGGCCGGAAACGCACTTCATAGCTAACGACGTCCAGCCAGTACTTTGCGCGCGCGGCATCGAGAAGGCACACGCCGGTATGAACCCGCAAAGTCCGTCCGGAAGCGGCTCTCAGCTGGGCGACAGCAGCGGCATGATCCCCCGGTTTCCCGACAATGGTTCCGGCGCGAACCACGCATTGATCGGAGCCGATAATCAATGCGTCGGCATGATTCGCTTCCAGAGCACGGGCCTTGGCGAGCGAAAGACGTTGCACGAGTTCGGCGGGGGTTTCGCTGCGTTTGGGAGATTCGTCGATTTCAGGCGCGGCCCAGTCGAAAGGCAAGTGAAGGCGGCCGAGCAATTCGTGCCGGTAAGGAGAGGAGGAGGCCAGAAGCAGTTTCTTCATGTTTCGATTTCAATCAGGGTTTCATCAGGATTGGCACGCTCTCCCTTGCTCACATAGATTTCTTTGACCACCCCATTGACGGTCGCCTGGACTTCGGTCTCCATTTTCATGGCTTCGATGACCAATACCGGATCTCCGGCGTTGACACGCTGACCGATCTCCACGAGCACGTCTATAACCACGCCGGGCATGGTCGTGGACACCTGTCCGGGGCGGGTGGCGCGCGGCCTTTTGCTGCCGGTGAGGGCGGGCCTGGCTGATGAGGAAGATCCGTTCGTTTCGGTTTCGTCCAGAACTTCGAGGAGAATTTCTTCGGGAATACCGTCCACTGTGACGTAGAAAGGGCGAATGTCGTCGCGCCGGTGTCCGCTGCCAGTAATTCTGATGTGATAGGTTTCTCCATGCAAGGTGGCATTGAATTCGATGGGAGCTTGTTTCGTCGCTGCCTCGGAATCGATGGGCTCCAAGGGTTCGGGGACGAGCTTGCCTTCCTCCCGCAGGCGAAGGAATTCGGCGCCGATTTCAGGGAACATGGCCAATGTGAGTACATCTTCCTCGTTGTGCGCGCAAGGCCCCGCCTGCGCCCGCAGGCTCTCCATTTCCGGTGCAAGCAGATCGGCGGGGCGTTGCTCGATTATTGGCTCGTCGCCTATCGCTTTTCGCCTGATTACCGGATTGACATGGCCTGGCGGGCGGCCGTAGCGCCCTTGAAGATAGAGCTTTACCTCATTAGTGATTGTTTTGTAGCGTTCTTTAGTGAGCACGTTCAGAACCGCCTGGGTGCCTATGATCTGCGAGGTGGGTGTGACCAGCGGCGGAAAGCCTAGATCTTCCCTGACACGGGGTATTTCCGCTAAAACTTCAGCGACGCGATCGACCGCGCCTTGTTCGCGCAGTTGGTTGATCAGGTTAGAGATCATGCCGCCCGGCACCTGGTAGCTCAAAACCCGTGTATCGACGCCGGTGAATTCGCTCTCGAACTGGCGGTATTTTTTCCGTACCTCGCGAAAGTAAGCACTGACATCCTGGGCAAGTTGCAGATCCATGCCAGTGTCATAAGGCGTCTCTCTCAAGGCCGCGACCATTGCTTCGGTGGGCGCTTGACTGGCTCCGCCGGCGAAGGCTGAAAGGGCCGTGTCTATGTGTCGGCAACCGTTTTCAATCGCTTTGAACAGACACATTTCGGCCTGTCCAGAGGTGGCATGGGTATGTAAATGAATGGGGACATCGGTCGCATCGGCGAGTGAGGAGAACAAGTCGCCGGCTACTTTAGGGGTGAGCAGACCGGCCATGTCCTTGATCGCGATACTGTCGCAGCCCATGGCGGTCAATTCACGCGCATCCTTCACATATCTTTCCAGCGTATGCACAGGACTCAAGGTATAACAAATCGTTCCTTGAGCGTGCTTGCCGCTTTCCTTGACGGCCTCGATGGAAGTTTCCAAATTGCGTAGATCGTTGAGGGCGTCGAAGATGCGAAACACATCAATACCATCCGCCGCCGCGCGCTGTACGAAAGCGCGCACCACGTCATCTGAATAATGCCTATAGCCGAGGAGGTTTTGTCCCCGCAAGAGCATTTGCAGGCGGGTATTTGGCAATGCCTCACGCAAACGGCGCAGGCGTTCCCAGGGATCCTCCTTGAGAAATCGCAGGCAGGCGTCGAAAGTAGCGCCACCCCAGACCTCCAGCGACCAGTAGCCCAGCCGGTCCAGTCGTTCGCAAGCGGGCAGCATGTCATCGGTGCGCATGCGGGTGGCGATCAGACATTGATGCGCATCGCGAAGAATGGTGTCGGTCAAATGGACTTTGGACATTGCTTAACTCACAGGCCCCGATGGGCGGCAATGGCGGCAGAAATGACGGCCGCAAGGTCGGCGGAGGAGCGTTTCAGAGAATAGGCGCTCAATTCGGGATGTGCTTCGACGAATCCGGTATCGAATCGTCCGGCAACGAAATCTGGTGTTTTCAGGATTTGCTGATGATAAGGGATTGTGGTTTTGACACCATAGACGCCGATATCCTGCAGCGCCCGCTCGCTACGTCGGATCAAAGCATCCCAGTCCATGGCCCAGACCACCAGCTTCGCTAGCATGGAATCATAATGCGGGGGAATGGCGTAACCTGTATAAAGGGCGGCATCGGTGCGCACGCCAGGGCCGCCCGCAGCGAAATAACGGGTGATGCGGCCGAAACTGGGAAGAAAGTCGTTCTTGGGGTCCTCGGCATTGATGCGAAATTCCATGGCGTAGCCGCGGCGCGTGATTTCAGGCTGTTCTATGCGCAGAGGGTCGCCTGCGGCAATGCGGATCTGTTCCTGAACGAGATCGATGCCGGTAATCATCTCTGTCACCGGGTGCTCGACCTGCAACCGGGTGTTCATTTCCATGAAATAGAATTTGCCCGATTCGTCGAGCAAAAATTCCACCGTACCCGCATTGGTGTAATTTACGGCTTTGGCAGCGCGCACCGCAAGCTGGCAGACCGCCTGGCGTTGGGCTTTTGTGAGCTGGGGAGAAGGTGCGATTTCGAGCAGTTTCTGGTGACGTCTTTGTATAGAGCAATCGCGCTCAAAAAGATGCACGACATTGCCGTGAGCATCGCCCAGAATCTGGACTTCGATATGTCGTGGATTGACGATCGCCTTTTCCATGAAGATTTCCGCACGACCAAAGGCTTTGCTGGCTTCGGAGAGCACGCGCGTATAAAAACGTCGCAACTCCTCTGGCGTATCACAGCGGCGAATACCGCGCCCGCCGCCGCCGGTCGTAGCTTTGAGCATGACCGGATAGGTGATTTGCTCAGCGAGTTCCAGCGCTTTATCGAGTGATTCGAGATTGCCCTCGCTTCCCGGCACGACCGGTACGCCTGCGGCTTGCATTGCCGCGCGGGCCGCCAATTTATCTCCCATGCGTTCGATGAGCGCGGCTTCGGGGCCGATGAAACGGATTCTGGCCCGGTGGCAGCGGCGCGCCAGTTCTGGATTCTCCGAGAGAAAACCATAGCCTGGATGAATGGCATCGCAAGCCGCTGCACGGGCTATATTGACCATGCGTGCCACGCTCAAATAGCCGCTTTGACTGTCAGGGCCAATGTAATACGATTCATCGGCTTTTTTCACATGCAAGCCATGGCGATCGGCATCGGTGTATACAGCCACCGAAGTGATCCCCAGTTCCTTGCATGCGCGTATGATGCGAACCGCGATCTCACCCCGATTGGCGATCAGAACTTTTCTTATCATTCGGAAGACCCTGTCCGTATGCAAGAAATCATGGGGCGAGAACCCGGAAGCCCGCCATGGTGGAGCCGATGCTGGGAAAAGGGAAACAGGATCGCTTCATTTTGCATCTTTCTTCCATAGGGTATGGAATGTTCCCGGCCTATCCAGCCGTTCATAGGTATGCGCCCCGAAATAATCACGCTGCGCCTGAATCAAATTGGCCGGCAGGCGGGCGCTGATGAGCGCATCGTAATAGGCCAAAGCCGAGGCATGAGCCGGTGCGGGAATACCGGCGCGCGCCGCGGCCGCCACGATCCCCCGCAAGGCCGCCTGGGCACTGCCGAGTTTTGCGACGAAGCCGGGGTCGATGATCAGGTTCTCGAGGTTAGGCGAGCTTCGATAGGCGGCACGTATCTCCTCTAGCAAGGCGGCGCGAATGATGCACCCGCCACGCCAGATGCCGGCCACCGTCTCAAGCGAGGTGCCGTATGCGTATTCGGAGGCGGCCGTGCCGATCAGTTGCATGCCCTGCGCGTAGCTCAGGATCATCCCCGTCAGCAGCGCCTCCTCGAGTCGCTCCGGCAAGCCAGGGGCGCGCAGCGCTTGTGCACGTCCTTCAGAAGAGACGCCTGTCAGCGTTTTCGCTGCTTGCTGACGAAAATCGAAAAAATCCGACAGGCCGCGGGCGGTCACCGCGGCGTCTATGGTCGGAGTGGGGATGCCTAGTGCCAGCGCGGCCTCCGTGGTCCAGCGGCCGGTTCCTTTCTGGCGTGCGGCGTCTTTTATGTGATCGAGCAGATAACTGCCGTCTGCGTCGCGTTGTTGCAGGATGTCGGCGGTGATCTCGATCAGGTAGGAAGCCAGCGGCCCCCGGTTCCAGGCGGCGAATCGCTGCTGGATGGCGTCCAGCTCGAGCCCCAGGCCGCGGCGCATGAGGTCGTAGCTTTCGGCGATGAGCTGCATGAGGGCATATTCGATGCCGTTGTGCACCATCTTCACGAAGTGGCCGGCCCCGCCGCGGCCCATCCAGGCTACGCAGGGCGTGCCGTCGGACGCTTTGGCCGCCGCCGGCTCCAGCAGTGGGCGCACTCGTTCCCAGGCCTTTTGCTCGCCGCCCGGCATCATGCTGGGGCCGTGGCGGGCGCCTTCCTCGCCGCCGGACACGCCCATGCCGATGAAATGCAGCCCGTCCTTGGCGAGTTGATCCAGCCTTCGTTCGGTGTCCGGAAAATGCGAGTTGCCGCCGTCGATGAGGATGTCGCCGGGTTCCAGAAAAGGTTTGATTTCTGCGATGGCATCATCCACTGCCGAGGCGGGAACCATCAGCAGACACACGCGAGGTGTTTTCAGGGCGGCTGCGAATGCTCGGAGATCACCCGTGCCCCAGGCACGCGCGTCCGGGATGTTCTTGAGTTCAATGGCGCCGCGTTGGGTAAAGCGATGCGCTTTTTCTGCGGTGCGGTTGTACCCGGCCACCTGGCGGCCTCGGCTGGCAATGTTGAGGCCGAGGTTGGCGCCCATCACGCCCAACCCAACGATGCCGATATCGTACTCTTTGTGTCCCATAGTGCCTCCGTCAGCGTGAGTGAGTGAATTCCGTGGCAGGCTCCCGGAATCTGCTGGGGGCTGAACAGCCTTCCATAGGAACTTGGCCGCTTACCGCGAAGTGCCTTTCGGCAATGTGATCGTCGTGAAGATCGGTGTTTGTTGGCGCATGATCAGAATCGCGATAGGCCGTCCCCGCGGCGCTTTGGCTATCAGGCGATCCAGCTGGCTGACGGTATGGACCGCAACCTTGCCGAACTGCAAGATGATGTCACCCGGCTGAAGCCCGCTTTGGGCGGCAATGCCGTTTGGGTCAAGGCGGGTGATGAGCACGCCGCGATTACCGATTCCAAGTTGCTGGCGCTGATCCGGGCTGAGATTTTCCAGAGCCATCCCTAACGGACCCGTGGGTGCGGGTTGGGGTTTTGTTTTTTCCGGGGTGGCTTTCGGCCCTGACTTGATCGCCGCGATGGTGACATCCAAGAGAATTCGTTTGCCATCGCGCAGAATTTCGATCGGCACGGTGCTTCCTACGGGGGTCGAACCGACCAGCGGCGGCAAGTCGGCGCTGCGATTGATGGGGTGACCATTGAACTTCAGAATGATATCGCCAGCACGCAGACCGGCTTTCGCGGCCGGACTATCGGGTATCACCTGGGCGACCAAAGCGCCTTCCGGCTGTTTAAGTCCAAAGGCATCAGCCAATTTCTGGGTCATGTCCTGAACCATGACGCCTAGCCAGCCATAGGTGACATGGCCATGCGCTTTTATCTGATCGACGACATTCTTGACGATGTTCGACGGAATGGCGAAGGAAAGCCCCATGAAACCGCCGGAATTGGTGTAAATCTGCGAAATGACGCCGATCACCTGGCCATTCAAGTCCAGGAGCGGGCCACCCGAATTGCCAGGATTGACGGCTGCATCGGTCTGAATGAAGGGAACGTAGCTTTCGTTGGGGAGATTGCGCGCAAGAGCGCTGACGATGCCCTGGGTGGCGGTGTAATCGAAACCGAAGGGATTGCCAATAGCCAGCACCCATTGTCCCACCTTGAGCTTGCTTGAATTGCCCAGGGTGAGCGTGGGTAGTTTTTTGGCGTTGATTTTAATGAGTGCGAGATCGGTGCGCTTGTCGGTACCTATGACACGGGCGGTATATTCACGTCTGTCGGGTAGCCGCACCTTGATGTCAGAGTCCCCATTCACCACATGACGATTGGTGACGATATAACCATCGGAAGAGATGATGAAGCCAGAACCCAGGATCTTTTCCTGGCCGGGCGGAGAATTCCCCCCGGAGGGCGGTTGTTGGCCGAAAAATTTCTGGAAGAACTGCCACAAGGGGCTGTCTGGCGGAAGGTTGGGCAGCATGTTCTGTAATGAGCCGCCGGCGCTGGTCTTGCGCACGCCGGTGATGCTGACTACCGCCGGCGCGGAATGCGCAACCAGGGTGGAAAAATTCGGCAAGCATTGGCAAGCGCTCGTGCTTTGCAGTGGCGCATTGGCAATGCCGTTGCGGGCGCATGCCGAAGTGGCGAGAGAAAGCAGGCCGATAAACAGCAAAGCCAGCCAGGGAGTAGTGATCCGCGAGGTAAAGAGCTTCATTGGGAAGGTACCATGGGTGATCAGTGAGAGTGTGTGATGAATAGATTATTCTGAATCAGTTTATTAATAGAATCGCGTTAACTAGAATCAGGAATTCGCATTATCTCCCTTTTCCACCGGCAGGTGAGGCGTATTGCCCCAATCCGACCAGGCGCCTTCGTAGCCTTTGACGTTGGTAAACCCAAGGTGTTTGAGCATCGCCCAGGTATGCGCCGAACGGTGGTGCGTATGGCAATAGCAAATGATTTCCTTCTCGGGTGTGGCACCCAGAGCCTCCAGTTCACTCAATAATTCTTGTTCTTCACGTAGGCGCAGGTTTTTCCCTTGATCGAGCGCACGTGTCCATTCGAAATGCTTTGCGCCTGGGATTCGTCCTCCACGCGCGGCGCGTACGTCGCGACCGTGGTATTCATGCTCAGTACGCGCATCGATCAACAAAACAGCACCGTCATTAAGGCGGGCAGCGATGTAATCGCGATCGGCTACCACTTCCCCACGATAATGGGCGTGATAATCGCTGGGCGTAGGTGTGGATGGCTTGTGTTCCAATGGGTGTCCTTCGTTGACCCAGGCATGCAGCCCGCCGTTTAGCAGACTGTGGCCTTCCAAGCCGAAAGCGGCCAGAGTCCAGAGCATGCGCGCGGCTTTTGCCCCTCCTTCCTCGTCATAGGTAACGATATGTTTTTCATCGGTGAAACCGATTTGAGAAAGCACATCGCTAAATTGTTCTTCGCTCGGCAGTAGTCCGCTCACGGGACCCCGGCTGGATACGATGTCTGAGTAATCGACATGAACCGCACCGGGGATGTGCATGCGGGCGTAAAGTTGCGACTGGCAAAGGTCGACGATAAGAAGATTCGGCTCGCCAAGATGTCGCTCCAGCTCATCGGCTTCGATGATGATGGGGGGCGTTTCTTTCAAGGCTTCAATCTCCAGTCATTATCAATGATCAGGGGAGACGACCCGCGGAGGAAAACCGGCATGATCCAAGTCTGGTGCGAGCACGGTGTCGGTTTTCGCTAGCCGGGGATCGGCTTTGGGATAGTCGAGATTGTAATGCAAACCCCGGCTTTCGTGGCGGGCGAGGGCAGAGGTGATGATGAGTTTGGCGACCACGGCGAGATTGCGTAATTCGATAAGGTTAGGGCTGACGCGAAAGCGGCTGTAATACTCGTCAATTTCGCCCAGCAACAGGTCGATGCGGTGGTGCGCCCGCTGCAGACGCTTGTCGGTGCGCACGATGCCGACATAATCCCACATGAAGCGACGGATTTCATCCCAGTTATGCGTGACGACTACTTCCTCGTCCGAGTCGGTGACGCGGCTTTCATCCCAGGCGGGCGTTTTCAGGTCGGCTGCAAGCGCCGGAGATGGGCGATGTAGAATATCTTCGGCGGCTGCGCGCGCGAACACCAGGCACTCGAGCAAGGAGTTGCTGGCCAGGCGATTGGCGCCATGCAGGCCAGTGCAGGCGACTTCGCCGATGGCATAGAGGCCGGGGATATCGGTGCGGCCGGTCAGATCGGTGCATACCCCGCCGCAAGTATAGTGGGCGGCCGGAACGACGGGCAACGGTTCACGGGTCATGTCATATCCCAGTTCGAGGCAGCGTCGATAGATATTGGGGAAATGCCGCGTGATGAATTCCGGCGGACGGTGGCTGATGTCCAAATATACGCAATCCAATCCAAGGCGCTTCATCTCGTGATCGATGGCGCGGGCGACGATGTCTCGCGGGGCGAGTTCACCGCGTGGATCGAAGCTGGGCATGAATCGGGTGCCGTCAGGCAGCAGCAGGCGACCGCCTTCACCGCGCACCGCCTCACTGATAAGAAAGGATTTGGCTCGCGGATCGTACAGGCAGGTGGGGTGGAACTGCATGAATTCCATGTTGGCCACCCGGCAGCCTGCGCGCCAGCCCATGGCGATGCCGTCGCCCGAGGCTGAGTCGGGATTGGATGTGTAGAGATAGACTTTGCCCGCCCCGCCGGTAGCGAGCACCACGGCCGGGGCACGAAAAGTTTCCACCTGTCCCGAGAGACGGTCGAGCACATACGCGCCCAGCGCGCGATCATCACTGTGGCCTAGCTTTCGCGCCGTGATCAGATCGATCGCAAGGCGGTTCTCGAACAAATGAATATCGGGATGCGCCTTTGCATGGCGGAGCAGCGTTTCTTCCAGGGCGCGGCCGGTGGCGTCCTCGGCGTGAATCACCCGCCGATGGGTATGCCCTCCCTCGCGCGTCAAGTGAAGCCCGGCACCGTTCTCAAAACGGTCGAAAGGCACGCCGAGTTCCAACAGCCAGTCAATGCAAGCCGGCGCGTGTTCCACAACCATGCGCACGGTTTCCTCATGATTGAGGCCGGCACCTGCATCCAGGGTATCGCGCACATGCGCCTCGAGATCGTCCGATGGGTCGATAACAGCGGCGATGCCGCCCTGAGCCCAATAGGTGCTGCCTTCGAAAAGCCGCCCCTTGCTGAGAACGGCGATGCGCGCCTGCCCGGCCAGCTGCAGCGCAAGGGAGAGACCTGCGGCGCCGCTGCCAATGATCACGACGTCGAAAGTGTGGTCTGGATTGGTGGATACGTTCGTCATCGGGTAGCTATTCTGGCATACTTTTCCAATATACCGTCCGGTTTGTTGAAAACACAGCAATGGATGATGAATGCGCAGGATCACGTCATCTAACCGTGGCGGAGCGGGCGTCTGCCCGGAAAAACGCCGTGAATACATCCCTGTAGGCCCGACGGCGGCGGCCTTGCCGCCGACGTTTTCCGAGCAGAGGCCCGCTCCGCTTTTCAACGGCTTGCGAATTTAGATGACAGGGCCCTGGATGAATGCGAAACAGTTGGCATGAAGTCGAGCGCGGATGAAATGCCCGACTATATGTTTACACTATTTGGGGAATATGGTTAGCGGAATGGAGCGTAGCGATGACTACAGCGGGAGCACGGATGGTGAATTGCTGCGGCGGGTACGCGCTGGTGACAAGCGCGGCTTCGATGCTCTGGTACGCAAGTACCAGCACCGGATTCTGCATGTTATCAATCAGTATGTTTCCAATCCGGCATCCGCCCAGGATGTGGCCCAGGATGTGTTCATCCGGGCCTACCGTGGACTGGGAAGTTTTCGCGGCGAAAGCGGATTCTATACATGGCTTTACCGGATCGCGGTCAACACGGCGAAAAACCATCTGGTCAGTGAAGCGCGAAAAAATCCGCATGGCATGCTCGACGTGGAAGACGCTGAAACCATTTATGGCGAATCGGATTTGAAAGATTATGGAACTCCCGAGCGGATTCTGTTGTCAGAAGAGTTAAGGAAGCAGGTTCTGAGAGCGATAGACGCGCTTCCCGAAGAACTTAAAGAGTCAATTGTATTGCGGGAAATCGAAGGCATGAGTTACGAGGAGATCGCCGTGGTGATGGGATGTCCCGTGGGGACGGTGCGCTCACGGATTTCCCGGGCGCGGGAGGCGATAGATCGGCGGATTCGTGTTTTGCTGTAATCGACTTGGACGTGTGGCAGTTGGAAGGAAAGAAGCGATGAGTCAGTTGAACCGATGTGATGAACGTATTTCGGCGTTGGTAGATGAGGAAACCCACCCCGGCGAAACGCGGCGCATGATCGATGCTCTTCTCGAAGAGGATGAATTGCGTGAACGGTGGGAGCGTTATCACCTCATCAGAGAAGTGCTTCGGCAGGAAAAGCCGATGCTGGCGGATACCGACTTCGTTTCGCGAGTGATGCAAGGCGTGGAAGAGGAAAGCCTCCAATCACCGCCTGCCTCTCGCTGGGGCAAGCCGCTATGGAGTTTGGCGTTGGCCGCCTCAATCGTAGGGTTGATGGCGCTGGGACTGCAGGCCATCATGAGTCCACCCGGCATGGCACTGCGTGGAAAACAGGAGCATGCGATGCTGGCGGTAAAAGGATCGGGTCTCTATGTCGATCCCGGCCACCATGTGCCTACGCAGCTAGAAAGCTATATGCGGCTGCATGCCAATCCGCTCAGCAATGACGGGCTGCCCAAATCCGGCAGATTGCTGGCTTACGTATATCATCCTGTCACTGATAACGCCCCATAACCTACAAGCTCAAAGAATATTTTGTATATCATGATGATATAAAGATTACCTCAACGGTTTTGTGAGGTGCCGAGGTTAAGCGTCTCAGACCAACAAGGCTTCACAAGCGCTTCGCCACAGGGTGGTAATCTTTGTTTCGATTGTTTTCAGTGTTTCGAGGCTGTTTCCCTGGTCCGCTTGGCTTGCCAGGAAGGCCTCCTGTTCGGCCATCGCTTTTATGTTCGCCATTGCCTCGGCAGGCAGGCTGGATGTCTCGGCCAACAGCAGCTGAAAATGAGCATGCGCGCCGGCGAGGGTTTTCACCGTGGCCGAATCCTGCCTGGAGAGCGCCGTTATCAATCGGTCGTACCAACCCCGGTGGGCGAGCATGGCCTGGTCGAGTTGCATGATGGGCGGCAACTTGGAATCCACCGCGGGCGATTCGGGCGCCTCGATCGCCTGTGCGTAAATCTGGCCGATCGAATCCAGGGTCTGGCTCATTGTTTGTATGCTGGCAAAAAGCGACTCAAGATGATTTTGCAATGAGGAGAAGGATGCGTTTGCCTCGTGGGTCGTCTGCATCGCCTCACTTGCGCCCTTGTCTTGGTGCGCTGTCATGTTGATCGCGGCCAGCGTTTCGATTACGTCCTCCAGGCTGCCTAGGCTGCCCTGAATACGGGTCATTCCGGCCTCGATGTGGGCGTTCACCCGTTTTACCCCCTCACCGATGGCTTCGGCGGCTCCGCGAATGTCAGCGGCCGCGTTTTCCGAGTTCTGCGCCAGTTTCTTGACTTCGTCGGCCACCACCGCGAAGCCCCGGCCGTGCTCGCCGGCCCGCGCCGCCTCGATGGCCGCGTTGAGCGCCAGAAGACGGGTCTGTTGTGCGATTTCCTGGGATTTGTTGGATAGCCTGGTGATTGCATTCGCGTCACGTAAAAACGACTGGGTGTCTGCCTTCATCGCATTCATGGCGGATTCGGCCTGATCCATTTTGCCCACCAGTTCGGACATTTTTTCGTTGCTTTGCTGGATCTGATGGCCGATATCCTCTGCAGAGTGTGTATTTTCCTGTAAATGGGCGGCGAGCGATTCGGCCTGCTCGGCAAGTGAACCCAAATCCGTTTTGATGGCTTGCAGAGCGCTGTGCGCCATTGCTATCGCCTGACGGGCGTTTGCGCTCAAACCGGCGACTTGTGCACAACGATCAAGGACGTTCAGGTGCCGCCCGACGATTTGATTGAACCATCGGGCCCGCTCTTTGAGAAGCTGACTCAGGCTTTGCCGCCCTGATGCCGGGATATTTTCGAAAGAAGCCGCCTGTTCTGGCATCTTTTGCGTTCCTGCGGGAAGCCGGGTTGTGTTTTCCGCTTTTTCGTCCATCGGAATGGCTCCTTACGATGATTTCTTGATGATCTCGGCGATGGTGCTTGCCAGAGCGTCCGGCTCGAACTTGGGCACATAGCCGTCCGCCCCAACCGTTTGCGCATGTGATTCGTTGGCGCTGCCGGAAAGCGAGGAATGAATCACCACAGGGATGTCGCGCAGACTGTCGGTTTCCTTGATCTTGCGCGTCAGGGTAAAGCCGTCCATTTCCGGCATTTCCAGATCGGTGAGCACAAGGGCGACTTTTTGCGTGATCGGCACGCCTGCCGCCTTGGCGTCTCGCGCCAGAGACTGCAACCGCTCCCAGGCTTCCTGGCCGGTCTTGGCGCTGATAAAAGGCAGGTTCAGTTTGTTCAGCGCCTTTTCTATCTGGGAGCGGGCCACGGCCGAGTCATCGGCGTACAGGATCGCCGATCCTGGCGGAATTTCCACCTGATGCGCTTTTTGCATTTCATCCCCCGTCTTGAAGCGTGAGGACAGAGTCTGGCGCAGGATGGCTTCGACGTCCAGCACCAGCGCCAGGCGCGACTTTTCGCTGTCCTCGTCCAAGCGCGCCAGGCTGGTGACCAGACTGCCTGACGTGGCTCCTTCCGCCGATAATACCCGTCTCCAGTCAAGACGGACGATTTCCTCGACTTCTTCGACGGCGAATCCCTGCACGGAGCGTTCGTATTCAGTGACCAGAAGGATATTGCGGCCGCCTGGATCACAATCGACAATAGCCGGCAGGTCGATCACGGGCACGATCTGGCCGCGGATGTTGGCCACTCCGAGCACATTCTCAGGCGCGCCGGGCATGGGGGTGATTTCCGGCATCACCAAAGCTTCGCGTACCTTGAAGACATTGATGCCGAAATATTCCCGTTGGCCGCTGCGCCGGTCTTTTCCCAGGCGGAACACCAGCAGCTCGAAGCGGTTGGTGCCCGCAAGCCGGGTGCGTTCTTCCACGTCCTGCAATGTATTCATCTCACTCCTCCACTCGTTTTTCGGCGGCCGCGGCCAGATTTTGCAAACGCTCGATGACCATGTCCCTGGCTGATTCGAGTTCGCGGGCATGGCGGGAGACAGAGGCCTCGTCGCCCTTGTCAAGATCATCCAGCACCGCCTTGGCAAGGGCATGCACTTCGGCATGGGCGCTCTCGATGTCGAGAAATTCAGGCATCTGGCCAAGCCGCTCCCGGCCAACGCCGTAATACCATTGACCGAAGGCGCACTGATGATGATCGGGAATGTCGGCGGCGTGTTTCGACCGCACAGAGGCGGCTGTTTCTTCGAGCACTTTGAGGACGAAAACCTGATGCGATCTGATCGCCGCTTTGGCTGTCAACTCCACAGCCACATCATTGATCTTTTCGATTGAATGCAGAACTTTCTCCAGTGTGGCATGGGCTTCATTCACGCCTTTGATTGCTTGCAGGCTGGTTTCGTCTATCCCCCGAGTGGCCGAATCGATGCCTTCGATGTTCTCCTGCACCTCTTCCGTGGCGGACTGCACGCGCTTGGAAAGATTGCGCACTTCGTCGGCGACGACGGCAAAGCCGCGGCCATGTTCCCCGGCGCGGGCGGCTTCGATCGCGGCATTCAGAGCCAGCAGATTGGTCTGGTAGGCGATCTCGCGGATACTCTGGGCGATGCGGGAAATCGAGGCGACTTTTCCCTTGAGTTCATCCACGCCCTGACGATTGGATTGAATGGCGCCGCCCAGTTCTTGCATGCGCTGATCGGCATGGCCGACACTCTCCTTTACAGCCGCCTCCACGAGACTCAAATGAGTGCCGGAGTCGCGGGTGATGTTCAGCGTGCCATCGGCGATTCGGGAAATCCTCTCGGTTGTGGAAACATTCCGCCATGAAGCGTGAAAGGCGATGGTTTTCCCTTGGGAGTCGAACAGGGCGGAAAACGACGACTGAAAGAAAATATCGCCCAGTTGCAGGCGGCTGGTGTGCGTTTTGATTTTCGACGCCGCCAAATTACGGAGAATGGCGCGTATCCGCTCCGGATCCTTGTGAAACTGGTGAATGGAATGGCCGAGCGCGGTACGGGTATCGGCGTGTCCGGGTAAATGATCCGCCAATTTACTGTGGTAGCGTGCCATGACATGGAGGGCGGTGGGGTTCATGTAAATGATTTTGTTCTCAAACGCTTCGTCGGCTTCAGCCAGCATTTCCATGCTGTCCAGCGGATCGAGTGTCTGTTTGAGAATATCAAGAAGGGTCTCTTGCATAGCGGTTCTCCTGTTCATTCGTAATTGTGGTCGAGGGCGCTGCCCACGGTGAGCGCATCGAACCAGTCGAGAAATCGCCTGACATGGGCGCCTGCGTAGATCGCGCCGTGTTGCGGACAGAGAAAATCGATGTCCAGATTGCGCACCCGCTCGATCCAGTCTTTTTTGGCGCGGTTGGAAGGCATCCAGCGTTGGTGAAAGTAACGCGCGCCGTGTGCTATGTGCTCGGCGAACGCCTTGTCTTCTTGCGCCTCATTTGCTTTGCGCCGCTCGACGAAGGCCGAATGTCCGGGCGGAAGCAACGCGGCTCCCACGTCGCCGGAAAAGTAGACTTTGGCGGCGGCGTCGAAGACATGGAAGTTGGCCGAGGCGTGCAGGTAATGGGCCGGTACGAGGCTCAGTTTCCGCCCGCCCAGGATCACATCCATGCCTTCATCGGGAATATCGACAAAAGGCGTGTCCAGCGCCCCATAGTGACGGATAAACCCGTCCCATAGCTTGGGCACATACCATTGCATCGCGGGGTTGCAGGCGGCCCAGAGCGGCAGGCTGGAGGCGATATCCGGGTCCTGATGCGAGACGAAGGCGGCGCGTATGGACGAAGGCGGCGCGATTTCGGTCACCGCGGCGAACACCTGGGGAAAGATCTCGAATCCCCCGGGGTCGAGAATCATGAACTCCCCACGCGATTCGACCACATACACGTTCGAGTCGATGACTCGCTGTTCCTCCTGGTCGTAGATTATCCACCAGCGATGGTCGTTGGTTTTATAGATCGGCGCGGCTTTCATGGGAGAACTCCTCCAAAGTGGTTTTCCATTGTTCGATGGTTTCGCGGACTTCGCGCACGGCGGCGCCCATTTCCCTCGAAACCCGCGTCAGCGGAGCGCCGGTGCCCTCCGCCAAGGCCGCCTCGATGCGGCCGTTGGTGACAACGTATTCCTGCTCCGACACGGCCTCCTCGAAACGCGCCACGTCGTCAAGGAGCCGATGCAGGATGATCTGGATACGCCGCTGCTCTTCCTCTATGGTTTTCTGCCACTCGGCCAGGTTGGCTTTCAGCCTTCCCGCCTCAGCCGGATTGTTTTTTTTGAACATGGCATCCACCAATTGAATGTACTGGGCATGCTTTAGCCACTGCATGAAGGCTTCCACCAGCGGCGTCACTCTTTGCTGTAGTTTCTCGGCTTGTTCCTGCATGCGCGCCGCCTGATCGCGAAACGCGCTGGCGATGACGCCGTAGCCGGCCAGAGCATTGCCATGACGCTTGACCAGAATCATGGCGTTGAGCGCGCGCCGGTCGATGTCGCGCAAGGCGCGATTGATGCGATGGCGGGTGTGATGGGTGGTTTCGACCAGTTTCATCAAGGTTTGTTGATCCATGAGCGGCTCCTTAGCTTTGCGCCATGTCACGCTCATTGGCGTGGCGCACCATGGCTTGTGGGTCGAGAATGAGGATGACCTTGCCCTGGCCGGAGAGGCTGGCGCCTTGATACCAGTGGTGGTCGCCGATGAAATCCAGCGGTTTGACGACACAATCCTCGTTTCCCAGCACTTCCGAAAACAACAGCACCCCGCCCTGGGTGAGAATGCCTTCGACCGGCTCAGCTCCCAGACACATGGGGCGGCCCTGAAGAATTTCGCCGAGGTCGATGAGGGGTATGACGTCGCGTTCGCCGACGCGGTAGAGAACGCGCGAATGCAAGGTGTTCATGCGCGCGGGGTCGATATCGAGCAGGGTTTCGATCGCCGATACCGGCAAGGCGTAGGTGTCGCGCCGCAGTTTGGCATACAGCACGGGCAGCACGGCCAGGGTGAGAGGAAACTCCATGGCGATGGTCGTGCCCTTGCCGGCGTCCGTGTGCACTTCCAGCCGCCCGCGCAGGGAGCGCACGGTTTCGCGCACCACATCCATGCCCACGCCGCGCCCGGAAAGTTCGCTGGCCTGCTCCTTGGTAGAAAACCCCGGCCGGAATATCAGTTCCAGGGTTTCCTGCTCAGTGAGCCGCGCGGCGTCGGCTGTGGTGAGCAGGCCTTTCTCCACCGCTTTTTGCGCCACTTTTTGCGCATTGATGCCGCGCCCGTCGTCGCTGACTTCGAGCCTGACCCGGTCGCCCAAATGGACGGCAGACAGTTTGAGAGTGGCCTGTTCCGGCTTGCCGGCCGTCTTGCGCTCATCCGGCGTTTCAATGCCGTGATCCAGGCTGTTGCGCACCAGATGGGTGAGCGGTCCGGAGAGCGCATCGATCACCGTTTTGTCGATTTCCACATCTTCGCCCGAGAGTACCAGGCGAACCTGTTTGCCGAGCTGGCGGGCGGCGTCGCGCACCACGCGCGGCATGGCCTGAAACAGCCTGCGGCAGGGTTGCATGCGCAAGCGCATGACGGAGGTCTGCAGATCGTTGACGGTCAGATCCAGTTCGCGGGCGATGCGGCTGAGCTGTGCATCCTCGCCCTGCAGCACGCCCACGGCCGCGTTGTAGCGGTTGCGCAGCAGCACCAGTTCGCCGACCTGGTTCATGACTTCGTCAAGCCGCGCGGCCTCTACGCGCAGGGTGGCTTCGCCGCCGCTGCGCCTGGATCCGGCGTCGGGCATTGGCGCCGTCGCAGGCGCCGGGCGCGCCGCATCCGGCGCCGGTTCGGGCGCTGGCGCCGATTCCGGGCCGGCCGCGGTTCGGGGTTCTATGGCTTCAGGTGGCGGCGAGGTTATGCCCGGCGCGGCGCCACCGTAGAGTTCATCGAGATAGCGTTCGAATTCTTCGTCGGTGATTTCATCCTCGCCGTCGGCACCTGCCGCTGTTTCGTCCGCGGTCTCGGATTCACCGGCGAGCATGTCGTCTATGTAATCTGCCACCGCACCCGTGGCAGGCGTCTGTTCTACGTACACGCCCGCCGAACCGTCGGCTTTGGGCTGCTGCGTGGCACGATAACGCCCGGCGCCCGGGGCATCCTGCCGCTTCGCAGGCCGCGCTTTTTCAGGCGTGCGGTCTTCGGGCTCGGCCGCGGCCACGAGCGCTTGCGAAGCATCGGCTTCCGGTTCGGCCGCCTGCCGGATTTCGCGCCCCAGGGCCTCGGGGCCGGGTTCGGGCATGTGCCCGGCTTCCAGCGCGTCGAGCATGGTGGCGATGACGTCGCTGCCGCGCAGGATGAGGTCGATGCGCGTGGAAGTGACGGGCAGGGCATGGGCGCGCAGCTTGTCGAGCAGGTCTTCCAGGTGATGGGTCCAGTCCACCAGGGACTGGGCCCCCAGGAAGCCGGCGCCGCCCTTGAGGGTGTGAAAGGCGCGGAACAGCGAGGCGAGCAGGGCGTCGTCGTTGGGATTGCCTTCCAGTGCCAGGGCGTCTTGCTGGGCCTGCTCGAGCAGCTCGCGCGCTTCGTTGACGTATTCTTGAACTAGTTCCTGATCCATGTTCATAACCCCAACTCAGACAGCAGTGCGTCGACCTCGTCCTGGTTGAAGGATTTGGACTCGGCCTGCTGGGTCTGCGCCTGTGGCCGTGTGCCCGCATCCTCGCCGTAGGCGGTGCGCAGCTCGGCGATGGTCTCGGTCAGGCGTTCTTCCACCGCGCGCAGCAGCGTGAGGGCTTTTTTCAGGCGTTGACCGGTGAGGTCCTGCGCCTGCTGGCTGGCCTGGATGCGACCGAAGCACTCGGAGATTTCGTCGAGCGCCTGATCGATGAACTGTCCGTCGGCCCGGCGTATCGCGGCGACGGTATCCATGCCGCGTTCCACTGCGGCCAGTGTTTCCATGGTCTGCGCTTCGGATAGTTGCAGGGCTTCGCTGATCGGATCTTTGGCGCCGGGCAGGTCGGTCTGGGCGGCGACGATGCGATTCAATCCTTCGCGCAGCAGCGCATCGAGCTGGCTGATCTCCTGCAGGGGCGATTTGGATTTCTCAGTCATGGGACCTCCTGGGTGCTTCAGTTCTGCGCGGTCTGCAAGCGCTTGAAAATGGCGTCGAGCTTTTCCTTGAGCGTCTCCGCGGTGAAAGGCTTGACGATATAGCCGTTGACGCCGGCCTTGGCGGCTTCGAGGATGTTGTCGCGCTTGGCTTCGGCGGTGACCATGAGTACGGGAATGGCCTTGAGCCGCGGGTCGCTTCTGATCTCGCGCAGCAGGTCGATGCCCTGCATCACCGGCATGTTCCAGTCGGACACGACGAAGTCGAAAGGCTTGGCGCGCAACTTGTGCAGCGCTTCTTGCCCGTTCTCTGCTTCTTCTATGTTGTTGAATCCCAGTTCGCGCAGCAGGTTGCGCACGATCCGCCGCATGGTCGAAAAATCGTCCACGACCAGGATGCGGATGTTTTTGTCTACCTTTTCGATTCCCACCTTGAAGGTCCTCGTGTGTTGATAGGGTCGATTGTCTAGTGTGGCGGCCGGACGATTGTTATTCGTTTGGCGCCGGCAAGCTGAGCAATGAGCGCCCATGTCGTTAGAATGATCAGCGTCTTGTCCGTTGCCTCCATTAAGATATCAAACCCAGATCCATTTCGTTGCAGTTCCGCGCTCGCTTGCGCCGCTTAAATGTCCTTACGTTGAATATCGGTCTGGCCTGGCGAAACTTTAAGGATTTGTTCGTATCGTTGCGACGGTTTTTCGACGCTCGCTTGGGCGGCGGGTTTGCGCGATTCCAGCTATATATATGTAACGCTCTATTTTTATGGGGATGGTTTATCATGGTCCATGATTTGCATGCCAGACCGCATAGCGGCGAGGCGTATTCATCAATTCATTGAAGAAGGAGATTTGAGATGGCCAAAGGGGCAGCAAAAAAAGAAGAATCCGGCGGTTCGAAGATGAAAATCATCATCATCGCCGCCGTGGGGATCAGCGTATTGCTGGTCGCCGCCGTGGGAGGCACGCTCTTTATGACCGGCGCCTTGACGAAAAAGTCCGCATCTTCAGCCACGCAAGCGGCCGCGCCCGTCCAGGCTCCACCGGTGTACTTTTCCATCAAGCCGCCATTGGTGGTCAATTTCCAGCACCCCACCCAAGCGCGTTTCCTGCAGATCGGAATCGACGTGATGGCGCGCGATCCTCATGTGATCGAGGCCGTCAAGGCCAATATGCCGGCGATCCGCAACCGCCTGATCATTCTTCTCAGCGCCCAGTCCTATGATCAGATCAGCACTCCGGCCGGCAAGGAAAAGTTGCGCAAGGAAGTGCTGGCCAGCATCAACGAGGAGCTGCACAAGGCCGGCGTACACGGCAAGGTGGCGGATGTCTATTTCACCAATTTCGTGATGCAGTGAAGTCCGATGGCGGATAACGACATTCTTTCCCAGGATGAAATCGATGCCTTGTTGCATGGGGTCGATGAAGGCGCCGTAGAAACTTCGGCGGAGGAAATGCAAGAACCTTCCGGGGCGCGGTCCTATGATCTGACCAGCCAGGACCGGATCGTACGCGGGCGCATGCCCACCCTAGAGATGATCAACGAGCGGTTCGCCCGCCATCTGCGCATCAGCCTGTTCAACATGCTGCGCTTTACCGCAGAGATCATTGCTCAAAGCCCCAAGGTGCAGAAGTTTTCGGATTACGTGCGGGGTCTGTACGTGCCCACCAGCCTCAATCTGGTCAAGGTGCGCCCATTGCGAGGCACGGCGCTGTTCGTCATCGATCCGCAGCTGGTGTTCATTTTGGTGGACAATTTTTTCGGTGGCGGCGGGCGGTTCCGGGCCAAGATCGAAGGGCGTGATTTCACGCCCACCGAGATGCGCGTGGTCATGAAACTGCTGGAATACTGTTTCGCCGACATGAAGAAAGCCTGGGCCCCTGTCATGGAGATCGACTTCGAATACCAAAATTCCGAAGTCAACCCGCAGTTCGCCAACATCGTCAGCCCCACCGAGGTGGTGGTGGTTACTGTCTTCCGCATCGAACTGGAGGGCGGGGGTGGAGATCTGCACGTCACCTTGCCGTACTCGATGATCGAGCCGATTCGGGAGATGCTGGATGCCGGCATCCAGAGCGACATGACGGAGGTGGACGAGCGATGGATCCGCTCGCTGCGCAAGGAAATCCTGGATGCGCCGGTGGAAGTGCGCGGCGTGCTGGCCGAAACCGAACTGAGCCTTGGCGAAGTGCTGAAGCTCAAGCCGGGCGACATCATACCGTTCGACATGCCGGAGAGCATGTTGGTCTATTCCGAAGACATGCCTGTTCTTCGCGGCCGTTTCGGTGTGCATCGGGGACAAAACGCTGTGCAGGTCGTTGAACACATAACACGCGAGTGAACGTATTGGAAGAGGAGTCAAAGCATGGGTGCCGATCAAAAAGAACCGGGCAACAAGGATCAGGATGTAGAGGATATGTGGGCCGAAGCCATGCAGGAACAGGCACAGGCAGAATCGTCAGCCGACGCTGTTGAAAACGAGCAGGGACAAGCGCAAGCCCCGCTTGACGAGGCGGCTGAAGAAAAAAACGCCGAAAAAAATGACCAATCCGCAGCCGAGAAATCGCCTCAGAAAGCGGCTTTCGATGATCTGCAAAATAATTCTCAGGAATCCATGTCGGGGGATGAGTTGGATGGAAAATCACTGGACACGGAGCTCGATGTCATCCTGGATATTCCGGTCACCATCTCCATGGAAATCGGCCGGACGCGGTTGCCGATTCGTAACCTTCTGCGCCTCAATCAAGGATCAGTCGTCGAATTGGACCGATTGGCTGGCGAACCGCTGGATGTGCTCGTCAATGGCACACTGATCGCTCACGGAGAAGTCGTGTTGATCAATGACAAATACGGCATACGCCTGACCGATGTCATCAGCCCCCAGGAGCGGGTGCGGAAACTCAAATGAGCGGGAAAACGATGAGCAGGCGTGTCTTATGGCTTTGTGGCGGCGTGTTCTGTCTTCCTTTGCCGGCGTTTGCGTCCGTTGCGCCGACAGTGGGTGATAAAATCTCTGCTTCTGGAGTTTCCGAGCCATTCAGCGCGGGATCGTTGCTGCAGTTCGGCTTCGGTCTTGTGGCCGTCGTGGGCATGATTTTTGGGCTGGCATGGGTGCTCAGGCGCATGAACCGGATCCAGGGCAATGTCCAGGGGCGCTTGCGCATTCTTGCGGGCCTGCCATTGGGAGCGCGCGAACGCGCCGTGCTGATACAAGTGGGCGACGAGCAGATTCTGCTCGGCGTGGCGCCCGGGCGCGTATCCCGCCTTCATGTATTGAAGCAACCACTTGAAGTGGGTTCGCAAGTAAATGATGCCGATGATTCGGCCGGATTCGCGGCGCGTCTGGCCGCCGCCATGCAAAGGGGACGCAGAAAATGAAGCGTCTTGGGTATGTTTTCATCGTGCTCGCGGCATTTTCACCCGCCATGGCTGCTGCAGCGACGAATACCTTCCCTCTGTTCACCGTGACCCCTTCGCCCGGCGGCGCGCAGACTTATTCCGTCAGCCTGCAAGTGTTGGCTGTGATGACGCTGTTGAGCTTCCTGCCGGCGGCGCTGATCATGATGACTTCGTTCACGCGCATCATCGTGGTGCTGGCGATCTTGCGTCAGGGGCTTGGTACGGCGCAGACGCCTTCCAACCAGATTCTCCTCGGAATCGCCTTGTTCCTTACGTTTTTCGTCATGTCGCCGGTATTCACCCAAGCTTATAACGAAGGGGTAAAACCCTACATGAACGGGCATATTTCCGCTCAAACGGCTATAGAAAACGCCGCCAAGCCCTTTAAGACTTTCATGTTGCATCAGACCCGCGAATCGGATCTGGCGCTGTTCGCCAAGATCGCGCATCACGGCAAATTCGAAAATCCTCAGGCAGTGCCTTTCTCTTTGCTGGTGCCCGCTTTCGTGACCAGTGAGCTGAAGACAGCCTTCCAAATCGGCTTCTTGCTGCTGATTCCTTTTTTGATCATCGACCTGGTGGTGGCCAGCGTATTGATGTCCATGGGCATGGTGATGCTTTCGCCCATGATCATTTCGCTGCCATTCAAGCTGATGTTGTTCGTGCTGGTCAATGGCTGGGCCCTGGTCATGGGGACGCTGGCGGCCAGTTTTTATCATTGAGGAGGGACGATGACTTCCGACACGATTTTGACTCTCGGCGTGGAAGCTTTGAAAGTCACCATGCTGTTGTCCGCGCCGTTATTGCTGACCGGACTGCTGGTCGGAGTTTTGATCGGCATGCTTCAAGCAGCCACCCAGATTCAAGAGATGACCCTCAGCTTCATTCCCAAGCTGATCGCCATGGCGTTCGTGCTGGCCTTGACCGGCCATTGGATGTTGGGCTTGGCGGTGGATTATACCCGAGCTCTGTTTTCAAGTATTCCGGGGCTGATCGGTTGAGCCGCCGTGTTTACCTTCAGCACCAATGAAATCGTGTCCTGGGTGGGCGGCGTCATCTGGCCATTCATCCGCATTGGCTCAATGCTGGTTGCGGCACCGATTTTCGGCGCCGGCAGCGTGCCGGTTCGCATTCGATTGGGATTGGCCTTGGTGCTCGCCTGGGCGCTGCAACCCTATTTGCCCCCTGTGCCGCCGATAGATCCACTTAGCGTGCAAGGCTTTTTGGTCAGCGCTTCACAGGTGTTGATCGGCGTGGCCATGGGATTCATTCTGCAAATGGTTTTCAGCGCCATGGTGCTGGCCGGTCAAGCCATTGCGCTTAGCATGGGGCTGGGGTTTGCCGTATTCGTGGATCCTCAGAGTGGCGCGCAGGCGCCCACCGTCAGCCAGATCTATATCGTGCTGGCGACGCTTTTGTTTCTCTCCATGAACGGGCACCTCATGCTCATCGATATGTTGGTGCAAAGCTTCAAGCTGATGCCTGTTGGCCTGCTGACTCTGGGGAACAGCGCTTTGTGGAAAATCGTCACCTGGGGCGGCACCATGTATGCAGCCGCACTGCTGGTGGCCTTGCCTGCCGTCGCCTCGCTCATGTTGGTCAACATTGCCTTTGGCGTCATTACCCGCGCCGCGCCCCAATTGAACATTTTCGCGGTCGGTTTTCCCTTGACACTGATTCTCGGCTTCGGGCTGATCATGATCAGCCTGCCCACCTTGTTACCACGTTTTTCCACCTTGATGAACCAATCGTTCACGCTGATGTTTGGCGTGTTGGGAGGGCATTGAATGGCAGCCGGCGACGATTTTCAGGAACGCACTGAACAAGCCACGCCCAAACGCTTGAGGGAAGCGCGGGAAAAGGGGCAGGTTCCTCGTTCGCGGGAGTTGAGCACCATGGCGGTGGTGTTGGCCGCCGCGGGCGGGCTGATTTTCTTCGGGCCGTATCTGGCCCATGGATTGATGGAACAGATGCGCGCCGGATTGACGATCAATAGAGGCATGGCAACCCATGTGGACTTGATGATTCCCGCATTGTTCGAGGCGATCAGGTACGCCTTGGGGCTGGTCATGCCGCTTTTGGCTCTCTTGATGGCCGTTTCCCTGGCGGCTTCAGCCGCCTTAGGCGGCTTGAATTTCAGCATGGAGGCATTGGCCCTCAAACCGGAGCGGCTCGATCCGGTGAAGGGACTCGGGCGGGTGTTTTCCGCCAACGGCCTCATGGAGCTGGCCAAAGCATTGGTCAAGTTTTTACTGGTGGGCGGTCTGGCGGTGCTTCTATTGTGGTATGACGCACCGCGTTTTCTTGCCCTGGGCGCGCAATCACTTGATCCTGCGCTTATCCATGCAGGCGCGCTCATCGGCTGGGGATTCGTCTGGCTGGCTGCCACACTGGTGCTGATCGCCGCCGTGGATGTGCCGTTTCAGCTTTGGCAACACGCCAAACAATTGCGCATGACTCGTCAGGAAGTGCGCGAAGAATTCAAGGAAACCGAAGGCAAGCCGGAACTCAAGTCCCGCCAAAAGGCGATGCAGCGTGAAATCGCTCAGCGCCGCATGATGGAGGAGGTGCCACGGGCAGACGTCGTGGTCACCAATCCCACCCATTTCGCTGTGGCTTTGCGCTATGAAGAAGAAAGCAGCGCCGCGCCCAGAGTGGTAGCCAAAGGCAAGGGTGAGATTGCGGCGCGGATTCGTAAGCTGGCGGCGAAAAATGATGTGCCGATCTACCCCGCGCCGCCCCTGGCGCGCGCACTCTATGCCCACACTCGTCTGGGCGAGGAAATCCCGGCTGCTCTTTATATTGCCGTAGCCCAGTTGTTGGCCTACGTCTATCAACTCAGGTCGGGGCAGGCCGAGGAGGGCGCCATGCTGGATCTTCCCGTTCCCGGAGAATTTTCGGTGCCGGCAGAGGAGGATAACTGATGGCTTCGCAGGCGGAGGCGGGCGTTCTCGGCAATACGCGCCGCCTGGCGGCCATGGGGCTGGGCGTGCCGGCGGTGCTGCTGGCTATTTTGGCCATGATCACCTTGCCCCTGCCGCCGTTTGCGCTCGATGTTCTGTTCACTTTCAATATTGCATTGTCGATGATCATCGTGCTGATGACTGTATATGCGCGTCGGCCTTTGGACTTCTCCATCTTTCCCACGGTACTGCTGGTGGCCACGCTGCTGCGTCTTGCCCTGAACGTGGCTTCCACCCGGGTTGTGCTGCTCAATGGTTATACAGGCACCGAAGCGGCAGGCCATGTCATACAGGCTTTCGGCGATTTCGTCATCGGTGGCGATTATGCTGTCGGCCTGGTGGTATTCATCATTTTAGTAATCATCAACTTTATCGTCGTGACCAAAGGCGCGGGGCGCGTTTCGGAAGTCAGCGCGCGCTTCACCCTGGATGCGATGCCTGGCAAGCAAATGGCCATAGACGCCGACCTCAATGCCGGAATCATCACTCAGGAAGAAGCTCGCTTGAGGCGCGAAGAAGTCACCCAGGAAGCCGATTTCTACGGCGCGATGGATGGCGCCAGCAAGTTTGTCCGCGGCGATGCTGTTGCCGGCATCATCATTTTGTTCGTGAACATCATCGGTGGGTTGGTCATAGGAATAACCCAGCATGGCATGAGCTTTCAGGAAGCAACCCATAATTATGTGTTGCTGACTATCGGCGATGGTCTGGTCGCGCAGATTCCTTCATTGCTGCTGGCCACAGCGACCGCGATCATCGTCACGCGGGTCTCGTCCTCTCAGGATATGGGGCAGCAGATCGTCCAACAATTGTTCGGTTCGGCCCGGGCGTTATTCATTACCTCCGCTATTCTGGGCGTACTCGGCTTGATTCCGGGCATGCCGAGCGTGTTTCTGGGACTGGCCGCCCTGCTGGCGGGAGCGGGTTACTGGATATTTCGCCGGCAGAAACTTACCGCTGAGGCCGAAGCCGAAGCCCGTGCCGCGCCCAATGAACCCCAGCAGCGAGAACTTTCCTGGGAAGATGTTGAGCCGGTCGATATCGTGGGATTGGAAGTCGGCTATCGCCTCATTCCGCTTGTGGACAAGCACCAGGGCGGGGAGTTGATGACAAGAATCAAAGGGGTGAGGAGAAAGCTTTCACAAGAACTGGGCTTTCTCATTCCGCCCGTGCATATTCGCGACAACCTTGATCTCGCTCCCAATGCCTACCGCATCAGCCTCAATGGCGTGCCGGTCGGTGAGGCGGAAGTCTATCCGGATCGGGAACTGGCCATCAATCCGGGTACTGTCTTCGGCACCGTGGAGGGGGTGGCCACGCACGACCCGAGCTTTGGCCTGGAAGCGGTGTGGATCGAGCCTGCCGAGCGCGAACAGGCTCAAACCCTGGGTTACACGGTGGTGGATGCGGCCACGGTGATTGCCACTCATCTCAGCCAGATCCTGCAGACGCATGCCCATGAGTTGATCGGTCACGAGGAAGTGCAGCACTTGCTCGATATGCTGGCCAAAAAAGCGCCCAAGCTGATAGAAAATCTGACACCGAAACCTTTGCCTCTGGGCGTCATCTTGAAAGTGCTGCAGAACCTGCTCACCGAAGGCATCCCCATTCGCGACATGCGCACAATCGCCGAATCCTTGGCGGCCCAGGCAGGAAGGAGTCAAGACCCTGACGTTCTCACTGCCGGTGTGCGCAGCGCTTTGTCCCGAGCCATCATCCGGCACATCTACGGAAACGCAGAAGAACTGCCTTTGATCACTCTGGATCCCGCTCTGGAACAGATGTTGCAAAAGACTGTTCAGGGTGGCAACGGTCTGGCTTTGGAGCCGGGTCTGGCGCAACGGCTTGTGCAGGCGATTTCCGAAGCCGCGCAGCGCCAGGAAGTGGCAGGAGAGCCCGCCGTACTGGTGGTATCCCCGGATCTGCGTCCATGGCTTTCGCGCTGGTTGCGCCCGCAGATACCTGCCTTGCATGTGTTGGCTTTCACTGAGATTCCAGACGATAAGCGCCTGCGGATCATAGCCACAGTAGGAGGCGAGGGCGGCACCACCACGCCGTTACGGGAAACGGAAACTTCATGATTCGAGCGCGTCTTTTGAGAAGAGATTGATCTATGAAAATCAAACGGTTCATTGCTCCGGACATGCGGCAAGCCATCCGCCAGGTGCGCGATGCGCTAGGCATGGATGCCGTCATTCTTTCCAGCAAGGCGGTTGCCGGTGGGATCGAATTGATCGCCGCCATCGATTTCGATGCCGAATCACTGACCCAGGCAGATCGGAACGATGATTCTTCCAGGAAATATCAAGACCCGAAACAGCTTCGATCGAGAACGGAAGACACCGAATCGTCGATCGAAGCTCCTTGGCCAAAAATATCACCGCTAGCAGGGCAAGCGGGGGATGAAGGTTGCGAAAGCACAAACACACCCATGGTCGAAGCGCTGGAAAGAGAATTGGCTTCGATGCGATCCTTGCTCGAAGGGCAGTTGGCGCGCCTTGCATGGAACGAGTTTTCCCGAGAGCGGCCACGGCAGGCCGAAGTCGTCATGCAACTGGAACGCCTGGGACTGGATCGCGAGCTCGGGATCGCGATCGCCGAAACAGGGCCGGCCACCTCCGATTACCAACAGGCCTGGCGTGCGGCGCTGGGAACGCTGGCGCGGCGTCTTCCACTGAGTAAGGATGAAATCACTGCGAGAGGAGGGCGGTTAGCGCTGATCGGGCCTACCGGCGCAGGCAAGACAACCACCTTGGCCAAGTTGGCAACCCGTCATGTGATGCGCCAGGGTCGAAACACGCTGGCGTTGATCAATATGGACACCTACCGAATCGGCGCGCAGGCCCAATTGAATACACTTGGTCAATTGCTGGGCGTTCCTGTGTTCCAAGCGGATTCTCCAAAAGCTCTGGAAACGATTCTTGATGGACTGAATGAAAAGCGGCTTATTCTCATCGATACGCCGGGGATGCCTTCCAACGATAGCCTTGCGGGCGAATGTGCCCAGAGCTTGCGATCCATTGCGGGCATTGAACTGTATGTCGTCATGGCAGCCAACATGGCCAGGAGTTCCATGAGTGAAATCCTCCGGCTGTTTGCCCCCGTGCGTCCCGAGGGAGCGGTGCTAACAAAAATAGATGAGGCGCATAGCCTGGGCGAAGCCTTTTCAGCCTTCATGGAGAATGGCGGGCCTCCATTGAGATACATGGGGACGGGTCAACGCATCGCGGAAGATTTTGAACCTGCGAATGTTCAGCGATTGCTGGTGGAGGCGATAGAGCTGGCGAAACGCCGCCCGGCTGAAAATGGCAGTGTGAGCAGCTGGAATCGTCGCCAGAATGGAGGACAGCGAGTTTATGCAGAGTAATCAGGCCATGAGCCGTCAGAAAGAACGCATCCGGCCGGTGCGCGTCATTGCCGTGACAAGTGGCAAAGGGGGCGTGGGCAAAACGAACATTTCTGTGAACTTGGCGACGGCCATGGCGTCCATGGGTAAAGAAGTGCTGTTGATGGATGCCGATCTGGGGCTGGCGAATGTAGACGTCGTGCTCGGTCTGCAAACCCGGGCCAATCTTTCGCATGTCATCGAGGGTGAACGCAAGCTCGAAGAGATTCTCGTCGATGGCCCCAGAGGCATTCATGTGATCCCCGGCGCCTCCGGAGTCAGCAAAATGGCGGCCCTCACGCCCGCCGAACATGCAGGTCTGATACAGGCATTCAGCGAACTCACCCTGCCGCTCGATGCGCTCATTGTGGACACGCCGGCCGGCATTTCCTCGGAAGTCGTGAGTTTCACCAAGGCAGCGCAGGAGGTCATTGTGGTGGTCTGTGACGAACCCGCCTCGATGACTGATGCGTATGCCTTGATCAAGGTCTTGAGCCGCGAGCATGATATTGTCCGCTTCCACGTACTGGCCAATCGCGTGCGTAATGAGCAGGAAGGAAAGCATCTTTTTCGCAAAATGTCAGCCGTGTGCGATCGCTTTCTGGATGTTACCCTGCAGTTTATGGGCTCGGTACCGGAAGATCCTTTGTTGCGACAGGCGGTACAAAGACAGAGCGCGGTGGCCGATGTCTATCCGGGCAGTCCCGCCGGCCGCGCTTTTAAACAGTTGGCGCAACTGGCTGATGCCTGGCCTTTACAGAGAGGGCCGCGAGGGCATCTCGAATTCTTCATCGAACGATTACTTGCCGGCCAAAGCGGGCTGGCCGCGGTATGGAACGATTGAGCATGTACGCGACACGTGAGCCCACGGACGTGAATCGGCTGGTTGCTGATCACGTTCCGCTGGTCAAGCGAATCGCCTATCATCTTCTGCCACGCCTGCCTGCCGCCGTGCAGATCGATGATCTGGTGCAGGCGGGTATTTTGGGTTTGATCGAAGCCGCCCGCAAATACAGCCCAGAACATGGTGCCAGCTTCGAGACGTATGCGGGCATCAGGATACGAGGCGCGATTCTCGATGAAGTACGCCGCAACGATTGGGCTCCCAGAGCCATTTATCGCAAGGCGCGTGAACTATCCGCAGCGATTACTGCAGTTGAAAACAGGGAAGGGAGAGCGGCGCGAGACGCCGAAATCGCAAAAGAACTGAATATCAGCCTTGAAGACTATCACCAATGGGTGCGCGAGGCATCTGGCTATCAGGTTTTCAGTTTCGATGAGGCCATAGGCGAATCGGACGATCAATCGGGGAACGGCTCGGGCGATTTCGATACAGGGCGCAATCCATATGAAAAACTGGTTGACGAGGATTTTTCCAAGGCGCTGGCTGAAACCATAGCCGGCTTGCCGGAGCGCGAGGCCATTGTGTTGTCTCTTTATTATGACGATGAACTGAATCTTCGCGAAATCGGGGAAGTGCTGGGTGTTTCCGAGTCGCGGGTATCCCAAATTCATAGCCAGGCGCTCGTGCGTTTGCGGGCAAGGATGCGTGACTGGCGATGAACCGCCTTTTCTCGATGTGCAAACTGGTCAAGATAATGCGCTGTCTGTCGATAATATTAGATGTTCACGGCAGAATTGGAACTTGATTGTAGCGACCTGAGAACGGGATTTCTCAAGCATCCCAAGGCGATCGTATTGACTGATGAGAGTAGATGTTCTCACATTGCTGGGGTTGTTGATCGCCTTTGCGGCTATTGTTGGCGGCAACTGGATCGAAGGAGGGCGGGTAGGCTCACTGCTCCAGTTCACGGCCTTTGTGATCGTCATCGGCGGCACGTTTGGTGCCATTCTTCTCCAATCGCCTTTACCTGTGTTCATGCGTGCCATGCGCATGTTGCTTTGGGTGTTCCGTCCGCCGGCAATCGATGCCGAGCAGCAAATCAAGGAGATCGTGGCCTGGAGTCAACTGGCACGCAAAGAGGGTTTGCTTGGACTCGAATCCGTTTCCGAACGTCATGAAGACCCTTTTGCGAAACGCGGATTGCAATTGCTCGTCGACGGGAGAGAGCCTGAGATGATCCGTGCCATTATGGAGGTGGAGCTTGAATCTTATGAGGAAAACGCAATCCGAGCCGCCAAAGTATATGAGGCTGCGGGAGGCTATGCGCCGACGATCGGCATTCTAGGCGCTGTCATGGGGCTTATACACGTAATGGAGCATTTGGCCGATCCCTCCAAACTGGGAGAAGGCATAGCCGTGGCTTTCGTGGCGACGATTTATGGCGTCGGCTCAGCGAATCTGATTCTGTTGCCGATCGCCGGCAAACTCAAGGCGATTATTCATGAGCAAGAGCGAGTGAAGGAAATGACGATAGAGGGGCTGACTGCTATTGCAGAGGGCGAGAACCCGCGTGCAATCGAAACCAAATTGCGAGGATTTATCGAATAGGGTGACCCAATGAAACGTAAGCGCAACAAAAAGGCGGAAGATCACATCAATCACGAAAGATGGCTGGTGTCCTATGCGGATTTTATTACCTTGCTGTTCGCCTTTTTTGTGGTGATGTATGCGATTTCATCCGTCAATGTGGGTAAATACAGGGTGCTCTCGGAATCTTTGGTGGCGGCCTTTCGTCATCCGCCGAGAACGATCCATCCAATCAATCCGGGCGAATTGCAAACATCCAACCCGTTCAGCCCTTCTCCATTGGCGGCCTTTCCTTCGCCGATCATCATCCAGGGGCTCCCTCAAATCCAGGCGCCACCGGAGCCGCCCGCCCGCTCAGCGCGGAATCAACCAAAAACCACGCCTATCCAGAAGATGGGGATAACCATCGAGAACAAGCTCAGGCCTCTTGTCTCTTCTGGATTGATCAGCGTTCAGGTTCATCCCAACTGGGTGGATATAAGGATCAAGGCCGATGTCCTTTTCCCGAGCGGAAGTGCGCGCATAGATCCGACGGCCGTGCCGGTAATCAAGGACGTTGCAAAGGCATTGCGCCAATTGCCTGTGCAAGTGCAAGTGGAAGGCTTTACCGACAATGTCCCAATACATAACAGCCGCTTCGACTCGAATTGGGGCCTTTCCGCCGCCCGAGCCGTTTCCGTGGTGCAGTTGTTGATTCGCAATGGCATGCCGCCGCCACGCCTGGCAGCGGTGGGGTACGGGAAATATCACCCCATAGCCAGTAATGCCACCCCCAAAGGGCGCGCCATGAATAGGCGCGTGGAGTTGGTGGTGGTCGCCCAGAACACAGCGGTTCCGACCCGCCTTCTGCCTTCTTCCCGGCAAACTGGAGGTGGCTGAAATGATCGCCTGGGCCGTGGCCAACCAGAAAGGAGGCGTGGGCAAGACAACGACGACCGTCAGTTTGGGAGGACTGCAGGCCAAACGTGGTGGACGGGCGCTTTTGGTGGATTTGGATCCCCATGGGTCATTGACGAGTTATTTCGGCTACGATCCAGAAGAAGGCGTGCCGGGGGTTTACACCCTGTTTCAACGCCGGGTCCAAGGGAAAACTCTCGCTCCTCGGGACATCGTGCAATCGACGCGCATCGAAGGTCTTGATCTTTTGTGCGCCAGTACCGCCCTGGCAACCCTTGATCGCCAACTTGGCAACCGCGATGGCATGGGGTTGGTGTTAGCCCAGACACTGAAAGCACTTGAATCTGATTACGATCATGTCATCATGGATTGCCCGCCCATGTTGGGGGTTCTCATGGTAAACGCTCTGGCCGCATGTGAACATTTGTTGATTCCGGTACAGACGGAATTTCTCGCCATCAAGGGGCTTGAGCGGATGTTGCGCACCGTTTCCATGGTTTCCAGATCAAGAAAAGGAGGCTTGAAGCATACGATCGTGCCGACCATGTACGATCAGCGGACGCGGGCAGCGAACGAGGCTCTGAGTCATTTGCGTAAAACCTATGCGGAACAGACATGGAAAGGCGTCATTCCGGTCGATACCCGGTTCAGGGAGGCCAGTCAGCAGGCCACGCCGCTGACCCTATCCCGACCCGGAGCGAGAGGAAGTCGAGCTTACGCCCATCTGCTGGATTGGCTTGAGGGCAAAATGACTCAATGGCCTATGGAGATGCAATATGAAGAAAGCCCTTGAAGATATGGTCTTACTCACCCCCCCGGATGTGGCGTTAGAAGCATTCATGGAGGCGTTGTTGACACCCGCCAACAATCCTTTTCCTTGTCTGTCGGACATTTATCCTTCTGAAATCAGTGCGGCCAATGAGTCTATCCCCGCCGCGCACCAATGCAGGGTTCCTGAGACTCGCCCAGTTTACGACGACGCAACTTTCTCGTCCGATGGCTTTATATCTCACGGTAATTTGAACCAGTCTGAGCCGCCAGCAGGCGTCGTGACGGTCGCGACGGCTTGCTTTCAGGAAGCCGAATCCAGTATGCAGGGTGAAATCAGAGAAACCGAATCTCCCGTTCCGACCGTAGAAAAGCATGCTGGCACCAATTCAGCCGATATGGGCATGGAACGGCGCATGCGCTCTCATGGCGCGTTTCGCTGTGTTTCGATTTGCGTGAACGAAGTTGAGATACTGGTGCCTTTGCTCGATCTTTTACGCATCATTCCTTTTTCCCAGATTGCAATCACCGCTTTGCCGGGACGCATGGGCTGGAGTTTGGGCGGATTTCTATTTCAACAGGGCTTTTGCGAGATCATCGACAGCTACCGCTTGCTGGATATCGAAATGAAACCTTTCAAGGAAGGCAGCCAATATCCAGGTTATGTTGCGATCTTGGAAGAAGGCCGACTGGCTTTGAGTTGTGATGAATTCAAGGATGTCATTGCTGTCGATCCGGAAAATGTGTGTTGGCAACCCAGCCAAGAACGTCCTGACTGGGTGGGCGGGATCGTATTGAAAAACATGCAAACCTTGCTCGATGTCAGACAACTGGAACCCGCTCTTACCCGGAAAAGCATTTAAGAGCAGGTTAAATAGGTTTTCTTGAATGAAAGCAAACGGCTTTGGGCGCGGAAAACAACGATGAACCAGTCTTCTTTGCCGACCGGACCTGTTGGAACAAATAACATGGAGTGGAGCGAGTGGATGTTGACTGGTTGAGCATTCTGCTCGCGCTGGATTTGATCTATTTCCCGCTGTTGGCCTTGTGGGCTGCCTGGCAGGTAATGAAATTACGCCGGGAACAAAGCGAGGACGAAAAAAAACATACCGAGCATGAGAACCTGGAAGGAGAAGTGCTGCAGTTGCGTAATGAAGCGGCAGAAATGCGTCAACGGCTCGTTGACCTGGATGCACGTCTAGAGGCCATGCAGAAACAGTTTCGAGACCGAGTTGAGGTCATCGAGGCGCAGACTCACGCGGGCAGCGTCCATATTCAAGCTCTCAAATTGCTTGAACGCGGTATGGGAATGGAAGAGCTGATCGAGGCCTTCGATCTGCCCCGCGGCGAAGCCGAGTTGCTTCAAGCATTGCATAATGCGGGGAAGAAAACAGCTGGGTAATTGAGGCTGCCCCTGCTACGCTGAATGTGGTTACTTCGTCAGATCTGAATATTCCTCCATTTCTTCGGGAGCGCTTGAGCTCAGGCGATAGGCAAACGCCAGCACTTCGGCAACTGCCAAATAAAGACTTTCTGGTATTTCTTCGCCCAGAGGCACTTGTGCCAACAAGCCGCTCAGTTGGGCGTCCTGACGAATGGGGATGGAATGTTCCTTGGCGCGTTTCAGGATTTGTTCTCCGATCACTCCGTAGCCTTTTGCCATGACCTGTGGCGCCCCTTCGCCACTGTAATGAAGGGCGACGGCGAGAAGCCTTTTTTCGTTCGCATCTTTATTTTCAAAACTATCGTTCTGGCTATTCATACATGAGCGTCCAGCAGCGAGCTGTCTGCGCTGATATTACTCTTGTAATCGTTTGGGGGGTTGCCTTGAAACGCCTGGAGTGCGCCCGGTTTTAGGCCGCGCGCCTGCCATGATTGTTTTAAAGAAGGCATCGCTTTGTGGAGACGGGCAAACGTCTCGGGACTTTCCGCCCAAAAGCGGGCGGAAGTGACGCCCTGGCTATGACTGATGACAGTTCTGATAAACCCCAGAGAAGGTGAATTCATGTCCAATGTGACCTTCCAGGTGTCATCGGCCATATCGGTGCTTGATTCGGAGGACTCATGCCTAGAATCGATCTCAAAGCGAAGCGTTTGAAAGGTGCCGCTTGCCTGATAGGGAATTTCAATCATCCAATGTATGCCGTTTTGGGTTTGCGCCAGCGAAGTTCCATGGAGTTGATTTAGACTGATCCGGGCTAGCATGGCATCCACGGTTTGCCGTAACCCGGCCGAGGATTGATTTTCCAGGCTCTGACTGATATTCATCAATTGCAGTTTCAAGTCGCCCGCTGCCGGTGTTTTCCCCTGTAACAGCATGGGTTCCAGGTGGATGCCGGATTGAGCCAATGCCTTGCGTAATGAAACGGCGCTGCCAAGCGTCTGGAGATCCGGCGTACTTTGCAGGAGTTTGTCGAGATTCTGAAGGGCCCCAGGACTCAACGAGGGTTTCGCCGCAATCAGTTTCTGTAATCCGGAAAGCAATTCGGTCTGTTTCCCGAGCAGACTTTTTATCGAAGAGGCGAGTGACTCAAGTTTTGCGGCGTCAGATTGAATCGGCGGAGCGTTTGAGCTTGCTCCAGCGGGCGGTTTCGCTATCTGCAAAACGGTTTCGGGCTTAAGACGGGTCACTTTCAATGCCACCGAATCTCCGGCGGCCAATGGCAAATTCGAGCGAACCGCGTAGTCTCGTCCAGATATTCTCAATAGTGCTCGTCCCCCGCCTTGTTCGGGTGGCGTGCCCGATATGACCACGGCCTTGATGACTTGTCCCACTTTCCAGTTGCGAAGATTTTGGCTCCCGCCGATCGCCGTGGATTGATTCTGGATGCTAATGAAGGAGGTCATGAGTTCGGTAGGGTCAAGACAGGAATTCGCGTATTCCTGCAATTTCATCTGCGGCTTCTTCAAGAATGAGCAGTGTTCGATCCGATTCGAGTGTTCCGAGCCCAAGTCGGCCGAATGCCGGCACCCGGTCGATATCCGGGAAGTCTTCCGGCTCCGGAGAACGAATGTTCGCATAGACTCGCGCGGCGATGATCACATCGCCCAGATCCACGTTTTCATCCGAATTCCTGCCCCATTGACCACATATCTCGACGGCGTGAATGATTTCTTTATCGAAACTCCAGTTTTTCAGCAGCAATGTCCCTAGCATGGCTGAAAAACGCAGCATGGCTTGTTTTGTTCTGGTTTCATCCCAGCCACTTTGTTCTGCATAGCCAAGAATGGGTATGGCGCCAATGCGATGAACCAATCCGGCCAGCAAAGCTCGCTCGGAATCGATCTTCCCGGTGTGTTTTGCAATGACGTGGGCCAAAGCCGATACTTCGACGCTTATTTCCCAATTTTTTTGCAAGCTATTTGAGATGGCCGGAGATTTCGAAACAAAAGCGGTTTTCATCGCGATACCCAAGGCCAGAGTGGTGCTACGCTTAAGGCCAAGGCGTGTGATGGCTTCGCGTACGGTTCCGATGGTTTGCGATCCCCGGTACGCGGCGCTGTTGGCAGCCTGGATCAACCTGCCCGCCAGATAGGGGTCTGTTTGAGCGACTTTGGCGATTTCATTAATGCCTACATCCGGATTCTCTGAGAGCATGCGGATACGAACTGCAACGTCCGGCATGGTGGGCAGATTGAGCTGATTGCTCTGGATTGATTCATAGAGCTCTACGAGCATTTCGTTCTCGCCTTCAAAGAGCGCTTCTTCTTCAATCTCATACCCTTTGTCGAGGAGTTGGAGCACAGCTTTGCGCCGTACGCTCAAAAGTTTCACTGGTGTGGTGGCAAGAGCAAATTCCACTCCCTCGCCATCTTTGGTTGCGAAGACCGGTTCAAGCGCTCGCGAAGAATCACTGTTCATGTCTATGTGATCCACGACAGCACCGTCGCGGATCAGATCCATTCGTCCATCAATGACGAAGCTGAACCAGGAAGCGGCGTTTTTCGCGGGGAGGCGTTTCCCCGGCGGGATCGTGTCCATACGGCAGAATTTGAGAAGATATGCGCGCTCTGCATCGGAAAGTTGCTCCAGGGGAGTCAATTTCGCCAAAAGGGATTCCGGTATCGGGTGTTTATCCATTTTTCTAATTCCTTTGTTTGCCAGAACTTAAGGTCATCATGATGAAGCACAAAGTTTTCATGAGTCTGTTTACTGCCAGGCGTTTTAGGTTCGTTATCTGCCGCCTGAGTGAGTCAATATAGCAAAACAGGCTTTCCGAAATAGCGGCCCGATTTTTGCTAAAGATAATGCAAGGTTATTGTTTATTGAGCTTTCATGTTTGAGTTCGACAAGAAATTGACGGGATTGCCATTCAGCGTCATTAATGCAAGGGCATTATGCGCGCTCCTGTTCATATTCGGAAACATAGGGCTGATTAGCGGAAACGTGGCTTTTGCCGCTACTGAAATAGAATCTCTCGCGGCGATCCGCCAGGCAGCGGGCCGTTTTGCGATCTCAAGACTGGAAAGCGTTTTGCCGGATGCGAAACCCAGCGTAAAGGTTGGGCAACTGGATACACGATTGAAGCTGGCCGCGTGTGGTCAGAAGCTACGGCTTTCAGCGCCGGCAGGAAGTGCCAATGTGGGCAATACCGTCGTCGCGGTGGTTTGCCCCGGGCCGGTGGCATGGAAGCTGTATGTGCCCGTACGGGTCGCTGCAAGGCAACGCGTAGTTATCGCCGCCAGATCGTTGAAGCGCGGCGTGCATTTGGGTCGGGCTGATCTATCTATGGCATCCAGAAATCTTGCTCGCCTGTCTTATGGATATTACACCCGTCCTGACGAGGTCATCGGTCAAGTACTAACCCGTAATCTGATCCAGGGGAGGGTGATTACGCCCACAAGCCTGCGTCCGCCTCTTCTCGTAAAACGTGGGCAAGTGGTGACGATAAAGGTACAGGAGGGTGAATTGAGTGTTACGGCCCAGGGGGAAGCCCTGCAAAATGGTGCTCAAGGCTCATTGGTCAGGGTAAGAAATGTGGAATCAAAGCGAATTGTACAAGGTATCGTCATTGGTTTCGGCGTGGTTGAGGTGGGTCGCTAAGGCTTGAGGGTTATCGAAACAGGCGCGCCCGAGCCCGACCTTGGTTTGTACGCGTCCTGAATTGATCCCCAAGATCATCGCATGAGCGCTATTTCACCATCTTCTTTGGTTCGACGGGCTTGGAGATGATTCCATCCCCGCCTTCACCCAATTTAAGTGGAATGTAAAACAGGCATCTTGCCGATTTATTCACTTAATGAATGAATTGCAGTAAAGTTTTTGTACATTCTGCCGAAACATATGGCAACACTTCAGAGAACCAACCTTGTGTTGGTGGGAATCAACCATGACTATTGACTTGAAAGATATCCGGAATTTGGGAACGAAAAATGCGCTTTCACCTGTATCCAGGCAGGAGAAAAGCCATTCAGTTAGCCAGAGAACAGGCAGCGAGACACCCGCGGCAAAACAACCTCTGTCAACCTCTGCTGACTCGCTGAATATTACAAACGCCGGGATACGCCTTACTCAGTTGGATAGGGGGCTTTCCGCGCAGGCGCCTATCGAAGCAAAGCGCGTAGAGCAAGTACGCCAGAAAATTCAATCGGGTGCTTACACGCTCAATCCCTCCAGGATTGCAGAAAAAATGTTGGCCATGGAATGGGTTAACAAAAAATGAACCGCCTTGTTTCTTCTTCGTCAGATTCCGAGAAACATATTGATTTATTAAGGCAAAGGCTCGGTCAATGGAAGCGACTGCTGGGGCTTTTGAAGCAGGAGAGTAAGGCTCTAGAAACCCACGATGCAACTTCTTTAATCAAGATAACCGAGGAAAAAACAAAGATTCTGGATGCCATCCATGCCGAGGAATCGAGTAGTAACGCCAGGGCTCAAACGAGTGGCTCTGGAAAGGCCGGACGTTCCCGGTTTACGGAGGAAGCGGCAAAGGAGGAAGAGCCGGAATTAAATGCTCTGCTTAAAAGTCTTTACGCCGTTGAGAATGAGTGCATGAGCGTGAATCGCCACAATCAGATCCTGAATCTCAGAGGTCGGCAGCGTCTTGAACAGGTATTGGCCTTGATGCGCGGTGAGCCTGCAGAACCAGTGACATATGACCATCTGGCGTCTAAATCCCCAGGAGCAACTCAGTTGAGATGACCTCGGCCTGTTGTTCCCAAATCTCAGTGCGTGACACGGCCCTCACGGCCAGAAGGTCATTCAATCATCTTGTTTTGGATGCTTGCGTAAAAACTCCCGCTCCAGAAAGGCGACGCTTCGTTGAACCCGGCGTTCGTCCTCTGGCGTGAGTTTACGGAACGCAAAGCCGACGCGGGAGTTTTTGGCTGATGCATCGTTATGAACGTGACGCACTTCGACGGATGTGGCTATTTGCGATTCACCCGGCAAGTTCACAATACACTCTTCGAATTCATTGCCCGGTGAAAAGTCTCCCATATCTTTGAGATAAGACATCATGACGGAGACTCCACCCAAAGACAGATCCCGTAATTGAGCTTTGAAAGCCAAACCTGCATCTTTTCTCAGCCAAACGGGATTTCTCGTGCTCAATGGGACGGGCACCCGGTAATTGTTTCTACGTTGTTGCTGGCGGATCCTTTCAGGGAACTGAATGACATAGTAGGGGATATTGTCTTCTTTCCCCAGTCGGATCAACTGGCTCTGAAAGGCGGTTTTGATTCCATGCATTTGTCCAAGTATCCACAGCTCCTGTTCCGGAGCCAGTACGCCTCGCTCAGGTTCAGGCAGGAATTCATCCAACAGCAAGGAATTCGTGTCTTCGTCTAGATCCAATAATGCGGTTGTGAATGCTTGGGCATTGTTTTTCGGGAGTGCAGTAAGAAATGTCTTGTTACGAAGCAATTCCTCAAGGATATGCAAAATCCGGCGCCGGTCAGAAATAGTTTGATAATCTTTTTCCGTAATGGGGGAAGTCCTGGACTCTTGCGTGCTTGTTGTCAAAATTTTTTCCATCCCTTCTCTATCGAGCGGGTTTATTGTATCAAATTTGCTTCATGGGAAGATGCATTCAAGGGCATCAAGCTTGATTTGACTTGATTGCGGCCGCCGGCTTTTGCCTCATACAGGGCCGCATCCGCGCGCTCGATCAGGCGACTGGCATCATCCGTATCTGTAAGTGAACTCACGCCTGCGCTCACAGTGATTTTGACATGAGTTGAATCATCTATTTTGCAGTGTATGGCTTCGATATTTGCCCGCAATCGTTCCGCCGAATTGCGGGCATCCTCCATATCGGCATCAGGCAGGAGAATCAAGAATTCTTCGCCTCCATAGCGAAAACAAAGATCTGAATCACGAAAGGTTTCTTTCAGGCATTCGGCAACACAACGCAAGACCTGATCGCCACAGGCATGGCCGTATGTGTCATTGATGTGTTTGAAATGATCTATATCAATCATGATCAAGCTCAAGAAGCGTTTTTGCCTTCTGGCCAGCGAGATTTCGCGTCGAATGTCTACCTCCATGGCTGACCGATTACGCAGACCGGTCAATGGGTCAGAGTGAGCGAGACGGTAAACCTTTCGGTAACGCAGCGCATTGTTCAGTGGATATATGAGCCAACCCAGCATGTCTTCGATACGATGCAACTCGGATTCTTCGAATGGTCTTGCGCGATAAAAGGCAATTTTCCCAAGATTCTCTCCCTCAAGAGAAAGGGTGTAGGCAATCACATGCCGGTTAAGATGATTGCTCTGGCACTCGATTGCCTCTTCTTCATGTTGATAAGTGAAACCATCGAGTTCCATTTCGTTTCCCAGGAAATCCGTGAACACCTTTATCAATTCTTCGACGTTCAGGGTTTGCTGAAGGCGTAACAATAGTTGCAGACCAGGCAACCTGGCCGCATCCATGGAAAGATTTTGCGCAGATGCTGCATTTTTTTGCTTGATGTCGTAGATCGCCATCTCAATCAATCCTTTTTGTGTTTAATCGACATAAAGCGAAAAACGTGCCAGATTCTCTTTATGAGGTAATTACCAATAATAACAATGACAAAAGCGATCTTTTCTGGTGTCTATCCGGATATTTGTCATAAATTTGGCGCGGCATGGGTTCGATGGTATGCAAGCGTCAAATTATTACGTCTAGCAGAGAAGGGGCTGTGGATTATTGGCATTCCGGAAGATACGGGGTGTGGCGGATGCGGTCATGTTCGACCATGCGGTAACGCACGAAGTCGTCCACTTCATGAAAGTGCATGAAGGGATTGCAGCGGGCCTGTTCTTCCAGGGTCGAAACCGGTTGGGTGGCATAATTATGGCCTGGGTGAATCACCGACGAAGGCGGGAGATTTTCGCGCAAGCGTTTTAGGGTATGAAACATTTGTTCTGGATCGCCTCCCGCGAGATCGCATCGACCGCAACCGAAGACGAACAGGGTGTCCCCGGTGATGAGATCATCCCCCAGCCGATAACAAGCCGAACCGGGTGTATGTCCAGGCGAATGCAAAATTTCTATTTCGGTTTTGCCCACACTCAAACGGTCGCCTCCATGATGCAAGGTGGGACACCCTGGAGCTTGACCCCAAAATTGTGCCTCCGGCTTGAGCAGGTGGATTTGGGCATCGACTCTTTCAAGTACGGCCTCGATGCCGTTGATATGATCATGATGGCTGTGCGTCAAGAGAATGTCGGTAATCCGCATGCCTTCGCGCTCAACCACATCGAACACCGCCGGCACATCCCATGCCGGATCGACGATGGCCGCATTGCCGCTCTCGCGATCATGGATAAGATAAACAAAATTTTCCATGGGGCCCAATTCAAGGGCATGAATCTGGTAATTTTGGATTGAGTGCGGCATACATTTTCTCCTCTCGATAAACTGGCAGAATATGGATAGCTTATTCCCATGATAATGTGGGGTGGAGGTTTTTTGTGATGCCTACCCATCAATTTGAATTTTCCGTGGTCACTGACGGCAGAGGAACTTACGAGATCACCCCGCAAATAGAGGATTTCGTAATCAAGGCCGGTATTAGACAAGGTATTTGCCATGTATTCGTTCAGCATACCAGTGCTTCCTTGATGGTGTGCGAAAATGCGGATCCAGATGTTCGCGGGGATATGGAGACATTCATGCAAATGCTGGCGCCCGATGGGGCTCCCATGTTCACTCATCGAAGCGAGGGAGCGGACGATATGCCCGCTCATGTGCGCAGCATTTTGACCGGCATAGAAACGACGATTCCTGTCAGGCACGGCAGATTGGCCCTGGGCGCGTGGCAGGGCGTATATCTATGGGAGCACCGTTTCCGCTCGCATCATCGGCATATTCTGGTGACAGTGTACGGTGACTAATTCGGCTTCCGTTCTCGCCCGCCTGCGGGATGTTCGATATAGTTACATTGACGGCGGACGGACTCATCCAGTGCTGGCCGGTGTCGATTTTCACATTGCCAGGTCGGAACGCGTCGCCTTGTTGGGGGCCAGCGGTTCCGGAAAATCGACCCTGCTCAATCTCATCGCCGGCATAGAGCCGCCTGATTCAGGTCAAATCTGGGTTGCGGGAACGGAACTCTCCGGAATGCGAGAACCGGCAATCACCTTGTTCAGACGCCGTCATATTGGCTTCGTCTACCAGTTTTTCAATTTGCTGCCCACGCTGACGGCGATGGAAAACATACGCCTGTCGCGAGAGCTCAATGGCGCTTCTGCCGCTGAAGCCCGCCGTCTAGCAAAGAGTTTATTGCAACGCGTTGGCATGGCGGATCGCGCTGATGCATATCCAGAGCAACTTTCCGGCGGAGAACAGCAACGCGTCGCCATTGCCCGCGCCCTGGCGCAAAGACCGGCGCTGATCCTTGCCGATGAACCGACTGGAAGCTTGGACGCCAAAGCGGGCGAGTTAGTGCTGCAGATGCTCGACGAAGCAGTGCGCCAAGATGGCACCGGATTGCTGATGGTAACGCATAGTGAACAGGTGGCCACTTTTGCTCAGCGCATCCTTTATCTCCACGAGGGTCGCGTGAAGTGAGGTTGAAACAGGGTTGGCACCCGTCTTTGTTATTGGTTTCCAGCTGGCGCTATTGGCGACGCAGCCCGTTACAGGCGTTCCTGGCCATGACCGGCATCGCCTTGGGCGTGGCCGTAGTGATCGCCGTAGCGCTGGCCAATGCCAGCGCCCTGAAAAGTTTTTCCGCCAGCACGCAAGCACTGCAAGGCAGCGCGAATGCGCGCATTCTGGCCGACGATCCACACGGCTTGCCTGACAGCCTTTATGTCCGCTTGCGCCTGCACGAGGGGTTGACTCGGATCGCGCCCATTGTTGCCGGTTACATAAGGATTCATGGCGAAACGTTACGCCTGATCGGGTTTGACCCCTTTGCTCAATGGGCATTGACGCCCCGCTTGCTCGGTGGGAAATTCGACTTGAGCGAATTGCTCATCAAGCCCAACACGGTGTTGATGACCCCTGGTACCGCCAAGGCGCTCGGAGTGAGTCATGGTCAATCCGTGGAAGCGCTCGTTGATGGCCGCTCCGCGAAGCTAAAATGGATTGGCACGCCAGGCGGGGATGCGGCCGCCCTCAGAGGCATTATTTTTACCGACATCGCGACTGCACAGGATCTACTAAATAAAGCAGGGCGTTTGAGTTATATCGATGTCGCAGTGGCCAAAGGCCAGCTCGCGCGTTTGCGTGAGGTGTTGCCGGCCGGCACGCGCTTGGTTTCCAACGAACAGAGATTGGCGGACGCCTCGAAAATGACCCGCGCTTTTCGCTTGAATCTGCTCGCCATGAGCGGACTCGCGCTGCTAATCGGCGCCTATCTGATCTATAACACACTGATTTTTTCGGTCATACGCCGTCGACCTTTGATCGGTCTTTTGCGCGCGCAGGGTGTCACAAGGGGAGAAATTATCCGTGGGATCCTGGCTGAATCTAGCCTTCTGGCGCTTCTTGGCGCAGCGTTTGGAGTAATGTTGGGGGTGCTTTTGGGCCATGGACTGGTTCGCTTGGTGGTACGAACCATCAATGAACTGTATTTCACTCTCAGCGTGGAAAAAGTTTATCTCGATCCATTCGTGTTCGTGGAGAGCGTCGCATTGGCGCTGATCATGGTGCTGGTCGCTGCGCTGCCGGCCGCATCAGAAGCAGCCAGACTGCCGCCACGCGGGCAGGGTTTGGCGATGAAATCGGAAGCTTTGTGGCGACGAAATGAGCCATGGCGCCTGGTCGCTGGGTTCGGCTTGCTGGGTCTGAGCGGCATTGCACTGGGATGGCCGAATGGTGGTCTGTTTCCTGCCTTTCTGGGACTGTTTCTTGCGGTGATCGGAGCGACGCTGTGGGTCCCTACGGGCGTCCGCTTCGGGATTTGGCTACTTGGCCGTTTGAGCAGCCGGGCGTCCATTGTCATTCGCCTGACGATTAGGAATCTGCATGCCTCGCTGAGCCGCACAGGATTGGCGGTGATGGCGCTATCGGTAGCGCTTGCCGCATCGATCGGCGTAGGCATGATGGTGGGAAGTTTCCGTTTCACTCTGATCGATTGGCTGCATCAGAGTTTGCGCGGAGACATCTACGTCGATGCGGATTCCGGCCCTGGAGGTCGCGGCCTGTCGCCCGCCTTCGTCAAGGCGATAAGCGGCTTGCCGTCAGTTTACTATGTGACCACGGGCCGCCATGCGCGCGTCTCTACTCCTGCGGGGAAAATGAACCTTTTGGCCGTGGGCACACCTCCAGGGCATCGCCCTGCCGTAGCGATGGAGACGTGCCTTGCGGATTGCTGGCGTGCGTTTTCAAGCGGCAAGATCATATGGATCAGTCAGCCTCTAGCCAATCGACTGCATCTCAAGGTGGGTAGCCGCTTGAGCCTTGCCACGGCTAGCGGGCCGCACTTTTTTAAGATTGGAGGCATTTTCTATGATTATGGTGGCGGTACTGGCCTGATCATGATGCCGCGGACGGTGTATGCCAACTACTGGCACGATTCGGCCATTGGTTCAATCGCAATCTATTTACGTCCCAAGGCCAGTCTCGAAGATATGCTGTCATCCATCCGCGCCCGCGCTTCGCTGGCTGACGTCGCTATCACGGTAAAACCCAATAAAGCCATTGTCACCAATGCCTTGCGGGTGTTCGATAACACTTTTGAAATCACGCGTGTGTTGCGCCTCTTATTGCTGGGCGTGGCAATGGTGGGGCTGCTCTCTGCCTGGATGGCATGGCATTTGGAACACCAAAGGGAGCAGGCCATTCTCAGAGCCTTGGGAATGATGCCGCGCGGCCTGTTCATGCTGATCTCGGCACAGAGTACCGTTCTGGGCACACTGGCTGGCCTGGCGTCCATGCCGCTGGGATTGGGGATGGCTTGGGCGTTGGTGGCCATCATCAATCCACGCGCCTTTGGCTGGACGCTGTCATGGCACAATGACCCGCCGTTGTTGCTGCAAGCTGTGGCTGCGGCGATAGTCGCCGCATGGCTCGCGGCTTTGTGGCCTGCATGGCGGATGGCCAGAACCTCTCCAGCTAGAGCCTTGAGAAGTGAATGATGAGAAAACGCTTGCGTCTCGTTTTTCTTTTTGCAGGGCTTTTCATGCTCCATGCTTGCGGACAACCTTACGCACCGCCATCCAGATCACCGGATTTGCAGGCGTTGTTGGGCCATGTCAACGAAAAAGGTTTTGCGCGCGCGACGCAACCGCGAGCCTTTCATTTTCCCGCCGATTTTGGTCCGCATGATCGGTACCGCAGCGAATGGTGGTATTACACCGGCACCTTGAGGGATGCGAGCGGAAGACGTTTTGGATTCGAATTGACCTTTTTCCGCTTCGCCCTGTCGCCGAACAAGCCGCCCGGCGCTTCTCCGTGGATCAGCAATCAAATCTACATGGCGGATTTCGCTCTCACTGATCCCAAAGACCGGCGTTTTTTTGCCTGGCAACGTTTTTCCCGCGATGCTCTGCATCTTGCGGGCGCGCAAGCACAGCCTTTTGAGGTATGGGTGGGCGATTGGTCGATTCGCCATGTCAATGAGAGATGGGGACCGGCAAACGGTGGGGAAGGGGTCAATGCGCCATGCGCTATCGAGGGCGTATGCACGGCTTTTCCCTGGGTGCTGCGGGCACAGACACAAACAGCGTCCCTGCGTCTTGAATTGACCCCCAGGCAGGGAATCGTTCTCAACGGCGAGCGGGGTTTGAGTCAAAAAGGCCCCGCTGCGGGCGATGCGTCCTATTATTATTCCATGCCGCGATTAGATGCTCATGGCGAACTGCGCATAGAGGGAAAGCGCTTTTATATCAGTGGCGAGGTATGGTTCGATCGCGAATGGAGCACTTCGGCATTGGCAGCCAATCAGGTGGGATGGGACTGGTTCGCGCTCCGGTTGGCCGACGGCAGCGATCTGATGTTCTATCGCCTGCGCGATCGTAATGGGCGTACCGACCCGCATAGCGCAGGCACCTGGGTATCGCCTCAAGGCGAGGTGATACATTTGCGCGCCGATGAGGTGAGTCTCAAGCCCCTTGGTTTCTGGACCGATCCGCAAGGCCGACGTTATCCGGTACGCTGGCTTCTGCGCGTGCCTTCTCTTGGCTTGGCGCTAGAAATCCAACCGTGGATGCGCAATCAAGGATTGAACCTCGCCATTCCTTATTGGGAGGGCGCCGTCAGTGTCACGGGCAAACGCGGCAAACGTAGCGAGCGCGGTACGGGCTATCTCGAGTTGACCGGATACGGCCGGCGCTGAAACCTTTATCCCAAGGGGACAGGATGTCCGTAAATGTCCATCGCCCCGCGGCTATAGTCGATGCGCGTCTTGTAGATGCCCTTTTCGAGCTTGATCCAGCCGGCGCTTTGCATTTGCTGCAATTGCATGGTCGTGACCTTGGTGAGCTGATCGCTTGGAACGCCCCGGCGTTCGAGCGCGGCTGACAGCAAATGACGCGCTATGGCAGGAGGTACCTCGAGCGATAGATCGGCGACGAGATCCTGGGGCAGGGTGAGCAGGCTGGGCGATCCACCTCCTGCGGGCGTAAGACGGGCTTCTCCCTCGGCTTGAAGTGAGCCTTCTGGCGTGCCGATGTTCAGTTTTTTCAACCGCAAAACCGGATAATGCGCGATGAATTGCTGTACCGAAGGCATCAAAAGTCCGATCGCACGCTGATAGAACAGGCGAGTCGGCACTTGGGAATAGGCGTTTTCCCTGGCTTGCGCCTGCAGTTTCCGAAATCCCTGCATCATCTCTTTCAGTGCAGGCACATACTGGTGATCGAGGGTGATAACGAGTTGAACAGGAGCATATTGCTGCCCTGAAATTTCCATGCGCATTGCCTGCCAATCCAATGTTGAGTCCATGAAGGCGCCGCGTGGGGGTGTGGATGATGCCTGCAAGCGAATGTCACGCATGGAAAATGTCGCTTTCGGCGCATTCGCGGGTTGGCGGATTTCCATGGCTTTTATGCCCAGGGTGGCTCGGCCATAGGTAACGCCTTCGCCAAAATGGGTGTCGCTGAGCAGCGTGAACGATTTCAAAAAACCCGCAATGCGGCGGTGCGGCTGCTGCTTGTCCGGCACGTTGAAGCTCATTCCTTGCCAATCGAGTTGGATGCGGCCAGCGCTGAGGCCGTCCTTGACTTGCAAATTCCCGATACGCAGGCTCGCTGGCTGCAGGCGCAGATAGCCGTTTGTGGCGTTCAGTGAAAACGCACCGAAATGACCTTGCCCATTGATGCGACCACCATTCTGGTCGATCTCCAATCGCACTTTGCCCCATTGCATATGGGCACCATCCGGGGTGGTCAGTTTGCCGGGCTGAAGGTTCGCCAGAAATTGACTGTTTCCACTCAATCCGACCACATCCCGCAGGCGATAAGCGCTGCCGGCTTTATGCAGGGATTTTTCGAGGCCAGGCAAGCGGGCATCGATGATCGCGCCCACCGGCATCAGGCTGACTCCATCACGCCCCCATGACGCGAAGGGTAAAGGGCCATAGGCTATTTGCAGGCGCAAAACCAGTTCGTCGCTGCCATTGGTCTTTTGCAGCGTCTGTCGCGCCTTGGGCGCGGTAGGTACCAGTATCAGGCGTCCCTCTTGGCCGAACCAGCCGTAGGCGATGCGCTGATAGCGGGCATCGAAGGTTCCATGGCGATTGATTTCCTGGATAGCCGACTTAAGCGCATGATCCGCGATTTGGCTGGTATACCAGGGGCCGAGAGCGACAGCCAAGGCGACAAGAAGGAACAATATCCCCACAGAAAAGAGAAAAAAGCGACGAAATGCCATGAGAAATTACCCTGAAAGCGTATTGAAGGAGGTTGGCTCAAGCACTCGCCGGCTGATCTTCTTGCCGATAGTGGCGTTGCACATAATCAGTTACCAGCGCCTTGAATTCTTCGGCAATGCCATCGCCCTTGAGGGTGACGGTTTTCTCGCCGTTGACATAGACCGGCGCCACCGGTGTTTCTCCGCTGCCGGGCAGGCTGATGCCGATGTTGGCATTGCGGCTTTCGCCCGGGCCGTTTACCACGCATCCCATTACGGCAACGCTCATCTCTTCGACGCCTGGGTGTGTTTTTCGCCAGACGGGCATCTGAGCGACAAGAAATTCCTGGATTTCGGCGGCAAGATGCTGGAAATAGTCGCTGGAGGTGCGGCCGCAGCCAGGGCAGGCGATCACCCGCGGTGTGAAGGAGCGCATGCCGAGCGATTGCAGGATCTCCTGCGCCACTCGCACTTCCTGAGTGCGCTCACCGCCGGGTTCCGGGGTGAGGGAGATGCGGATGGTGTCGCCGATGCCTTCGGCCAGAAGGACCGACAAGGCGGCGGTCGAGGCGACGATTCCCTTGGTTCCCATACCGGCTTCGGTGAGGCCGAGATGCAGCGGATAATCGCAACGTTCGGCCAGATCGCGATAAGCGCGTATCAGATCCTGAACCGCCGAGATTTTGCAGGAGAGAATGATGCGATCGTGCGCCAATCCCAATACCTCGGCGCGGTGGGCGCTGGATAAGGCCGATTCCAGCAAGGCGTCATGCGTAATCTCTTCAAGCGACTTGGGTTCCGGGCGCTTGGCATTCGCATCCAGCTTGCGGGCGAGCAGATCCTGGTCGAGCGAACCCCAATTGACACCGATTCTCACTGGCTTGTCATAACGGCAAGCGAATTCGATCATCTGCGCGAACTGCTCGTCGCGTTTTTTTCCGCGGCCGACATTACCGGGATTGATGCGGAATTTCGACAAGGCTTCGGCACAGGCCGGGTATTTGCTCAGCAGCTTGTGCCCATTGAAATGGAAATCACCGATCAAAGGCACGTCCAGCCCCATGGCTTCCACCCGTTCACGAATTTCCGTGACGGCCGCCGCCGCTTCCTCGGTATTTACCGTCAGACGGACGATTTCAGATCCGGCGCGGGCGAGTTCGGCTACCTGGATCGCAGTGCGCACGGGATCCGCCGTGTCGGTATTGGTCATTGACTGAACGACGACGGGAGCGCCGCCGCCCACGGTAACCGAGCCGATTTTGACTGCCACGGTTTTACGTCTAGGGGCGAGAACTGGTTGCAGCATGGCAAGAGTCATCCTGAGTGATATGCAAGAAATTGGTTCACAGTCCTGTTAAAAGGATAAGTGCCTGGGAAACATGAAGTCTATGCGAATATGGAACAAGGGCGAAAGGAATCGAGTGCATTTGAGCGGAAATTTGCATTTAGGAGCAAAGATCTTCGGTTTGCCCATTAACATTTTCCGGGCGGATTCACTTGCTTCTACTACCGCCAGGGGATGATCGGACATGATTGGCAGACAAGCTGTTTGTACCCGGCTCGATTTCTCGTCTATCTTAACTTATGAGAGTCTTTAAAGGTCAAGCGGATTCGTTCTGTGCCTGACTCGAATGTCTTATCCCTAGGGCGAGATGGCCGTTCTCAATAGACTACCGACCGCATTGGGCGGCCCATGATAAAGAGAGGAAAGATTTGCTGAGGACAACCGCCGAACTGGAGCGAGGGCCCCTGCAGGGGGTTGTGCGATTACATTCGCTTACTTGCCAAGGCATAAAAACATTTTTAATCTGCGAGTCAGCAGATTCTATCAGCGACGAATGAACAATCAGGCCGTCCTCGAGAGAGAAGAGTCTCTGAGATGATGAGGATATGAATTCATGAAATCGACAGGCGATGGCACCAACGTAGTACCCATGACGGGATCCCATGTTGCAGGGGATCTTGGAGGCGCAAAAAAAGGATTGGCCATTTCCCGGCTGAGAGAATTATTGCGTCCGGCGCTCACGGATCGGCTCAAGCGCGTCCTCGACCACGTCGACGATGCCTTCTTCGATTTGGCCGACAAGGCGGAAAACAATCAACAACAAATGGTGTATTTCGACGCCATGCGAGAACTCAGACTCAAAAGCAAGGTCATTGAAGGCGATTTCGTTGCCTGGGTCATGAAAGATTTTGAGCACTATCTCAACCCGGCCATACTGCGTCGTCGCGCGGACAAAGACAGCTCTCACGAAAATGAGCAACTCAGCCTGGTCGAGACAGACGAACTGGAAATTGACCTGGCCATCAAAGGCATGGCGGGAAAAGCCCGGCGCGCTCATGAGGATGTCCTTTATCTGCTGGGTTTGAGAATGGCCGCGCTTGCGGGCCGGCCTGCGCAGCAGAGCGAAGACGATTTTCCTGTCTCACCCGGGCGATTGAGCGAGGCATTCGGGGAAGCGACAAAAACCTTGGAAATGCCCATCCAGCCGAAACTTGTCTTGTTCAAGCTGTTCGACAATCATTTCATAAGCGAACTCGGCTCTTTGTACGAGGCCATGAATGATGGCCTGATCGACTCCGGCCTGCTTCCGGATTTGAAACTCGAGCGCGAGAAAGAAAGTCGTAAAACGAGGACGCGTACAAGAAAAGCGGCGGCAACCCCCTACGCCGATCAAGAATCGGAAGAGGACGAGGGGAGCGATGATGCGTTGGCCGCGGCATTGCGCGCATTTCTTCATTCGACGCCGCCGCCGGCCTCTAGCGGCGGTTCCGGCCTTGAATTGAAGACAACGCCGGTGGTTGATGGCAACGAGCTGCTCGGCGCCCTGAATCGACTGCAACATACTCTGGCAATAACGAGCCAAGGAACGCTAGAGGCCGGCGCGCTGAAGCAGAAAGTGCTGGAAGCCACGAGCCATGAGAAGGATCGAAGTCCCGAGTTGCGGCAGACCGATGAAAAAACTATCGATATCGTCGCCATGCTGTTCGATTTCTTGCTCGGCAACTCCACTTTGCCCGATGTGTTCAAGGGATTGATTGGCCGATTGCAATTACCGGTGTTGAAAGTAGCGATAATCGACCCGACTTTTTTCACCCGCCGGCATCATCCTGCCCGTCGGTTGATCAACATGATGGCGCGCGTCGGCTATCTCTGGAAGCCCGCGGCCGATGGCGAGACCGACGAGCTGTTGGTCGAGACTCGACGGGCCGTTTCCCGGATCATCGACGAATTCGAGGATGATCCGGACGTCTTCGCCCGCGTCGTGGAAGACTATGAATATTTTCTGGAGTCCGAGCAGAATCAAGCCATCGAACGGGAAGCCAGTGATGCGATGCGCATCCTGCACCGTGAAAGGCGTGAATCGGGCAAGCGAGTCGCCGCCAGCGCCCTTGCGCGAATCATCGCCGATCAGCCCGTTCCAGAGAAGGCAAGGGCTTTTCTCGAAACACGCTGGCGTGATCTTCTGATCGCTATCTACATGGGCGGCGGCGTGGAGTCGATCGCCTGGAACAAGGCGCTCAACATTGCCTCCACGCTCGTCTGGAGCCTGTTGCCCAAGGAGACCGACGAACTCCGCGCCCAGTTGACGGGCAGCTTGCCCCCTTTGTTGCGCGCCTTGCGCGAAGGGATGGACAAGCTGAAAATGAGCGAGGAGGAACAACAGGAATTTCTCGCTTGGTTGGCCGCCGAGCATTCACGGCTGGCCAAATCCAAATCACCGGCTTGTGCACGCAAGCAGGCATCGATCCAGGGCGGCGAAGGAGGGGAGGACTCATCCGGCCGGGAAGCCGTTGTGCTGCCGGCTGGACAAGAGGTAATTGAAAAAAGTGAAATGCCGGCGGCCGACCGCAAGAGTTTCATGGCGCGCAAGGCGGAAGAGATCAATCGCATGATCGCCGAAGGACGTTTTCTGGGGGAGGCCAAGAGCACTCCGGATGAACGCAATGCGGAAGATATTAATGATGAATTCGCTCGGCAGGCGCAAACGATAGAAGAAGGCCAGTGGCTGGAATGGGTGACGGACGAAGACGCGGAGCCGCAAAGAATCAAGCTGTCCTGGCGTAGCGCCATCAGCGGAAAGTGCTTCTTCGTCGATCATCGCGGTTTCAAGGCGACGGAAATGACACCTTCCGCCTTTGCCCGTGAATTGCGTGAGGGCCGCCTCCATCCGGCCGATGACGCTCCGGCCGTCGAACAGGCCTTGCTGTCGGCCCTTGGAAGCCTCTCGGAATCTTCAACCGAAGGCGCCTAGCAGGGAGTTGAAAAAGGGCCTTTCCGCCCTTTTTCAACCCGGATCGTCGCGGTACGCGCCCGCGACGCCCTCCGCAGATCAAGCACTTGGCGTGCTTGATCTGCGTGCAAGCCATCCTTGGCTTGCTTGGCAGTTGCTGCTAGGTCGTGTCATAAGCGGCGGGTTTGGAGGCTTCGGCCGCTTGGCGGGTTTTTTCCCATAGCGTGGCGATGACTTCCAGAATCTGTCGATTGACATCTCGCAACCGCACCCAGGCGGTCTTGTCATTGGCCTCGGATAGAAGAAGGTGATACTCGGCATGCAGGCGCGCCAAGTGGCTTTCCTCTCCAATACCCAGTCGCTTCATGGCCGCGTGGAATTTGCACTGCCTGGCGTCGGCAACGCGCGCTTTTGCAACCATTTGCGGATTCGTGAAAATCAGCGAGGCCAGTTTGCGGTCAAACATCAGGTGATACGCATACAGACCCAGCAAGGAATCCGGATAAGCCTTGGCTGAAAATTCAAAAGTGGCTATAAAAACGGCTAATTGCTTAAACGGCAAGGGCTTGGCCAGGGCATAGCCTTGCACGAAGTGGGTGCCCAAGACTTCGACGGCGTCGGCTATCGGGCGCGTCTCCACGCCTTCGACCACCATTTCGATGCGAAGATCATTGGCGAGCTCTTGCATGGCCAGGACAAAGGAAAGATCTGCCGGACGCTTCTCGAGGCCGCGGACAAATGCCTGATCGAGCTTGATCACGTCCACAGGAAGTTCCTTGAGCCTCAGTAATGAGGAATAAGCGCTGCCGATGTCGTCCAAGGCCAATTTAACGCCAAGAAGATGCAGCGCCTGCAATTCATCCATGGCCTCTTTTCGATTGAGAAAATCACCACCTTCGAGTATCTCCAGGTGCAGGCGGGCCGGCTCGAAGCCAATGGCCTCGAGCCGCTTGCTCAGCTCATGCCGAAGCAAGGGAGTTTGCAAGTCATCGGTTTCGACGTTGAAAGCGCCCCAAAGAGAATACCCTTCCGAATCCAGGGCGCGCAGATCCATCAGCAATCGGTCCAGAATCTGGAGGGTGAGTCTAGAACGATCCTTCGCATCGAGTTCATCGAGGAATTGCCGCGGCGCCAACAGGCGGTCGCCGTCGCGTAAACGGGCCAGAGCCTCTACACCTTCGATGCGCCCACTGCGCACGTTAAGGATCGGCTGATACGCCACTTCCAGCGCGCCCTGGTCGAGCAATACCTGAAAACGGTTGCGTTCCAGTTGTGGCGATTCCCCGACCACGACCCAGAAACGTTGCCGGTCCGCCTTGTGCGCCTTGCTTTGGTACAGGGCCTGATCCGCGGCGCGCAGCAACCCATTTGACGGAGCGCATCCGTCGTTGGGGAAAAGGCAAACACCCATGCTTACGCCCACCTGGACAGAATTTTCCCCGGGCAAGAGAACCGGAGACCGAACCACATGGCCTATCTTGTCGAACAGCTCTGTAAACGACGTGCGTTGGGCAAAGAATTCGAGCAGTACGACGAATTCATCACCACCGACACGGGCGACGAAATCGTTTTTTCGCAAGTTGTTTTGCAAGCGCTCGCCGATGGCTTGCAGGACAAGGTCGCCGGCTTCATGCCCATAATGATCATTGACAGCCTTGAATCCATCCAGATCCAGGGCGCAAACGGCCAGTTTTGTATCCCCGCGTTTCGCGCGCGCCAGGGCGCGTTCAAGTTCTTCATCCAACGCCCGCCTGTTGGGCAAGCCGGTCAATGGATCGCTCATGGCGATCCGGGCCAAGTGGTCCCGTTCCAAGGCAAGTTGCGCCAAGCTTTTCTCGAGGAGCCCGCCCAGGTGCTCGATCTGTATGCCCAGGGTCACGATTTCGTTATTTTTGTGACTGGCTTTCCAGTTTTCAGGCAAGCGGGCGCGATAATCCCCTGAGCCGAACCGGCGTACGAGTTCCTCAATGGATTTCAGGGGAAGAAATAGGTGTCGATGACCGAGGCCCAACATGGCTACGCTGGTCAGCAGTATCACTATCAAGGTGACTAGGCCTGCGATCCATGCGTTTTGGTAGGCAGGCGCCTCAATTGAGGACAGGGGAGAGGCTACAAGTACCTGCAGATGCGAAGCGAAGTCGGAACCAAAGGCCAGGATCAGTTGTGAGTGGCCGCTTGCGCTTTTCATCCGGCAGATTTTGACTTTCCCTGAGGGTGGGTAGCCCCCGGCGCAGACAGGCGGATGCGCTTTATTCGGCAGGCTCAGTATGCTCTGTCCGTTTTGAAGCAACCAGAGGTGTTCGCCTTTTTGTCCCTGTGAGACGACGGGGAAAGTCTGTTTCAGCCAGGACAAGCGGATGCCGGTGTTGAGGATGGCGATAATCCGTCCGGAGGCGTTGCGTAGCGGCCAGGAAACAGGCAGCACCGGCACGCCGCTTTGCGGTCCGATGCGTGCTGGGCCGATGCCGAGATGTCCGGCGAGCGCAGCGCGAATGTTGGGCGTCAACCCCACGTTCACTTTTTTCGGCCCCAGCGAGGAGCAATCGACGATGCCTTTCGGCGTGCTGCGGGAAAATAGGGTGTAGGCGAATGCCCATGGGCGGTGAATCGTTTCAAGAAAACGGCTGCATGCGCGGGCGTTGCTGGATCGAACGCCCCCGCTAGCCGCAATTTCCTGTAACACTGCCTGCGACATGGCCAGATCGAAATCGATCCTGGAAGCCGTCGCGCGCCCAATGGACTTTAAATCATGAATTTTTTCGGCACGCGTTTGTTGATACCCCCCATAGACGTTCCAGATCAACAAGCCGCTCAGTGGCAGCAGACCCGTCAGGGCGACGATGAGGAATCGAGCAGCCAGCCGCTGCCGGTAGCCCGACCTCACAAGTCTTTCGCGCATCCCTCCATGCCCTTCAGGGCATGGAGGGATGCGCGCCTCCATGTTTGGATATTCGCATGATGCCATATACCACGTGAGGCATGGCTAAAAAGGCGTTCAAGCACCTGTTCTATCCAACGCCCGAGCAAGCGGAACTGCTGGCGCGCACGTCCTGCACTGGCACACCGACGCGTACTACCAGCGACAGGAAAAAATCGGTTATGTCGAAGCCAACGCCCAGCTGACGGAACCTCAATCGCTCCGGCGATTATCCGTGGCTCAACGAGGTGTCCTGCGGGCCACTTCAGCAGGGCTTGCGGACTTGTCAAACGCCTTTGGAGGGCCCTTGGAGGAAATGTCAGGCTTGTGCCGGATACGTCTGGCATAAGCAGTTCTCCGTGAATTGGGAATCCCATCCCTTCAGGGAGGGGAGGAGTCAAGATCGGATCAATCAATGCGCTTCATGGCGGCCTAGTTCCTCCAGCACGGCCAGCAGCAACGAAACACCCTGTGGCCCCATGCCGTAGGAGAGTTTTTCCGGGTCGCGTTCACCTTCCACCAGACGGCGCATGAGGCCGCCGAGACGGCCGAGATCGCCTCCCGCGCGGGTCATTTGTTCCGCCATCTGGGAAAGCAGTTCCAATGCCTGCACATCGCCGCGGGTACAGGCATGGATCATGCCCGCCAGGCCGGGCGCGGCCAGTATCGGGTCTGGCTTGGCGCCGGGATCGGGCAGGGTGGCCGGGTTCTGTATGCCGCGCAGAATGGCCTCCACGATAGTGGCGTCTTCTTCGTCGAGAGTAGCCACCAGGCTCATCTCGCGTGAGCCGTTGAGGATCTTCCGGATCGCCGCCACCAGAGCGTGCCAACCGTTTTCCTCGCTGGTGCGAAGCAGTTGTTCAAGCGTGGGCCGTAACTCGGGGTTTTGAATGGCCTTAACGACATTGACGATCAGGCCGGCATGGGTCTGAACGATCTGTTGCTGGCGGGGAGGTAGTTGAGTCATTTTGTCTGATTCCTCCGCAGGGTGTCAAAGCGCGCTGATGCGCTGATACTGTTCGCGCAGGCGGGTAAGCGCCTCTTCCATTTGTTCGAGGCGCTGCCGCTCCTGGGCAACGATCTCGGCAGGCGCGCGTTCGATGAAGCGCGGGTTTTCCAGCTTGCTTCGAGCGCGTTCGAGATTTTTCCCGGCTTTGCTTATTTCCCGCTCCAGACGCTGGAGTTCGGCGTGCTTATCGATCACGCCGGACAAGGGGATGAGTATGCGCAGCTTTCCGACCAGCGCAAGCGCCGATTCGGGAGGGCTTGAGTTTTCAGGGAGAAACTCGATGCGATCAAGGCGCACCAGCGAGCGCAAATAGTGTGCATTGCGTTCGGTCAACCGCCGGTCGGTTTCACTGTAATCGTCTAGCAGCACCGCCAGAGGCTTGCCGGGGGCGATATCCATCTCGCCGCGTATCCTGCGTACGCCGAGAATGAAGGTCTGCACCCATTCCATTTCTTCTTCGGCCTTGGGATCGATGCGCGAGGCATCGCTTTGCGGATAAGGCTGAAGCAGAATGGTTTCGCCGTGCTTGCCCGCCAGCGGCGCGACGCTTTGCCAAATCTCCTCGGTGAGGTAGGGCATGATGGGATGTAGCAGGCGCAGCAGGGTTTCCAGCACGCGCACCAGCGTGCGCCGCGTACCGCGCAGGAGCGATTCACTGCTTGCTTCGTCATTGAGTACGGTCTTGGACAACTCCAGATACCAGTCGCAGTAGCTGTGCCAGACAAAATCATAGAGCGCGTGAGCAAGCAGATCGAAGCGGTAATTGGAGAACTGTTCGGCCACTTCGGCTTCGAGGCGCTGCAATCTGGAAATGATCCAGCGATCGGCCAGGGAAAGTTCCACCGGAAGCGTAGCATCGAGGTCGGCGTCCTGACCTTCAACATTCATCAGCACGAAACGTGCGGCATTCCAGAGCTTATTGCAGAAATTGCGGTAGCCTTCGATGCGCGCAAGGTCGAAGCGTACATCGCGGCCCGTTGAGGCCAGCGCGGCGAAGGTGAAACGTAGCGCGTCCGTGCCGAAAGCCGGTATGCCTTGTGGATAATCACGGCGCGTCGCCTGCTCGATCTGACGGGCCTTTTGCGGCTGCATCAAGCCGCGGGTGCGTTTTTTGACGAGTTCTTCCAGGGAAATGCCGTCGATGAGGTCAATGGGATCGAGCACATTGCCTTTCGACTTTGACATTTTCTGGCCTTCGGCGTCGCGCACCAGCCCATGCACATAGACTTCGTGGAAAGGAACATCGCCCATGAATTTCAGTCCCATCATGATCATGCGCGCCACCCAGAAGAAAATGATGTCAAAGCCTGTGACCAATACGCTGGTGGGATAATAGCGCTTGAGGTCGTCGGTTTCTTGTGGCCAACCGAGAGTGGAGAATGGCCACAAAGCGGATGAGAACCAGGTGTCCAGCACGTCCTCGTCCTGATGCAGGGGCAGATCGGACGGCAGGGCGTATTTTTCGCGGACTTCCCGCTCGTCGTGCGCCACATAGACGTTGCCGGCGTCGTCATACCAGGCGGGAATACGATGCCCCCACCATAGTTGGCGGGAAATACACCAGTCCTCGATATTGTCCATCCATTCGAAATAGGTTTTTTCCCAATTCTCGGGAATGAAGCGCACACGTTTCGAGCGTACCGCCTCGATGGCCGGGCCGGCCAAAGGTGCTGTTTTCACATACCACTGATCGGTGAGATAAGGCTCGATCACAGCGCCGGAACGGTCGCCACGGGGAACCATGAGTTTGTGTGGCTCGACGCCTTCGAGGAGGCCGAGCGCTTCGAGATCCGCAATGATGCGCTTGCGCGCCTCGAAGCGATCCAAGCCGCGGTACGCTTCGGGAGCCGCTTCATTGAGGCGCGCCTCGGGCGTGAAAACATTGATCAAAGGCAGATCATGCCGTTGGCCCACGGCGTAATCATTGAAATCATGGGCCGGCGTGATCTTGACGCAACCGGTGCCGAACTCAGGGTCGGCATGTTCGTCGGCGACAATGGGGATGCGCCGACCGGTAAGAGGAAGATCGACTGTCTGACCGATGAGGTGGCGGTAGCGCTCGTCTTCAGGATGTACCGCGACAGCGGCATCGCCGAGCAGAGTTTCCGGCCGCGTTGTGGCGACCACCAGATGGCCTTCGCCAGAACTCAAGGGATAGCGCAGATGCCACAAATGGCCCTGTTCCTCTTCTGAGATCACTTCCAGGTCGGAGATGGCGGTATGCAGCATGGGGTCCCAATTGACCAGACGCTTACCGCGGTAGATGAGCCCTTCGTCGTGCAGACGGACAAAGACCTCTATCACGGCCGCCGACAATCCGGCGTCCATGGTGAAACGCTCTCGAGTCCAGTCTATGGAGGCACCCATACGGCGCAGTTGGCGGGTGATGTTGCCGCCGGATTCGTGCTTCCATGCCCACACGCGCTCGATGAAGGTTTCGCGGCCCAAATCGTGACGGGTCGCGCCTTCTTGCAGGAGTTGCCTTTCCACCACCATTTGGGTGGCGATGCCGGCGTGATCGGTGCCCGCCTGCCAGAGGGTGTCGTAACCACGCATGCGGTGGTAACGGATAAGCGCATCCATCAAGGTATCCTGGAACGCATGGCCCATGTGCAGAGTGCCGGTGACGTTCGGCGGCGGAATCATGATGCAATAGGGTTCACCCTCTCCTTTGGGAGCGAAATAGCCGCGTTGTTCCCAAACCTCATACCATTTTCTTTCGATCGCGTGCGGGTCGTAGGTTTTATCCATGGTGTCCTGAATCCAATTACATAAGGCCAAAGATAACGATTATAACGGCCAAATGCAGGCAGGGTGGAGCTGCTGAGAAACAGGTGGGCGGTTTGCTGGTCTCTGTTGGACTGGGGCGATGATTTACGGATGAGAATCAGGAGACGGCCGCTCTGGGAGAAGCGTGATGGGATTCAGTGGCCCATGGGTGTAAACAGCGGGAGTTCGTGCCGATTCGCGTTGGCGATGAGAAATGCGACGCGGCCTGGGCGGATGGCTTCAAGTCTATGTGCATGGGCAGCGGGTTTTCCAAGCAAGGCGGCGAAATATACTTCCAGTTCGAGGGGATCGACTCGAAATTTCCCATAAGGCGAGCCATTATCGTCGACTCTCCAAAATAAGCGCGGTGCCCAGCCGCAATGGCGTATGAGTGGATCTTGAAACCATTTTTGTAGCTTGATGGCCAGCTCGTCGGGCGTTTCATTAGCGCTTATGACTTGACTCTCCCTCATGATTTGTAAACATGCCCAGAGCCGGTTAGGCTTTCATTTTCTTCGTTCCTCAACCGGCCCCGGGCGCGCTCCAGCCTTAAGCCTTGCCTTGCAATTGCTTGATTATTTCTTCGTTCTCAAGTGTGGACGTGTCCGAGGAAATGGTTTCTCCCTTGGCGATGGTCCGCAGAAGGCGGCGCATGATTTTGCCTGAGCGTGTTTTGGGGAGCCCTTCAACGAAACGGATTTCATCCGGTTTGGCGATGGGACCGATTTCTTCTGCCACCCAGGCCCGTAAGGTTTTAGCTACCTCATCAGCGGCAGCCCCAGTGGGCCGTGCCTCTTTGAGAATGACATACGCCACAATGGCTTCCCCCTTAACATCATGAGGCCGGCCAACAACCGCGGCCTCTGCGACCCGTTCATGGGCTACGAGCGCCGATTCGATTTCCATCGTTCCTAGGCGATGCCCGGAGACATTCAGCACGTCATCGATGCGCCCCATGATCCAGAAATAACCGTCTTCATCCTTGCGGGCACTGTCACCGGATAAATAGTAGCGGCCATCAAACATGTCCCAATAGGTCTTGCGATATCGTTCATCATTGCCCCACACGGTTCTCAACATAGACGGCCAGGGCTCCTTGATTACCAGATAGCCGCCATGATTGGCATCTTGGATAGGCTCCCCGTGTTCATCCACGACATCCGCCATGATGCCCGGCAAGGGCAGGGTGCATGAACCTGGCTTGGTAGGGACGGCTCCAGGAATCGGCGCAATCATATGGGCACCGGTTTCGGTCTGCCACCACGTGTCGGTTATGGGGCAGCGTTCTTGTCCAATGACGCGGTAATACCACATCCAGGCTTCCGGGTTGATGGGCTCGCCCACACTGCCAAGGAGTCTGAGTTTTGAAAGATCATAGCTTTTTGGAATCTCATCGCCCAGTTTCATCAAGGCGCGGATGGCGGTAGGCGCTGTATAGAACACGCTTACGCCATGATCCTGACACACTTTCCAGAAACGTCCGCCATCCGGCACGGTAGGCGCGCCTTCGTACATGACCTGCGCGGCACCAACAGCCAGGGGCCCGTACGCTGTGTAGGTATGCCCGGTAATCCAGCCAACGTCGGCGGTACACCAGAATACATCCTCGTCTTGCAGATCGAATACCCATTTGTTGGTGAGGATCGCGCCCAGCAAGTAACCCCCACACGCATGCTGGATGCCTTTGGGCTTGCCAGTCGATCCGGACGTGTAGAGTAAAAACAACGGATGTTCGGCATCGACCCATTCAGGTTCGCATTCCATGGGCTGATCAGCGATTGCCTCGGCCCAGGTGATATCACGTTCAGGACTCATCGCCACGCCGTGTTTGGTGCGTTCGAATACGATGACACGCTCGACAGTGGGAGTACCGTGTTCGATGGCCTTGTCCACGGCAGCTTTCAACTCGATGATCCGCCCGCCTCGATGACCACCGTCGGCGGTGATGATCATTTTGGCTTGGGCATCATTGACTCTATCCTTGAGGGCTTCTGCGGAAAAGCCGCCGAATACCACGGAATGAATGGCGCCGACACGGGCGCATGCTTGCATGGCGATGACGGCCTCTGGAACCATCGGCATATAAATAACGACCCGGTCGCCCTTGCCTATCCCTTGCGCCTTGAGCGCATTGGCGAATTGACTTACGGCGGCATGCAGTTCTTTATAAGTGTATTTCTGGATATCGCCGGGTTCGCCCTCGAAGATGATTGCGGTTTTGTCGCCTCGCTCACTCAGATGACGATCGAGACAGTTGTAACTGACGTTGAGTCTTCCATCGCTGAACCAGTGATAATGAGGCGCTTCGCTACGATCCAGTGTGATGTTGAATGGCGTTTCCCAGTCGATTTCTTCTCGCGCCCGCTCTGCCCAGAATCCCTCATAGTCTTCATCGGCCTGCTGTTTGAGCTGTTTGTAACGCTCGGGGGTAATGCGTGCTTTCTTAACGAAGTCCTCGGGAGGTGGAAAAACCCGTTCTTCATGCAATACGGATTCAATGTTTTCATCCATGGGGCGGCTCCTTTATGTTTTATGTGAGGGGTTTCTATTTACAAAGACTAGCAAAAAACTAAACTGCGAGACAGATCAACCTGTTTACAGGTCACGGATAGCCACCTTTAAATTTTTCTGGATAGGACAGGCGGCACATTTTCCAGGCGAAATGACTGCTTGGCCCAGGCAAGCAATTCTTCCGGCCCGGCCCCACGAAGTTCATTAGGCACAGCGTGTCCCAGAGCATGTAGGGCCTGCACGAGGTTTTCGCTTGGAGATCGCCCCTCAAGAGAGGCCGAAGAGATCGATTTTGACAGTTTATTCTCATTGACATCGAGGAGGATGGGTAGATGGACATAATCAGGGGTAGGGAAGTTCAATACACGCTGCAAATGGATCTGACGCGGGGTTGAATCGAGCAAATCCGCCCCGCGGACGACTTCGGTGATGCCCTGAAATGCGTCGTCCAAGACCACTGCTAATTGATAGGAATAGAGTCCATCGGAGCGGCGTAGAATGAAGTCGCCTGAATCATTCTGTAGATTGGATTCATATCGCCCCTGCAAGCGGTCGATGAACATGATGGATTCGTCGGGCACCTTGACTCGCAGCGCCAGATTGCGCTGTGGATTCAAAGGACCATTACGGCACAGTCCTGGATAGATGAACCCTAATTTCCCAGGACGGGCGATTTGGGCTATTTCGCTTCGCGAGCAACTGCAGGAATACAAGAGATCTAAATCTTTTAATCTCTCAAGCGCAGCTTCATAGGTTTCGGCGCGCTTGCTTTGATAAAGGATGTCGCCATCCCAAAGCAAACCGTGGCGTTCCAGCGAATGCAGAATATGCGAAACCGATCCGGGAACGATCCGGGGCGGATCGATATCTTCGATTCTGACGAACCATTGCCCTCCAGCCTGACGAGCGAGGAGATAGCTGCCCAAGGCCGCGATCAGCGATCCTAGATGCAAATGGCCTGTCGGGGAGGGGGCAAAACGCCCGCGATAGCAAATAGAAGAGGGCGCCTGTTGAACGGCGCCCGAAAATGCGCGAACTTTGCAGTTCACGCCATCTGCTTTTCCTTGATCTCTTGCAATGTCTTGCATTCGATGCACAGAGTGGCCGTGGGCCTCGCCTCGAGGCGACGAATGCCGATCTCGGCGCCACAGGCTTTGCAATACCCATAATCGCCATTTTCAATGTCACTCAGCGCGTTGGCGATTTTCTTGAGCAGCTTGCGTTCTCGATCGCGGGTGCGCAGTTCGATGCTAAATTCTTCTTCCTGTGTCGCCCGATCCGCAGGGTCGGCAAAATTGGCCGCCTCATTTTGCATATGCTCGACTGTGCGGTCGACTTCCTCCATGAGCTCTTGCTGCCACGCCAAAAGAATTTGGCGGAAATGCTCAAGTTGGGCTTCACTCATATACTCTTCACCTTCCTTGGGTTCATAGGACGGGATGCCCACGGGAGGGTGTACGGACGGGGTGGTGTTCTGCTTGCTTGCAGCCATTGGTTACATACTCCAGCGTGTAAATAGTCTTACCTCGATATTTTCCGAGGATTGATAAGGATGCATTTCTTAACAGAAGATGCATACATAGGCAAGGAATATTTAGCGAGGCTTATGGTCAACAAAACGGAAAATCAATTACCGCTCTTGCTCGCGATAAATTGCATCGTATCCTTCTCGCCCGAATGTTTCATTCGAGTCGGAGCATGGCTAGGCGAATATGAGATTATGACCAGTTTGAATCGGGCCGATATCACATCGCCTTGACGGATCGCTCCCGGACTGGATAGCCTGACAGGCTTCATCTTTCATTCAACCTCGATAATTAACCGAATCCAAGGAAAATAATGTCATTGCAAGTCATGTTTTTTGATGTCGATGGAACCCTGGCCGATACCGAACGCGATGGTCATCGGGTCGCATTCAATCAGGCGTTTTCCGAAGCCGGATTGGACTGGGACTGGTCGGTTCCTCTCTATGGTGATCTACTCTCCGTAACCGGCGGCAAAGAACGTATCCGCTATTTCTTGCGCAAGTATATGCCTGAATTCGTGCCACCCGGCGATGACTTGGACGATTTTATCGCCGACTTGCATCGCCGCAAGACGTCTCATTACCTCAAATTGCTTCAGCAAGGGGAAATACCGCTTCGCCCTGGGGTGGCCCGTCTTCTGCATGAGGCCAGAAGGGAAGGGATAAGGCTGGGAATAGCAACCACTACTACGCCGGCAAATGTGGAGATGCTGTTGCGCACGACCCTGGGGCCTGATTCTCTGGACTGGTTTGAAGTCATCGCCGCAGGGGACATCGTCCCCGAGAAAAAACCCGCGCCCGACATCTTTCAGTACGCCTTGCAGGAAATGGATGTCGATGCGGAAAATTGTCTTGTATTCGAAGATTCCGAAAACGGCCTCGCATCCTCTATGGGCGCGGGGTGCAGAACCTTGGTCACTGTGAACGAATACACTCGCAATCAGGATTTTTCAGGCGCATGGGCGGTACTCGAGCATTTGGGTGAACCCGGTCGGCCGGCCAAATGCCTGCAAGGGGTTCCGATCGGCTCGGGAATCGTCACGGTTCAGGCTCTAAAGAATGCCTGGTGATATGAGCTGGGCGAATTTCAACAGCCTTGTATATCCAAAAAGCGTTATGTTGAGGCTCGGGGGAGGTAGGTCGACACAGCCTTGGTGACGCACACCGCTAGCAGCACGGATCGCCTGTTAAGTCTCGACTTTGTTTACCTGGCAAAGTACACGGCCACGGGCCAGTCTGACCTCGATCAGCTCACCTGCTTGTAAATCTGCGGCGTTGCTAATAGGGGTCAGGCTGTTTGGTTTGAGCGCCAGAGCATAACCGCGCTGTAAGGTGGCGAGCGGGCTTACCGCTTCGAGAGTGCGGGCTAAAGTGACCAACTGCTGATGTTTCTGTTGTATGGCGCCCTCGGCATGCCGAATCAGCGCGGAGCGCAAATGTTCCAGGCGCGCATGCTGGACGCTTAGACGATGTGAAGGCGCCTGTGCCCAGATACGCGCTCTTAGCGTTTGCAGTCGAGTGGATTTTTTCTCGATCAGCCGGATGCCCGCATGCTGCAAACGTGTCTCAAGCTCATCCAATCGTTGAGTGATTTGTTCCAGATGACGCTCAGGATGCTGGCGGTCGAGGCGGCTTTGCAAGGTTTCAAGTTTTTGCCTCAAGGTGGCAAGACGATTCTCGATGATCCTTTTTAGCGCTTGCAGCTCATTGGCCAACCGGTAGCGCAATTGATTCGCATCAGGCGTGGCGAGCTCGGAGGCAGCAGAGGGAGTGGGGGCGCGCAGGTCGGCGACGAAATCCGCAATCGTGAAATCCGTTTCATGGCCTATGCCGCTGATGATTGGCAGTTTAGACGAGGCAATCGCGCGCGCGACGCTTTCCTCGTTGAACGCCCACAAATCTTCGATTGAACCGCCGCCGCGGACGAGCAGCAGAAGATCGCAGATTTTATCCAAATTGGCTTTTCTGAGGGCGGCCACAATAGAAGGGGCCGCTTCTTTGCCCTGAACATTGACCGGATAGACATAGACAGGAAGCCCAGGGTAACGCCGCGCCAAGACATTGAGCACATCCTGCAAGGCGGCGCCTGAGGGTGAGGTGATCACGCCGATGGCGGTCGGGTAGCTTGGAATAGGGCGTTTGCGCGCATCGTCGAACAAGCCTTCGTCGAGCAGCTTTTGTTTCAAGGCTTCAAAGGCGCGGCGCAACATCCCTTCGCCCGCTTCCTCCATATGCTCGATTATCAGCTGAAAGTCTCCCCTGGCCTCATACAGGCTGACGCGGCAACGGGCCAATACCTGAATCCCGGCCTTGGGTGTAAACCGCAACAGGGCGTTGCGGTTTTTGAACATGGCGGCGCGGATCTGCGCGTACTCATCCTTGAGCGTGAAATAGAGATGTCCGGAGGCGGGGCGGGAGACATTGGAGAGCTCGCCTTCCAGCCACAATAAGGGGAAGCGGCCCTCAAGCAAGCCGCGCGCTTCCAGGTTCAATCGACTGACGGTGTAGATTTCAGGTGAAGAAGTCGTGTCCATAGAAGATCGAGATCAAGGGGGAATCAAAAACGGTTCGTGCTGATCGTAGCATCTTGTGGAGCGGGGAAGTGTGCGGAAGCAACTGCAGACACGATTGGACTGATTAATGAACTGCCCCGCTGAGTCCTGTGGTTCTGAGCGTAGCGGCTCTCACGGCATCGATCAACGCTTCTTTACTGCCTGCCAGGGTGAAACGCTGTTTGGCGCGGGTCAGTGCCGTATAGACGAGCTCACGAGTCAAAACCGGCGTCTGCTCATTGGGCAGCACCAGCACCACTTCATCAAACTCCGCTCCTTGCGCCTTGTGTACGGTCATCGCATAGGCGGTTTCCCAGGCTGGGAGCTGGCTGAGAGGCACGGCACGCATCTGCTCTCCCTCCTCGAACCACACCACCACCTGACCGTCAAAAGGCAGGATCAGCCCCGAATCACCATTGAACAGGCCCAGTTGATAATCATTTTCCTGAATCAGAATCGGCTGGCCTGCATAGAACTCTTTGGCGTGTAAAGGTCTAAGGCCTTGGCGTGCAAAGTGACGAATCAGATGCTGGTTGAGCGCCGTCACCCCCCATTGCGGATGATGACGCAAAGGCGTCAGCACCCTGAAGTGCGCCAGCGCCGCCATTATTTCTCTGGCCTGAATGGCGGTTGAGTGGTAATCCGTAGACGTAAATGCGCGCATGCGCTGCAAATAGTCTTCAAGGCCGGGTTTCGCCGCCTCGAGGATGACGCTGGGCTTTAGCGCCATCTGGCCAAGAGCGTCCTGATTCTTCGCTTGCAACTGTTGCCAGGCGGCGTCGCCGTCTCCCTCGAGGATGGTGTCGGCCAATCGGCCGATGGTTTGATTGAAGCGGTGGCTGCGCTTGAGGTGGCAATGCGCCTGTGCAAAACGCTTAGTCAAATCCGCCAGCACATTGCCCGCTTCCACTGAAGTCAGCTGATTGGGATCGCCCATCAGAATCAGGCGGGTATTTTCGTTCAACGCCAGCACCAGTTTGGCCAAGAGCAACACATCGACCATGGAGGCTTCATCCACCACGATCAGCTCGGCAGGCAGCGGATTGTCGGCATGATAACGCGGCTGCGGGCGGCGGCTGATGCCCAGCAAGCGGTGCAAAGTGCTCGGCGCGATCGCCAGAAGCCGGGCTTTCTGTTCATCCGCCAGAGGCAATGCGGGGATGGCTCTGTCCATCGCTTCTTTCATGCGCTGGGCGGCTTTGCCGGTGGGGGCGGCCAAGGCGATGGCCAGGTCCGGTTGTTGCCGTAAAAGAGCCGCTAATAGCCAGGTGAGGGTAGTGGTTTTCCCTGTGCCAGGCCCGCCACTCAAAAAGGTCACCTTCTGACTGAGCGCCCGCTGGATTTGTATAAGCTTTTCAGGATCGAGCTGCTGTTGCTCGGCCGCCTGGACAAAATCTTCCGGTAGCGGGGCTGGTGGGTCATCGCTGCGAATGCGTGGCTTCAGCGTGGAGAGAACCTGCTGTTCCGCCTGCCAGTAGATATGGAACTGCAGCAGCAGGCCGTTTAGTACCGTGGGGGTAGGGCGAGCGCCATCGCCCACCCAAGGGCGGCTACGCAGCCAGGATGCATCCTGCGGCGATACTTGCAAGGCCGTATCACCCTGCTGTTGCGCCTCAAGCAATGCCTCTACATGCGAATGCGCCCGACTACGCGCGGTTTTGTCGTGGGGCTCGAATATCTCCATCAGGGCATCGAGAAGAGGGGATTTGGGTGAGGTCTCCGCCATTATTTTTTTTGCCCTCCCAAAGCGTCTCTCGCTTGCCCGAGTATCTTTGAGTCAAAACTGAAGGCATACACTCCTTCGCTACTGTCCGGCGCCATGCCACGCATAAACAGATAGCGCACTCCGCCCAGATGGCGCGCGGGGTCATATCCTGTTTTAAATGCCCGAAGATGGGCGTCCAGCGCCAGTGTGTAGATCAACGCCTGCAAGGTATAGTGATGTTCTGCCATCGCCGCCATCAGCGCGGCCTCGTCGTAAGCCGCGAGACGGTTGGTCTTATAGTCCATGATGTAGTAGCGCCCGTCCACTTCGGTGATCAGATCGATATAGCCTTGCAGATAGCCATGCACGTCGGCGGTATTCACATAGTCCCAGTCCGGGCGATCCTTAAACAGGGCATTGAGGGCAACAAGATCCAGGCTGTCTGCTTTGAGCACGAAGTGATGCTCCCGGTAAATCTGTTCAGGGCGTAGCGATTGCAGCTTAAAGGGACGGCAGTCGGCCGCCAGCGTGTGGGTGATCAGCCGCTTCAGATCGGCCCAGTTTTCCTCACCGCCGCGGGGAAAGTTCTTCCAGCGGTTTTTCAGGCGTGACCAGTCCGGCCGGGAAAAGTTGCAGCGTTCCAGAAAGTCATGCACCAGCTTGCCAAAAGCGGCGCTGGCGGGCAGGGCGTCTTGAGGGCTTTCTGTCGAAGCGGACTGATCCGCTACCGCCTCCTCCTGCCAGCGCGCAAAAGGAGTGTCTGTCGAGAAAGAATGGCGCGTCAATCCACTGTAGCTGGTGAGCACGCGGCTGCGCTCGCGTATACACGTCCAGTCAATCTCCGCAGGCGGCACGAGCTCAGGCGGGCTGGCTTGTTCTTTCCATTGGGGCGGCGATTCATTGGCATAGTCTTCAAAAACAAAAACGGGTGAGTTCCTTAAGACATCCAGCCGGGGGCGGAGGATGCCATTGAGGGCGTCAGTAAAGGATTTGCCCTTTTCCACTTCCCCCGCATCCGGCCAGTAGATTGTCAAGTGGCTGATGGCGCGGGTACAGGCCACATAGAAGAGGCGGCGCAGTTCCTGCCTGGCCTGGGTTTTTAAAGCCTCCTTGTCTTTTTTATCGAAGCTGGCCCGTGTGCCTTCGGGGGTGGGAATGCCGAGAGGATAGCTTTTGCTGTCCACGCTCTCTCCCCGCCAAGCGCCATAGACGAAAACGATGGGATACTCCAGCCCCTTGGCGCTATGCATGGTGACGATCTCTACCGCATCTTCGTCCTTTTCCAGCCGCAGGGCATGACCTTCAGCCGCTTGTCCCTGATGGCGCTGCAGCGCCCAGCGCAGCAAAGCCTGGGGCGAGAGGTTTTGTTGATGAGCTTGTTGATGCAGCAATTCCAGCAGGTGCCGGGTGTCGGCAATACGCCGGTCGCCGTCCGGCAGCTTGGCCAGTTGAACCCAGGCGGCGCTTTTTTCGAACACATACAGCAAAGCGGCCAGCAGGCCTTTTTGTTCCCAGCGTTGCAGCGCCTCGCTCATCTGCAATTGCGCCGCGTTATATACAGCCTCGTCCCCCAGGTCTTTGAGTGAATACTGGAAAAATGGGGAGATCAACACGCTGCGCAGGGTTTGGGCTTGCCTCGGGTTCAGAATGGCTTGCATCAGCTGCAGTAGCCCGGTGGCGCTGTCGCTCGACCATACGCTGGTACGGCTGGTGAGCACGCTGGGCACCCCGACCCGCCGCAAGCTGCGTTGGACAGCCAGGGCATCATTATTGCTCTTGACCAGAATGGCGATGTCAGCCGGCTTGACGGCATGAGGCCGAGCTCCGCCCAGTTGTCCATCGCGCAACACCCACACAACATCCCGAGCCAGTTGTCTCAGGGTGTCTTCATCTTTGTCGCCGATTATCCGTGCTTGAACAATGCGGATGTTTTCGAAAGGTCTGCCAGCCAGTGTGAAGGCGATATCGTCGCAGGATTTTCCGCCCTTGACGGTCTGATATCGGCACTGCTCGTCCATAAAGGTGGGTGTCTCATCCTGGTCGGCGAACAGCTGGTTGAAACCCTCGACGACATTGGGATGTGAGCGGTAATTGGTATCCAGGGTGTGATGGTGATGCGCGCTGCCGACGGCCTTGAAATAGGTGAGTAGATTGGCGCCGCGAAAGCCATAGATGGCTTGTTTGGGGTCGCCGATCAAAAACAGGCGGTGCTGATCACTGCCGCCGAACACGCGGCTGAACAGCGTCCACTGATCTGGATCGGTGTCTTGAAACTCATCGATCAGGCATGCCTCATACTGCTGGCGCAGCTGCCGGCATAACTCGGGCTGCTGGCTGACTGCTTCGGCCAGATGATGCTTGAGGCTATCGTAGGTGAAAAGCCCCAGTTGACGCAGCTGATGCTGGCGCTTTTGCTGCCATCGCTCATAGGCGTTTTCAAACCAACCTTGAGCCACTGCCTCTTCTTTGGGAAGCCGCTGAAGGTCCGTATCCAGCGCATGTAGCGATTCACGCAGAGATTCGGGCAGTTTTTCATAAGCGCTGTCTTTCTTCAAACTGGCTTTGAGGTATTCGACCAATCCTTTGTCTTCCAGTCGAGGCAATTGCCCCCCACTGAGTGGGTTCAGAATCATGCGGACGCATTTATTCAAGCTTCTTGACTGACATCCTTTGCGTGCATGCTCATCCAAGTCTTTGTAAATGGCTTTTAATCGCTCGGCCGGCCATTTTTCCTCAATAGGCTTGCGCTGTTGACGCAGGGTTTTCCAGCCGACAAGCGTCTTGTCAAACACCGCCTGAGCGCCCAATTCCTTAAAGCGCTCATACAGATGATCCGGCGAGGGCCAGCAGCTCAAGATGGCCCGGGATAGCGCTGGCGGCAGGTCTGAAACCTCATGCCAAAGGCTATCCACCTGTTGCTGATCCAGCCGTTCGGCATCCTCGAGCAAGGCGGCATCCGCGGGCATGCCCAGCGCCAGGGCATGCTCCCTGGCCACCTGTATGGCGAAGGCGTCAATGGTATGGATGGGGGCCTGATCCAGCATCAGGCGAGCCTGCAGAATGGAGCGTCTGATGTCTTCCTTGTCGGGCAAGCTGTTCAGCCAAGCATCGAGAGACACATCCTTCGCGGGCCGGCCTTCCAGGATCTGCAGCACCTCGCTCAAGCGCTCAAAGACACGTTCGCGCAATTCCGCTGCCGCGGCGCGGGTGAAGGTGACAGTCAGGATCTTGTCGATGGGTACCTGATTTTCCACCACCAGTCGCACCACCAGTTGAGTCAGGGTGTAGGTCTTGCCCGTGCCGGCGCTGGCTTCGATGGCATGCACGCCCTGCTCAAGAGAATCGGCGTAGAGATCAAAAGGCGGGTAGCTCATGTGTGGAGTTCCTGATTGGCCCGCCAGAACCGAATCTGGGGCAAGAGCTGTCTATAAGCCTGATCCAGCAACTGCTGAAGAGCGTCCTCGTCGAGATGCCGCACATAATGCAGCCAAGTGGCATCGGGCTCAGCCCCCTGATAACCCGCTGGTCGCAAACCGCAAGCCAATGTGCCGGCTTTAAACCAATCGTCTTTGGTATACCCCTCTTTGTCCTTGAGCCACTTGGCCATCCAGTCGGCATGCCACAGAGGCGGAGCCTGCAGCACCTGCTCAAAATGGAGCAGCCATTGGGCCAGTTGTTTCATGGCTTCTGCCTGCTCCAGCGGCTTGAGTTGCCAAAGGGCAGGGTAATAGGTCGAGGTGTTGTGCTTTTTTTCCTGATATCCCACCCAGCTGGTGAGACCGGCATCGTGGATATTGAGCAGCAGATGACTCAGCCAAATTCGCAGCCGGTGTTTGCCTTTGAGCTGATGGGGATGGAAGATCACCTGTCCATTCTCATGCAGTTCCTTGAAAGTATGGGTGAGTGTCCAGTCTCCTACTTGGCGGGTCAGTGTAGTTTGCTCAACAGCGTTGCCCATCTCGGGGAGCGCTTTGTCCTTGATCAGCTGCCCTATGCGCTCAACCATCCTGGCGCTGTCACGCGCCACTTGCTCGGATTGGCCAAACATCGGCCAGCGGCCCTCGGCCTGCCAGCGTGGCAACACCTTCAAAAGTTTTTCATCGGGCACATCGCTTTTGATGGCCTCGCGCAGATACCAACTGTCCAAGCCATTGATGGAAAGTTTCTCACGTGGTGAAGGCGGGGAATCCATCTTCGGCACCACCACCCCGGCCTGCTGTAAAGCCCAGATGATCGGGTCGTTGAGCGCCTCGGCCAAAATTTCTACCGTTAGTTGCTTCTCAGGCAGGGTGAGACGTTGTTGCCACACGGGCGTTAGGGTTTTGTCCGCCGAATGCAGCGCTTGGCAGATAGCGTAATCCTGAGGCCAGCGCCCCCGCAGGGAGCTGTCTGCCGTGAAGTAGGCGGTGTGGAATGGATGTGATCGATGTACGGAGATCAGCGGCTCAAGATCCTCAACGTAATGCCGGGCGAGCACATCCATCAGTTCCAGCACCACCTGAGCCGGCGGTTGGAGTTCATTTTTGTCTGCGCTCAAGCCTTGCCAGAGGATTTCCAGCCGATGCCGTACGCTAAGCAACAGTTCCAGAAAGGTGTAACGGTCTTCTGCGCGCAGGTCACGATCACCGATATAAAATTTCGTCTGCATCAGGTCGAAGTCGGATGTGGCGCGTGGACGAGGATAGCTGCGGTCGTTCATGCCCAACAGAAAAGCCACCTTCACCGGAATGGAGCGCATCGGCAAAAGATCGCAGAAGGTCATGCCACGGGACAGAAAACCCGCGCTGCTGCGCCGCTCCGCACCCAGCGACTGAGCCCAGGCAGAAAAGGTCTGCAGTGAGATCGGCGTATCATTCGTTGGGGACGCCTCATCAATCAGCGCCGCACAGGCCTCATCCAGCACCAGGCGATCAGCGGATTCGCCATAGAAAAAATCGCTCAACCTGCTCAGGTGTTCGGCCCATGCCGCCGCCGTCTGGCCTTTGCGATCGAGTTGCCTCCATTTTTCAATCTGTTCGAATAGCTGCAGAATAGGAGTGAGCTGACAGATGGCTCGGCCTTCCAAGGCCGTCACCGGCGCCTGATCCTGCCACAAGGCATCCGGTGCCAGCATCACGGCGCCCAGCAGCACCCGCTTGATGCCATCGTGCCAGTGATTGCGGTGTTCATCACCTGACAGGCCCCAGCGGATCTGGCCTTGTTCGATCAGCACCTCATACAGGTACTCCAACTGCTGTGGATTTAGATGTAGGCGTTTTTGCACCTCCGGCTGATAGAGAAAACCAAACACTTCGTCCCAGTCCAGCCGTCCTTGCAGCAGCGTCAACCAGTCGTTCAGCAACGTAAGAGCAGGTGCCTCGTGTTGTGTACTGCGATCCGCTATGGTGTGCGGAATGTCCGCAAACAGGGTTTCGATAAAGGGCGCGTACACGCCAAGATCCGGGCTCATCACCACAATGTCATTGGGTGAGAGTTCGGGGTTTTCTTCCAGTAGGGTAAGAACGCGATCCCGCAGCACTTCCACTTCCCGCAGAGGGGTATGGCAGCGGTGGAAATGGATATTGGGCGTCAACTCGCTCAAATCCGCTTTTTCAGAGGGCGTCTGATTATGCAGCAGATCGCACTGTAGCTGGGCCAGCAGAGTATTCTCAGCCGGCGCGGTGAAATACGCCATGCGGCCGTACACTTTCCCATCCGCCTCCAGCATCAGGTGTTGGAAATGCGCCCCTTGCCGTCCCAAAGCCAGCAACAGAGGATGAAACGCTGTCTCCAACCTGCTGAGCTCCGTGTTGTACCGGGTTTTTTCAGTATCCACACTTTGCAGGATTTGCTGCAGCTGTTGTCTGCGGCTGGGCAAGTCGGCCCAAAAATCCTCGCTGGGCGATAGCGTAAAAAGATGCACAGCCGTGTGCCGGCTCAATGCCTGCAGCGCCTGCAGCATCATCGGCGGCATAAAGCTGATACCAAAGGCAAATACCTGGTCTGGCAACCCATTGATCTGGCTTTGAGACTCCAGCGCTTCGATCAGCCTCCGCCATAGCTGGCCACGATGAGGTGACAAATCCAGCGCCTGCCACAGACGCATCTGCCAGCGCTCATGGGGATGATCGCTGACCGACTCGCCCTGCAACCACTTATCCAGCCAATGTGGGCGGAAAATCTGATACTGGTCAAACAGATTGGCTATCTGCTCGGCCAGCTGAAAACGACGCTTGTCGCTGCCTTCTCCGCCAAGCAGGGGTTTTAGCAAAGGGTCTTCGGCAAATGTCGGCGTGCGCAAAAACGCCTCTATCTTCCAACGAACAGTCTCTCGTTTGAGATGATCGCTATTGAGTTGTGTATCCAGGCCGCCGGCCAGCTCGTCAAAGAAGGCCTGAGGGAACGGAAACTCGCTGCTCATCCACACGCCAAAGTGATCGCTGAGCCGCTGCTGCATCCAACGCTCCATCCCGCGGCCTTGGATCAGGAATGTCAGCCGTTGAAAAGGGCGGCGGTCCGCCTCGATCAGCTTTGACACACCAACAAACAAATCTTCGGTGCGGTTGCCCGTGTGGATGAAGAAGTAGTGGTTCATGATGTCTCTTGCAATCGTTTGCGGTCATTCTATCGAATCTGAATTCATTCCGGGTCTCATCAAGACGGCAACTGGGTCTGAAAGTCCTTTCCAATCCAGAAATGAGCCTGAAGGAGCGGGGTGATTGAGCCCCTTCAGGCGGCAGTGTTTTGGGCCTTGTTGATGTAACGGAACAGTTCGGCCCGCGCCTCGTTGAGGCGCTGGGCGGCCTCATTGTCGCTCATGGCATAGGCGATGTCATCGAGCGCCTCGAAGGTGACGCCCGGTTTGAGGTAGGCAGAGGCATTGGGCAGTGATTTGAGCTTCTCGTAGGGAGTCATCATCTGCTCATAGCGGTAGCGTTTTCGGGCGCGCCCCTTGTCATCATCAGGCGGGTGGTCTGGGCTCTGGAGAGGCCGCGACCTTCTCCCGATAGCGCCGGACAAGGCCCTTGTCGGCCTTACCTAGGCGATGGTAACGGAACCGCCTCAGTTCATTGGCGATCCAGTCGTAGAGGTCGTCTCGGGCGGGGGCATCGAAGACGAGGGGTGGCGCACCGTCGAGGAAGGCGCGGATTTGCTCCAGCGTCTGGAGCCCTTGGGTCTTGAGCATCACGAATCATCCTCCAATGATCCCCAAACCCGCCCCTTCAGGCTCACTTTTCGCTGGAATCACGCCCGCCCTTCAGGCCCATTTGTCCATTGGAAGAGGCTCTGAATATCAATTACACAAAACATGGGCTATGATCAAAGAAGGGACCGGATCATGGAAATGGCGGGCTGATGATTGAGAAGTACGACGTTCTTGATAGGAGAGATTGCTTACGACGATCCATAGGGGGGGATGCATGAACCGTTCGACTTCTATCTATCTGGACGGCGTGCGTTTTTTCGCCGCCTTCGTGGTATTCGTCGGCCATGTGTCAGGGCAGCGCCTGAGTGGCGGCCTGTTCTGGCAAATGGGTCCGTTCGGACCGGAAGCCGTCGATGTGTTTTTCGTTTTGTCCGGTTTCGTTATTGCCTATGTGGCCGATACCCGTGAACAATCCGGCACCCAGTATTTCATCAGCCGCGCCGCGCGCATTTATTCCGTCGCCATTCCCGCCCTGGCGGTCACTTTTTTGCTCGACGCCATCGGCCGCTCTGTCCAACCGGGGTTGTACAACCCCGGTTGGCATTATGTCTGGGACGATCGGTGGCTGCAGTTGATTCAGGCGCTGACTTTCACCAATCAGCTGTGGTGGAACAACATGCCACCGGGATCGGATTTTCCTTACTGGTCGCTGGGGTTCGAGGTGTGGTATTACCTCGTTTTCGGAGCGCTGCTGTTCGCTCCCCGCCGCTGGAAGTATTGGACCGTGGTTGCGATGTTATTGATCATGGGGCCGAAGATCGTCGCGCTCCTGCCCATTTGGCTGCTGGGTGTCGCGGCGTACCGAATCAGCAAGGGCGGTTTCATAAAATTCGGCGTGGGCATCGGCTTGTGGCTGATGTCGCTGGTGCTATGGGTCGCCTACGAATGGTATGCGCACCGTTACGGCCGGCCGATTCACCCCAACTGGCTTGGCCGTCCGCCCTTGATTGAAGATTACCTGATCGGGCTGTTCTTCTTTCTCAACCTATTGGGGTTCACGGCCATGGGACACGTGTTCGAACCGGCATTGGTGCGGATGGAGCGGACGATTCGCTGGCTGGCGGGTATGACGCTGACCTTGTATCTGTTCCACATGCCGCTTTCGCAATTTTTCGCTGCCGTCTCCCCCTGGTCGAGCCATACCTGGCAGACCCGCCTGCTGGTATTCGGTGTGGTGCCAGTGCTGGTCGCGGTGATCGCGCATTTTACGGAAAGACGGAAAAAATCCTGGCATCTCGCGATTGAACACATGGTTTACCGATTGCTGCCGCGCTTTCAAAGAGAGAGGACATGATGACTCGGTGTATCCAAAACGCTTATTTCGGGATCCTGCCGGATTTTCCCTTAGACAAAGCCTGCCCTGATTTGCGGATTATTGCGCCCATGCTTCTGTCATCAAAGGAAAACGTGGTTGATCATGCGGTATGAACTTCGTGTCAGCGTAGTCGTTACTGCCTACAATCGGGCAGATATGATCGGCGAGACTCTGGACAGGATCTTGAACCAGACCCGCAAGCCCGCTGAGATCATCGTCGTCAATGACGGCAGCACGGACGCGACGCCCGAGGTTCTGGCGCAATATGCGGATCGGATTAGGGTGGTGGAGATCGAAAATTCCGGCGACATGGCGGCCAAGAACGTCGGTCTGGAACAAGCGCGTGGCGATCTGGTCGCCTATTGCGACAGCGACGACCTCTGGAAGCCGGAATTTCTTCAGGAAATGCTCCATTTCTGGAATTTGTTGCCCAACGCGACAGTCGCCTATTCAGATTTTTGCGAAGTCCGCAATGGCGTGTGGCAATCCGAGTCGAAATTCCAGCGTGCGCCCGAAGGTTTCTGGAGCGAATTGCGCCTGCTGGAAGGCGAGCATGGCTGTCTGGAGCGGTCTTTCGTTACCCGCCTGCTTCATTATCAACCGTTTTTCCCCTCATGCATGATGGCCGACCGCAAGCGCTTTCTCGCCGCCGGCGGTTGGGACGAGCGCGTGGGCAGGATCGTCGGCTGTGATTTCGCCACCGCTTTGCGGCTTGCCGATGCTCCACCAATAGGCGTTTTGTGGCGCCCCCTGGTGGGCATCCGCAAGCACGCGCGAAATTTCTCCGGCGATAATTTGCGCATGGCGCTGGGCGATGCGCAGGTGCTGCAAACTCTTCTCGACCATGACGATGCGCTGGCCAGATTCGGGCCTGAAATCCGGCAATCGATACAAACCCGGCTTCTCGCCGCCTTCGAGATTGCTTACGCGCGGGGCGATCTGGATCTGGTGCGAGAACTGCGCGGGAAGATCGATGAAAGTGCATTGGGTCGGACACACGGGCTGAAATACGCCATTGCCCGTTTGCCTCGACCACTGCGAAGTCCATTATGGCGTGCGACTGTGCTGGCGGGCGCGGCCAAAGGCCGCTGGCGGGGCAAAAAGAGGGCGACTCATTGAAATGGCGCCATCACATCACCCGGCGTTCGCTGGACCGTCCTCTGTTGTTCCTGCATCTGCCCAAGGCGGCGGGCACGCGCGTGTTCTCGTTGTTGCAGGAGATATTGCGACCCCGGCGTACGGCGTATTACCTCGACCGTACGCAATTTTGTGGCCTCGATGATTTCACGAGCCTTGCGCCCGGCATTCGCGCGACGGTTTTGACCGATGAGCGCATCGAAGCCGATCCCGCCGACCTCATCGCCGGGCATGTGTCCCAGCGAACGCTGCTGGCGCTCGCCGGACCACGGCAGGGCAATTTGCTCGTGATCGCGCGCGAGCCGCGCAGCCGCGTGTTGTCCCACTGGCTGTACTGGAAAACCTACGACGCGCGCACGCGCGCCCTCTATGGCGCATGGGGCGATCGCATCGCCTTGGCGCAGCACGATCTGGGGGATTTTCTGACGCGGAACGAAATCGCCTGCCAGACCGACAACATTTTTCTGCGCATGCTGTTGTGGCCGCATCCGGCGATCCCGGAGCGAGGCTTCATCGATGAAGCCGACGACCCGGAGCTGCTCGATGAGGCCGAGCGCAGGCTCGATGGTTTCGCGCATGCGGATGTGGTGGAAAATCCGAGGATGCTAAGCATGCTCGAATGCTGGCTGTTGCGCGAATATCCCCTGCCTGTCCACCATTTCGTCTTGCGCCGGATTGAAACCTTACAGGCGAAATCAGGCAAGAAAAACAACGCCGCCTCTCCTGAAGCGTTGACCGATTGTGGCGATCTTGGCCGCCAAATCGCGCACGCGGAATCCTTCTTGGAGCGGCGTACGCGCCTGGATGCGCGTTTATGGCAACGCATCAATCAAATAGGCGAGGGAGCGATATCGTCTGCGCAAGCCTTCGCCAATACGCTGGAACGTTATGAACGTCTCGCCAAAATCATTTGAATCCATCCTGCCAGGCGCGCTGACGGGCAATCGCCTGGCCTTCGTAGTGCTTCATTACGGCGATGCCGCGCATACGCGCCGATGCATCGAATCGCTGTATGCCGCAAACGCTGCTGATGCGGCGGTCATCCTGGTGGACAACGGCACGCGCGAGCCTGAATTGTCCGGGATGGAAAGCTGTTTTCCCGGCTTGCGAGTGATCCGCCTGCCGGAAAACCAGGGTTGGGCGGGAGGGAACAACGCCGGCGTGCGTGCCGCGCTGGCTGTTGGCGCGCAGACGGTGTGTCTACTGAACAACGATACCGTCGTACCCGGAGGGGCCGATGCCTTGGCCGGGCTGGGTGCGAGATTTTTGGAAACAGGGCCGTGTTTGCTGCAACCCAGGATCAGCTATATGGATGAGGCGAAAGGCGAACAAATCGATCCAGCTTCCTGGCCCTGGGCGAAAGCCGTGTCGGAGAATTTCTACGAACTGAATTTCGCCTATGGCGCTTGCCTGTTGGTGCATGCCGAGATATTCACCCGTATCGGACTGTTTGACGAGCGTTTTTTCCTGCAACTGGAAGAGACGGATTTTTACCAGCGCGCCGCGAAACAGGGCTACAAGCTTTACTGCGACACCTCGGTGCAGGTCCGGCATGTCGAATCCGCGGGGTTCGGACATCAGATGACGCCCTTGAAGTGTTATTACATGACCCGGAACACATTACTGCTTCTGGAAAAACACCGGATGCTTGGGAAAGCGGGCCTGAACCGCTTGAAAGGTCTTTATTGGCGGTTGCGCAGAGAACAACCCGGCGAGGCCACCGACAAGAATCTCATCGGTTTTCTCAACTGGACGATGCGCGGTGGAGGGATAGCTGCGGGTTTCAGGGCCGGGCTCAAGGACTATCTTTTGCGTCGCTTCGGGCGGGGGCCGAAATCACTGGAGGGCATGCGCGGTGCATCAGGCCAATCGGATTGATTCAGCGGCGAGCAAGCCCGAAGTCTGTTCGGTCATTCTCACGTACAACGAAGTGGAGGCGCCGCTCGAATGCTATCGGACAATCCGCGCGCAGACTTACGCGAAGCATCGGGTGATCGTGGTGGACAACGGATCAAAAATCCCGGTGTACGAGGCGCTTGCGCGAGCGCTGCCCGCCGAAAGCCTTGTCCGCATCGAGGAGAACAAAGGCTTTACCGGCGGCATGAACGTGGGCATCCGGCGGGCGTTGGAAATAGGTAGCGAGTACATCTGGATATTGAATAACGACGTGCAGGTGCCGAACACACAAACGTTGGAAGCGTTGATAAAAACCATGCTTGATGGCGATCTGGGTCTATGCTCGCCCGTCATCATTGATGACTATGATCCGAAACAGGTTCTCCGTTTGTACGGCTACGGTTTCGACGCTCATTTATGGGCGACTCCGCTGTATGCTTTGGATGATTACGAAACCCGGCGAGTCGAAGGTCGGGTCGTCTGTCTCCCGGGAACGGCCCTACTGATCAAGGCCGATGTGCTGCGCCAGCTTGGCTCGCTGGATGAAGATTACTTCATTCAGTGGGAGGACATGGATTTTGGCCTGCGAGCGTATAAGGCGCATGTTTCTTCGGCAAGCGTTCCGTCAATAGAAATCAATCACGGATTCGTGCCCGCCGAGCATCGCGGCCCTGCTTACCATTATTACGATGCAAGGAATCAGATTCTGTTGCGCAAGAAACATCTTTACGGACTGACTCTTTACAAAAGCCTGTTCTGGGGAGTGTGCAGAATCAGGGAAACCATGCGGTGGCATGAAGAAGCGGGACGGACGTCCGCAAACAAGGCGCTCATGTTGGGCCTCTACGACGGAATGATCGGGCGCCGAAGCAAACGGACAGAATTCAGCATCGCCAAGCATCAGGAATGGTCGATCAGGCTTGCGATGATTCTGGTCGATGCAATGACAAAGGCTGTGAAATGGTTTCAAAACAGAAAAAAGTAGCATCAATTATATTGAACTACAACAAATCCGGGGAAACAGTAAATCTATACCGGCAGCTCGAAAAACAGACATATCTTTGTCATGAAATACGGGTTGTCGATAATTGTTCAGATGCGGCGGAACAGGAAAAATTGCGCACGTACCTGCCAGAAGACAAAATCATCCGATCGGAAATAAACGGCGGGTTTTCTTATGGCATGAACCTTGGTATCAAGAAGTGTCTGGCTGGATATCAATTCGATTATGTATGGGTTTTGAATAACGACATAGAAATACGCGATAGGGATGCGTTGTCAAAAATGATCGAATTGTTTGAAGCGGATCAAAAGGTAGGCGTGTTGTCTCCACTTATACTAGATCCAGAGACGAATCAAATAAATTTTTGCGGAGGCTATCTGGACAAAAACGGCTGGTCTCATAGAACCAATGATCCTGACGAGTACGCAAGCTGGCAGGAAACCTTCCCCGATCGGATTTGGCTGGCCGGCACAGCTCTTCTCATCAAACGTGAAGTTTTCGATCTTATCGGGTTTTTTGAAGAAAAATATTTTATGTATTGGGAGGACAACGATTTTTGTTTTAGGGCGAACGAGGCTGGTTTCGTTTGCAGAATCGCGCTAGATGCAGAAATTTATCATGGCGACCTTCCGTGGGAAGGCCGTCCATCTTATTATCATTATTACATGGCAAGGAATGAGATTTTGTTCATGCGCGACTTAATTCACGCTCCCTATAAAACGATTCTCTGGGCCATAGAAAATCGCATGCATAACAATATCCGTGTACTGTCACAACATGGGCGTCAGGAGTCGGTAGATGCCACCTATAGAGGTATTTGGGACGGTCTTCTCGGAAAAACAGGCAAAGCGGAAGACTTCAGCGCGCCGCCGAGAGGGGTGAAGACGCTCGGTCGACTGTTGTCGTGGTACGGATCGAGGCAGCGCGCGAGGGGGCGGGAATGACGATGAAAGCACTGGTTATTTCCGCCTCCGAGCCGCCGCACGCCAGGGGCGGCCAGCACGGCACTCAGTTGCGTACACGCTTGTATCTTCAGGCGCTCAAAAATCTGGATGCCCGAATCGACATTGCCTATTTCGTGACCGACCCTGAGTCGCTCGACCCCAGCGTCAGTGAATCGGTGCGATCCGGATTCGATGCGGCCTATTGGGGTGTTGAGATCGCTTCGCGCCATTTCATCCGCATCGATCGAAGAAGCAAGTCGTTCGCCAACGAATACCTGGCGGGTGCCGTGACGGCGTCCGCTCAGCCCGAGTATTTCGCGCGGGCGTCCGCGAGCGTCGTTGGCCGCCTGGGCGAAATCATTCGCGCCGGGGAATATGATGTCGTTGTAGTGCGCAGTCTGGCGCCGATGCTGGCCTTGTCGAAGGTCGGCATCGACCGCTCGCGGACGCGCATCGTATTCGATCTCGACGACATTCAGCACCGCGTCAAGTGGCGCGAGAACACCGCAGCGCCCTGGTATCCAGGCAAGGGACTCAAGCTGACGCAGATTCCGGCGCTGTTCATGGCGGAAAGACGCTGCGCCGCCTTGGCCGACGCGACGGTCATTTGCTCGCCGGATGATCAGCGTTGGCTGGAGCGGAAGGGTTTTTCACGGGTGTACGCGATTCCCAACGCTGTGCGCTTGCCCGCTTATATCGAGCATCCCTCGAAGGAACCGAATTGCCTGTTTCTCGGCTTGGCCCATTACGAGCCCAATGCACGCGCGATCGAACGCCTGGTGACGCGTATTTTCCCGATGATCAAGGCCGCTATTCCCGAGGCCCGCCTGCTTGTTGCCGGAGAGTCTTCCGATCTGCTGAAAGGCAAGTGGACGCAATCCGCCGACGTTGAATTCATGGGCTTCGTGCCGGATCTCGACGCGCTCTACGCAAAGGCCAGGCTGTTCGTGTGCCCCTTGAGCAATGGCGGCGGCACGCGGCTGAAGATCATCGAGGCCGCAGGCTACGGGGTACCCGTCGTGACGACCCGCATCGGCGCCGAAGGGCTGGACTTCAGGGAGGGGGAGGCAATCGTGATTCGCGATGAGGATAACTCGCTGGCGGCCGCCTGTATCGAACTGCTGCGCGATGAAAGCCGCTATGAGCGCATCCGGGTCGCGGCGCGTCGGGTCACGGAGCAGATGTACGGCGAGACGAAAATTATCAACCGCATGCAGGCGCTTCTGGCGGCGGATCGATCCACGGAGACTGCCTGATGCAACCGGTGTTTCTTTTGTCGCTGCCCCGATCCGGTTCCACCCTGCTGCAACGCTTGCTCGCCGCGCGCCAGGATGGCGCAATCGTCACCCGATCGGAACCCTGGATCGTGCTTCCATTTTGCCAGGGTTTTTACGAAAAAGAGGTGATCACGGCCTATCAACAGGATTTGAGCCACGCGGCCATCGATGAATTTCTGTCCGAACAGGGTATGGATCGCATCCAGCTCATGCGTGGCTGCCTGGACTCGATCTATGCCCGCTATGCCACCCGGTCGGCGCGGTATTTTCTCGACAAAACCCCGCGCTATATTTTTGCGACCGAGTGCCTGATGAAACTCTATCCGGACACCCGTTATATCGTGCTGTGGCGAAATCCCTTGGCGTGCATCGCTTCCCAATCCAACACCTGGAAGCAGGGACGGTTTTACCTGGGCAATATGCTGAACGATTATCACGCGGGCTTGCTGGGTCTGCTTTCTGTGGCGGAAAACGAGGCTATCAAAAAAATCGAGGTGCGTTATGAGGATCTGGTCGAAAACACCAGTGAAGAGGTGAACAGGATTTTCGCCTTTCTCGATCTCGAAAAGGATGCTGAAGTCAGCACGAATTATAAAAACATTCAGCTCAAAGGTGAGTTCGGCGACCCGCTCAGGGATAAAAAATATCAATCGGTCACCAACGCCAGCCGGTCGACGTGGGAGGTGTTCTTTTCCACTCCGCTGCGTTACTTGTGGGCGAAAAAATATCTCGACTGGCTCGGTCAGGATCGATTGGCCCGGATGGGCTATGATCTGGATGAGATCAATAGCAGGCTCTCGATCCGGCGCTACAGCGGATTCAGGTATGATGGGGTGCCGATGATCAAGGAATACATCATGGCGCGGATCAACAAATCGGCATTGGGCGCATACCGGGCGACGCTCAAACGCCTGTACCGATGAACCGGCTGAAGGGCGCGCCGCCCGCCATGCTGGACGTGCGACGCAACAAGTTCGACCTGATGCGGCTGCTGGCGGCGGTGGCGGTGCTCTACACCCACGCCTGGGCCTTGGCGATCGGCAATCTGGACGCCGAGCCGATCCGGCTTTTGCTGGGCAAAACGCCGGGCGATATCGGCGTGGACCTGTTTTTCGTGACCAGCGGTTTTCTGGTGACGGCGAGCTTCATGAACAAACCCCATCTGGGCCGCTTTCTGTGGGCCCGTTTCGTGCGCATCTATCCGGCGCTCGTGGTGGCCGTCGCGCTGACTGTTCTCTTGGGCCTGGCGCTGACGAATTTGCCCGCCGATCAGTATCTGGGCGATTGGCACACGCGACACTACCTCTTTTCCAACATGACGCTGCTCGGCGGAGAACGGCATGGCTTGCCGGGCGTGTTCGCTGATGCGCCCTTTGGCACGGTGTCGGGCAACCTGGGTTATGCCAACGGTTCGCTGTGGACCTTGCCGTATGAAGTGAGGCTGTATCTGGGCCTGGCGCTGCTGGGCCTTGTCGGTTTATCTGTTTTCAGGAACCGATTGGAATCCACGATGCGCGTGGCGGTGACGCTGCTGGCCCTGGCGGGCGCGATCGGGGTGGCGTTCATTTCGTTTGGCTATGACATCAAGCACAGCACGGATGCCGCGGTCCGTTTCATGAGCCTGTTTTTCGCCGGCGGAGCCTTCTATCTGTGGCGGGACCGAATCCGCCTGTCATGGCTCGTTTTTTTTATTTCCATCGCCCTGTTCGGCGGCTTGCTGTGGCTGGATCAACGCATTGCGCATTCGGCCTATGCGCTGGCCTTGCCCTATTGGGTGCTGTGCGTCGCCTATCTGCCCATCGCCGGCCGCGCCGCGGTGGCTCTGCCGGCGGATTACTCCTATGGCCTGTATATCTATCACTGGCCGATCATGCAGACCCTTGTGCAAGGGGTCGAGGGGGTCAATTGGCCCACTGTTTTCGTGGTCGGCCTGTTTTTATCGTTCATCATGGCCTATACTTCCTGGCATCTGGTCGAAAAAAGAGCACTGCAACTGAAGAAACTGGCTTGGGGGAAGCCGGCGGAGGCAAAGCGGCGACTATGAGGGGGGTATATGAAGGCGGTGATACTCGCGGGGGGATATGGCACGCGGCTTTCGGAAGAAACCGTGGTCAAGCCCAAGCCCATGGTCGAGATCGGCGGGCGGCCGATCTTGTGGCACATCATGAAATATTATTGGGTGCACGGCGTCGATGAATTCATCATCTGCCTGGGCTACAAGGGCGATTTGATCAAGGAATATTTTCTCAATTATCGCTATAAGGCAGCCGATCTTTCCATCGATCTGGGCTCCGATGAGGTCACCATCCGCTCGAATTCCATCGAGCCCTGGCGCATTCACCTGATCGATACCGGCGAAAAGACCATGACCGGCGGGCGGCTGCGGCGGGCGCGCCATCTGCTGGATGAGAACGAGCCTTTTTTCATGACCTACGGCGATGGCCTGACCGACGCCGACCTGAGTGACGAGCTTCGGTTTCACCGCAGCAAGCCGGGCATGGCGACCGTGCTGGCGGTGCAACCGCCGGGCCGCTTCGGCGCGTTCGAGCTGCAGGCGGGCGATGATCGTCTGCCTTCGTTTCGTGAAAAACCCGATGGCGACGGCGCCTGGATCAGCGGCGGCTATTTCGTTCTTGACCACGGCGTGCTCGATTACATCGAGGGTGATGACACCGTCTGGGAACGCGAACCCATGGAACGGCTGTCCGCGGATGGCAATCTGATGGCCTACCGGCATGAGGGTTTCTGGCAACCGATGGACACCTTGCGCGACAAGGAATATCTGGAGTCCTTGTGGGCCGGCGGCCGGGCGCCCTGGTGCAAGTGGTCCGATGGTCCGGTGCCGACCGATCGGCGCGGCGGGGGACGGACGCCTCATGAGCGTTCCAACTGAAGCTGCTAGCGGCGGGCGATGAGCGATGCAATTCACTCGTATGCCCGTGAAAGACTGCTACCTGATCGACATCGAACCTCATGCCGACGCGCGCGGTTTTTTTGCGCGCACATTCTGCGCGCGCGAATTCGCAGCGCAGGGCCTTTGCACAGGCTTCGTACAGGCCAACGCCAGTTACAACGAACGCGCTGGCACCTTGCGCGGACTGCATTTCCAGCACCCGCCGCAAGCCGAGGTCAAGCTTGTGCGCTGCACTCGTGGCGCGTTGTTCGATGTGGTGGTCGACCTGCGCCGGGATTCCCCGAGCTATGGCCGCTGGGCCGGGGCGGAACTGAGCGCCGACAATCACCGCGCCCTGTATGTGCCGCAAGGTTGCGCGCATGGTTTCCAGACACTTGTCGATGATACCGAAGCGTTCTATCTGGTGAGCGCATTTTATGCGCCGGACTGCGAAGGCGGTTTGTCCTGGCGCGATCCTGCGGTCGGTATCGACTGGCCGATGGCACCGACCTCTATCTCTCCCAAGGATACGAACTGGCCCACGCTGGAGGAACTTGCGCCATGATGGTGATCGACAAAGTGCTGCAACAGCGCGAAGCACAAGGCCGCCCGATCCGCATCGGCATGATGGGCGCCGGCTATCAGGCGCGCGGCGTGGCCTTGCGCCTGCTCGCAGGCCGGGTACCCGGCCTGCGTCTGGCGGCTATCGTCAACCGCCATCTGGAAGGCGCGCGCCGGGCCTGCACGCAGGCCGGCATCGAGCAGCCGGAAACGGTCGAAACCTCGGCCCAGCTGGCGCGCGCGATAGCGGATGACCGGCCTGCGATCACCCAGGATCCGGCGGTCGTTCTCGATTGCCCGCAGATCGACGTGATTCTGGAGATCACCGGCAGCATCGACTATGCGGCCGACATCGTGCTGCGCGCCATCGGCGCGGGCAAGCACGTGGTGATGATGAACGCCGAACTCGACGGCACGGTGGGCCCCATTCTCAAGACCTATGCGGATCGGGCCTGCATCTGTCTGACCCAGTCCGATGGCGATCAGCCCGGCGTGATCGGCAACCTCTACCGACATGTGGTCTCCATCGGCGCGCAGCCGGTGCTGGTCGGCAACATCAAGGGCCTGCATGATCCTTACCGCACGCCGGAAACCCAGGCGGAGTTCGCGCGCCGCACGCACCAGAACGCCGCCATGGTCACTTCCTTCGCCGACGGCACCAAGATTTCCTTCGAAATGGCGGTGTCGGCCAACGCCTTCGGTTTGAGCGTGGCCCGCCGTGGCATGCTGGGGCCCACCGTGGCGCCGGGCACGCACGTTCGCCATGCGCCCGAGTGGTATCCGCCGGGCGCACTGGAAACGCCGGGCGGCGTGGTCGATTATGTGGTGCAGGCCGAGCCGGGGCCGGGTGTGTTCGTCATCGCCCGTTACGACCATCCGATCCAGCAGGAATACCTCAAGTATTACAAGCTCGGCGACGGGCCTTATTACGTGTTCTATCACCCCTATCATCTATGCCATTTCGAGGCGCACCACAGCATCGCCCGCGCCGCGCTGTTTCAGGACGCCACGCTCGCGCCGGAAGCCGGTCCGCGGGTGGACGTGGTCGCCACCGCCAAGCGTGATCTGCATGCCGGGGATGTGCTCGATGGCTTCGGCGGATTCATGACGTATGGACTGGCGGAAAATGCACCGGTGGTTGCCCGGGAGGGATTGTTGCCCATAGGTATCTCGGAAGGCTGTCGCGTGATCCGCGACGTACCCAAGGACGCGGTTTTGCGTTACGCCGATGTGGCGCTTCCGGAGGGGCGCCTGCGCGACAGATTGCGCGAGGAGCAAAACGCCCATTTCGGCTTGGCCCCTTCCGGGCAAGGCGTATGACGGGCCCATACGCAAGGGTAGGCCGCGCATGGATCTGACTTCCTGCTTCCGCGGGCGCACGGTGCTGGTCACCGGCCATACCGGTTTCAAGGGTTCCTGGTTGTGCGAATGGCTGTTGTTGCTCGGAGCGCGCGTGGTCGGAGTATCGCTGCCGGCCGATCCGGACATCGATCCCTGCTACACCACGCCCTACGCGCATTTCGATCAACTCGACCTGGCCCGTCGCCTGGCGGCGCATATCGAAGCCGATGTGCGCGATGGGGCGGTGCTGCATGAAGCCGTGCGCCGCCACCGACCCGATTTCGTCTTTCATCTGGCCGCCCAGCCGCTGGTGCTGCGCGGCTACCGAGAACCCTGCTGGACGGTGGAAACCAACGTCATCGGCACGCTGAATGTGCTCGAAGCGGTGCGTCAGGCCGCGGCACCCTGCGTCGTGATCGCCATCACCACCGACAAAGTGTACGCCAACCAAAATTGGGATTATGCCTACCGCGAAACAGACCCCCTGGGCGGACATGACCCCTACAGCGCCAGCAAGGCGGCGGCGGAGCATGTGATCGCGTCGTACTGGGCTTCGTTCTTCGCCCCGGCGGTGCAGGCGCTCGGGATCGGAGTGGCCGCGGCGCGCGGAGGCAATGTCATCGGCGGCGGCGACTGGGCCGCGGACCGCATCGTGCCCGATACCCTGCGTCATCTGGCCGAAGGCCGGCCGGTCCCGCTTCGCAATCCGAGCGCCACGCGGCCCTGGCAGCATGTGCTCGAACTGCTGGGCGGCTACCTCCACCTTGCCCGAAGCATCGCCCTGTCCATCGAGGCGGCGCGCAGCGGGGATGAAGCCGGCCGGCGTCGCCTGGAAGAGTTATGTTCGCCTTTCAATTTCGGGCCGGCGCTGGATTCAAACCGTAACGTCGGCGAGTTGGTCGAGGAAATCATGCGCCACTGGCCCGGCGAGGTTGAGTACGCCCCGATCGATGGGGCGCCGAAAGAAGCCGGGAAACTGAATCTTTCCATAGACAAGGCGTGGCATGCGCTGGGCTGGCGGCCGCAGTGGGGTTTTCAGGAGACGGTGCGCGAAACCGTGGCCTGGTATCGGGCCTTTTATACGCATGCGCAGGGTGATCCCGCCGTCGTGCAGGCGCTGACGCAAGCGCAGATCGAGCGATTCTCTGCCGGTATGCGCTACGATGCACCGGCCGCAACCGCCGGCGGTGGATGATACGTCTGGAGCACCCGATATGTTTTACCGACTCAAAAAAACCCTTCCTGCGCGCCGCCTGCGCCGCATCCAGCACAAGGCGTTCGAGCTGTCGCAACTCCTGATGCCGCGTGCCGACGGCGTCACCGTGCTGTCGATGCTGTGCGCGCGCGACGTGGACATGTTCGCAGTGGCGCTGGCCTCGTTCGCCCGCCATTGCGCCGTGGCGCGGGTATGCATCCTGGACGACGGCAGCCTGGAGGCAAGGCACAGACAGGCGCTGGACAAGCGCATACCCGCCATCGAATGGCTGGGCATCGAGGACTACCGCGACCACCGCCTGCCGCGCGGCGGCTGCTGGGAACGCCTGCATGCGCAGGTCAAACTGGCGCGGCAAAGCTATGTCGTCCAGCTCGACGCCGACACCCTCACGCTTTCCACGCTGGACGAAGTCGAGGCGGCGCACCGTGCAAACAGACCGTTCATCCTGGGCACCGAAAAAGGCTGCGCCATCGGCCCGGCCCGGGAAGCGTCCCGGTGGGCGCAAGGGCAAATGGAGGCCGGAGTCACGCATGTTCAGATGCTCGCCGAATCGGCGTTGACCCGCATGGATGAGGACGGGAATTTACGTTATGTGCGCGGTTGCGCCGGGTTCTCCGGCCTGCCGCCGGGGCGGGTGTCGCCGGAGCGCCTCTATGCCTGGTCGGCGCGTTTTCGCCAGGCGCTGGGGGATCGCTGGTCGGAGTGGGGCACCGAGCAGTTCATGGTCAATTTCCTCATCGCCAATCTCGAAAGCGCCGAGGTGCTGCCCTATGCCCGGTATCCCACCTGCCCGGAACGGGTCCGGCCCGAGCACGCTTTTGTGCATTTCGCAGGCTATTGCCGCTACCGCGATGGAACGTACCGGGATCTGTCGAAGAAGGTAATCGAAAAACTCAAAGCGGATTAAGTAGCTACCCGCCGCTCGAGCGATGGATTTGAATAAACGCCCTGCTTGTTCGTGCATCTTGATGGTCTGGCCGACTCGGGATGCCATATCGGAGGGAGATTCATGAAAGTCTGCTTTTTTAACTTCAGCGACAATCGGCATGGGGACGGCACCACCGCATCGATGATGACGCTGGCCGATTCATTGCAAGCCCAGGGGGTGGGCGTCAACATCCTATGCCTGAATAAAAGCGGCAACAAAGACAACGTGATCAGTCTGCCCTCTCTGAGCAGTACAGAGCACATCCTGCGTTTTTTCACTCGGCGTATGGGGCTGAATGACATTCATCATTTGAGCTCATTCCATGTCGATCGCCTGGCAGCCTATCGCGAAGCGGATATCGTCCACTTTTATGGAATCCATAGTGGCACCTTGTCCTATCTGGCGCTACCTAAACTGACGCGTGACAAACCGGCCTTCTTCGCTTTGACGGACATGTGGTCGATGACGGGACACTGTACATTCCCGGGCGACAGCAAGCTGGGGGAATGTCGGAAATGGGAAACCGGTTGCGGTTCATGCCCCGATCTTTCGATTCATGCGCCGGTCTGGAGGGATGGCACCTGGCTCGATTGGCGACTGAAAAAAAAAGTGTGGGATCGCTGCGATATCCAATTCGTCGCCCCTAGCGTATGGATGCAAAAACAGGCTCAGCGCAGCATGTTACGAAAACACAGGATTCACCATATCCCACGCGGTCTGGACGTGAATGCCTACAAGCCGTTTTATCCACGCATGCATGCGCGTGAATTATTGGGTCTCGATCCTGAACGCAAGGTGATTATGGCGATGGCCAGTGATTTTGGCCGTCAGCAAAAAGGCATGGACCTTTTAGTGCAGTTTTTGAATGCGCTTCCGTCGGATGTAAGACTGGCTGCGACATTGCTGTGTATTGGCAATGGGGGCGAGAATCTGGCAGAAGCCTGCGAGATGGACGTGTTTTCTCTGGGGTTTGTCTCCAACGAGCGATTGAAATCGATCTGTTACAGCGCCGCCGATGTTTTCGTTTTGCCCAGTCGCTCTGAAAGCTTTGGGAGAGTGAATATGGAAAGTCTGGCATGCGGGACGCCGGTGGCAGCTTTCGATGTGGGCGGCGTGTCCGATGTGGTTCGGCCGGGCGTGACGGGATTGTTGGCCAAGCCGAATGATGCGATAGATCTTTCCGAGAAGATTCTCCATTTGCTCGAGGACGTTGCCCTACGGGCCAAAATGGCGAAAAATTGCCGGGCGGTCGCGGTCGAAGAGTATGACAAATCTGTCGAAGCCAGACGTTATATCGAGCTTTATGAACAGGCTTCGAAGGGTGGACGACAAGCTTGAGGCCGCGAATTTGAATGTGCCTCCTCTGCACACATGTTCCGCTATCGCGATTTGTCACGAAAAGTGATCGGGCGGCTCAAAGCATGAATGTGAACGATAACAAATGGATGCAACGCGCCTTGGATTTAGCCAGAAAAGCTCAGGCCCAGGGAGAAGTGCCGGTGGGGGCCTTGATCGTCATGGACGATGCAATTTTGGGCGAAGGCTGGAATCAGCCTGTGGGTACTCACGATCCTACCGCACATGCGGAAATCGTGGCATTGCGGGCGGCCGCCCGGCAGGTGGGCAACTATCGTTTGAATGGTGCAACTCTCTATGTCACGCTGGAACCGTGCGCAATGTGTGCAGGCGCCATTTTGCACGCTCGCCTCAAATGCGTGGTCTTTGGAGCCTACGATGCACGCGCGGGCGCGGCGGGCAGCCGTCTCGCCGTGCTCCAGTCGCCTCATGCGCTGCATGACATCGAGGTCAGAGGCGGGGTTTTACATGAACCGTGTGGTCAATTGCTCAAGGATTTTTTTGCCACCCGGCGCAGACGGCCGGATAAGGCTCACAAACTGGGAGGGAGGTTCAACAGTATATCCGGTGAAGGGTGATAATCCATGGCTCCATTTTTATGGGTGCTCATCCAAACGAGAATGTCGTAATAACTGCGGATGTTTTGCACATAACGCACAGCGACGCGACCGCTGGCATAGCCGTTGGCTGTGCGTCTATACCATTTGGGTTCGGTCAGTAACGGCAGGGTTTGCTTGAGCGACGTCCAGCGATCGGGATTCTTCCCCAGTGATTTCGCCAAACGCATGGCGTCCAAAACATGGCCGATGCCTACGTTGTAGGCGGCAAGCGCAAACCACAACCTGTCCGGTCCTTTCACTGAAGAGGGAATCCAGCTCATCATTTTTTTCAGATAGGCCGCGCCCCCCATGATGCTCTCTTTGGGATCGAGTGGATTGGCGCCTCCGATCTGTTTGGCCGCCGCAGGAGTAAGCATCATCAGGCCGCGTACTCCCGTCGGCGAAACGGCGCGTGGATCCCAGTAGGATTCCTGATAGCTTTGCGCCGCCAGCAGTTGCCAGGGAAAACCATATTTCTTCGCCGCTTGCTTGAACCAGGGAATCAGCGGCGGCAGCCGTTTTTTCGCAAACTGCATGAATGTCAAAGTGCCCACGACGTCATAATGACGCGCATGTCCAAAATAGCGATCTTCGATGCGCTGCAACTCGCCCGACTCTCTAATCTTTTTAAAAAACTTCTTTACAGCGTCATACAGACTCTGGTCTGGGGATTTTTTCAGCGCCCAGGCGACTGCGCGCGGCTTGCCAATAGCGAATGCAACGCCAAGTCGCGGATAAAATCGCCTGTTCAGGGCAAATATATTGGAATTGACGAGCGTATAAGCCAGTTTGCCTCTGGATACCTTATAGAGCAATTCGTCTGCGCTTTTGTTTTCGGCGGTTTCCCACTTTAACCTGGGGTATTTCTCCTTGAGTTTTTCGAGCACAACCACATAACGGCTGTCTGCAGGGACGACCAGCTGGCGACCGATCAAATCCTTGACATTTTTTGGGCGGTATTCACCCATTCGATAAATAAGCTGAGGAACGAGCTTTTCGTACTCCGGCCCAAAGCGAACTCTCTTTTCGCGCTCGGGGGTCACAGTGATTTCAGCGGCCGCCAGATCAGCACGCCCATATTCGACCATGGGCAGAAGCTTTTCCCATTTGGACGTTAAGATCCATTTGACCTTGACGCCGAGCGTTTTAGCGAAAGCCTCGACCAAATCATACTCGAAGCCTGTAGGGCCAGATGATCCTATGTAATAAGTGGTCGGGCCATTCATTGTCGCCACCCGTAATACACCGGAATCCTTAATGCGCGCTAGCTCGTCTGGCGGAGTGCGCACCCAAAGGAAAACGATCGCCCCGATAACGATCGATAGAAAAATACCGAACTCGATGCGCCGAATAAGACGGCGGCGCTTGACGCGATCGGCGCGGAGGATCTCTTTGGGATTATTTGTTGGTTCTTGCTCGTCTGTCATTGATTTTATTTTATCTGTATTTGTATTTGTATTTGTAAAGCCCCCGAAATACTGGACACTGTGCTCCCCCAGAATTTTGTGGCTTCCGCCATGGCCGTGCAGGCAGTGCGCACTTGGCCCGTTTGGTGTGGCCATGGCTCGGTGCCGCATATCCCGGTTAGGTGCCTACGGAATAAAAGCACCGTTGCAAACCGTGGGCTCCGGGCGTTTCCTTGGCATAAAAATGTATACGCTATCGATTGATTCCTTGGATTGGCAAACTCCACTAGCCGTGCCTATAATGCCGCCTCCCGTAACATATGATAAGCATGGAGAAACTATATGGCTGATAAGCTTATGATCGTGATGGTCAATACCGATCCCGCGAACCCATCTGAACTCGGCGCTCCTTTTTTTCAGGCGACTGTGGCAGCGGCTATGGAATACGATGTTGAGGTGATCCTGACTGCTCGTGCTGGCGAACTTGCTAAAAAAGGTGTCGCTGAAAAACTGTTTGTCCAGGAGGGCAGTGGTAAATCCGTCTATGACTTCATGAAAGACGCCGTGGAAGCGGGTGTATCTTTTAAGGTTTGCACGCCCACCCTGGATCTGTGGGGCAACGATCTGATTCCAGAGATCGAAGAAACAGTGGGTGGTGCCTATGTGATCAGTGAGGCTATGGATGACGACACCGTCACCTTTACCTACTGATGCGTGTTGGCGAGGCGGGTTATCCGACCATAATAAGAAATTCGCCTCGCCATCCCGCTCTCCCTGCTTGAATGGTAATCAAGCTTATAACCTTGTATGACAAGGTGGTCCCAATCAACGAGATGATTCACCGCGATGAATGCGGGACATTCCTGATCACGAGGACATCACATTGTCTAAGAGTAATGCTGTGATTGACGCGCAGCAAATTTTGGCGAATGCTGAATGTTTGTATTCATCGAGTGAAATCGACAAAAGACTCGATGCCTTAAGTGACGAAATCAGCCAGACATTAGGCCAAAAAAATCCTTTGCTTCTGATTGTCATGACCGGAGGGTTTGTTTTTGCGGGACAACTTCTTACCCGCTTAAATTTTCCTTTGCAAGTTGATTATCTGCATGCTACTCGCTATCGGGGAGACACCACAGGGAAAGATGTCAGTTGGCTGGCGAGGCCGAGAATTCCCTTGCGAGGCAGAACGGTTCTTATACTCGACGACATTCTTGACGAAGGCCACACCCTGACGTCGATAGTCAAAGCCTGTAAAGAAGAAGGGGCCGAATCCGTACATTGCGCTGTAATGGTGGAAAAGAACCATGATCGTCGCTGCGAAGGCGCGCATGCTGATTTTGTTGGTCTGCCGGTGCCAGACAAATATGTGTTTGGCTATGGACTCGATTATCACGAATATTTACGCAATGCGCCCGGCATCTATGCGGTAGGTGATGTTTCAGAAACAGGCCATTCCCAATGAATTCCATACCATCTGAATTGGCAATCATCGGTGGTACGGGGCTGACTCGCTTGCCGACACTGAAAATCATTCGACGGGAAGTCGTCCACACGCCCTATGGAGAACCCTCCGGCCCGGTGACTCATGGTGAATTGTTCGGACATCAGGTTGCTTTTATTCCCCGGCATGGGGCAAAACATAACATTCCTCCTCATCGCGTAAACTATCGCGCTAATCTTTGGGCGCTTAGGCATCTTGGAATCAAGAACATCATTGCGGTGGCCGCAGTGGGTGGAATCAGTTCCGAAATGCGGCCTTGTCGAATCGCCATTCCCGATCAAATCATCGATTACACTTGGTCACGCATGCACACGTATTTCGATGAGCATCTCGATGCGGTTACCCATATCGATTTCAGCGAGCCCTATTGTCGCGCATTGCGAGGTCGACTAGTCGGAGCAGCGCAAAGTGCCGGACTCGATGCCCTGCCAAAGGGGGTCTATGCGGCCACACAAGGCCCAAGACTTGAAACAGCGGCGGAAATAAATCGCCTCGAAAAGGACGGTTGCGACATGGTTGGCATGACAGGAATGCCAGAAGCCGCACTCGCAAGAGAACTCGATCTCTGCTACGCGAGCATAGCGGTGGTGGCCAACTGGGCCGCAGGGCGCGGAGAGCGTGAAACAATCAGTTTGTCCGAAATCAGCCGAAATCTGGAGCAGGGCATGAATCAAGTCAAGCGATTATTGGAAGTTGTCGTCACTCGGATCTAGTGTTTAGAACACGTCCTTCTTTAGTCCGAATGTTTCATAACTAGTGCCGGTATCGCGCCGGATATTGTTTTCACAAGAGGGATTTCAGAAGGAGCGGCGTATCGGTGATTACGGCCGACTGAGGAAATATCCCTTGTGGGATCAAGAGACCCGCGAGAGCGGCGGGAATTTGTGAAACATTCGGGCTGATATGTTTTGACCTGTCAAGGCTTGCACGGACTTCACATGTTGCACCTCCCGATGACAGGCCCCTTGGGTCAGGACAGGATCCGGCAGACTGCGACGGTGGATC
>Ga0256829_1000125_pt1 | contig 98967 bp, 99 predicted proteins | sample 131447metaG_FD_185979 | JGI IMG/M metagenome (GOLD analysis project Ga0256829, IMG submission 185979) | Hydrothermal vent microbial communities from Lau Basin, Pacific Ocean - 131-447 | ecosystem: Environmental > Aquatic > Marine > Hydrothermal vents | place: Pacific Ocean: Lau Basin | collected... | reverse complement strand
ACCACGTGCCAGGGGGCGACAATCCCCAGGGCAGTCTCGAAAAGCCGCTCGTTCATCAGGGTCCGGTCCGTTATCAGTGAGGTACGGCTACTATAGGGCCGCCCACTCAGATTTCAAAAGAGGCATATTTACTATATTCCCTCTTATTCATAAAATCAATCCGAATCGGGTGTAATTCAGAATGCGATTTCGTTGTTTTATAGATCGAATGGATAGACCATAATATCAGCTCTCATGACCCCCCCGGATTTTCCGGAGGCTCATTGGTTTAAGGCACGCCGACCCACGATGCGCCGGGCGAAAACATCGGTCACGAAGGCGACAATGCTCTATCCCCTCGATGATTTGCCTTCACTGCTGTCCGGTTCTCTGGGCCTTCACCCCTGCCTACCCCCTACCTCTTTCTACCCAGCTACAGATCCAGTCCCGGAGGTCCAGTTTGCTCACCGGGTAGTGGATCAGGTGATGCTGCTTCCTCTCCACGCATCGGAACCAGAACCTTGCGAGGCGGCATCCCACCCAGTCTCGGTAGCCTTTATCTTGTTCGTAGCTACTCGACACAATACAAGCATCAAAGGCGGCCCCAGCCCGTACTCCGCCACATGGCCGGCGGCGGCGCCGGGCGCCGGCAGGAAGAAAAATCCTCCTACGTTAGAGACCGCAAATCCAGCTAAACAAGATAACTCCATCAGGTCGGATCCATAGAGTTCTCCCGCCCTGCAATCAAAATATCGGGCCGAAGGATAATCTCGGATTCCTTTCCGAAACAAAACGTCATTTTTGATGTATGATTTAGGAGTACAAGAGTCAGAAAACTGACGGAAGGGATCGTTACCTGCTTATCGAACCGAACTCCAGGAAGTTTTCCCATCCGGCAACCGGTAAACGCAGGCGGGCAAGCGGCACCCCCACCGGATGCGGCTTATCCGCCAATATGAAGTTGAGGTGACCTGGGACATGAGTTTCTCCGTCTTCCCGGATTTTATCGCTATCGGCGGCCTGGTTGCGGTGTTCTCATCGCTGCTGTATCGCACCCACCAAACGCGATTGCGGTATTGGTTGTTGGGCTGGGTTTTTATCCTGATTCATTTCGCCGTACGGGCAGCCGCAGAAAATATTAGCTCCGGGGCGAGCGCCGCGGAAGCCATCGCCATTTCCATGCTGTTGTTAAGCAGCGTGGCGTTTTTGTGGGCCGGGAACGACACGCGCCCGATTGTATCGAAAGGACCCATCGTAACCCTGCTCGGTGCGGCGCCGGACGTGGCCTTCTGCGTAATTCTGGTCTACGGTCTAACCTCGCTGCCGCTCTATTTTTCCCTGACGGCCGCGGGTGCCCTTGCATCTATTTGGGTGCATGGCAGCGGCCGGCGCAAGCATGACCGGCCCGAACAGCTGGCCCGCCTGGGATTTATCCTGGCAGCCTATGCCATTCAGGGTATCCTGCTCTATCTGGGTTTGTTCGATGCTGCGCTGGTATGGCTGTTGTTCTGGCACTTCCTGGCCACGGCGATCACCTTTCGCCTGGGCTCCAAGGCCACCGTGGGCGTGGTATTTACGACCCTGAGCTTCGTTGCCTGGGCGCTGGTTTTCCCGATCGGCCTGGCGCTGACATACTGGCTACCGCGGGTCCACGTCGAGTCCGATGTTTGGAATCTGCCCAAGTACCTGGTGGCCACGGGCATGATCGTGACGCTTCTCGAGGAACAGATATTCCACGCCGAACAAGCCTCCCTGCACGATGATCTGACCGGCCTGGCAAACCGGCGCCTGTTTGGCCGATCCCTGAATAAAGCCTTTGAAAATACCCGCCGGACGGGACTCGCATTTGCCTTTATGATTGTCGATATTGATCACTTGAAGCAGATTAACGATACCCTGGGCCATACGGCCGGAGACGAGATTTTGCGGCTGGCAGCCAGGCGTTTTCTCCGTTGCATGCGCCGGGAAGACACACTGGCACGGTTGGGTGGGGACGAATTCGCCGCCATCCTGCCCGGTATCGCCGATCCCGCCGCGGCCGGAAAAGTACTCGACAAGCTGCAAACCGCCCTGCGGCAACCTTTCCTGATCGGCGGGCACGAACACACCGTCAGTGCCAGCATCGGCTTTGCGCTGTCGCCCGGCGAGGGTACGGATGAAAAAACCTTATACGCCTTGGCCGACCGGCGCATGTACACAGCGAAATATTCCACCCGGGTGCGGCGCGGGGACGATCGCCGGGCCGAGCCTAACTGGAAACCGATCCCGCCGATCCAGGAATAGGGGAATGCCGCTGCCGGAGTGGCTCCAGCCAAAAATTTACCGGCTAAATTTCAGTTTGTTCGAGCAGGTCCAGGCTATCAACCGCAACTATCGCCCGCATAAATAGTTCGATGCCGTCGAGAACGGGCCACCCCGCCATGGCACTTGGCAGAATAACCGGCCCCGAACCGGGGTTCGGTTATTGGCGTCCCGGAACTTCAGAGCCGCCCCCCTGGATTATGCGCTCCGGGCCGGTAAGCCGGTTCCGGATTTTCCTCAGGGCTTACTGTTCGCCTGCGCTTCCTGTTGCCGGATCTCCTCGCGCACCGCGTCCATATCCAGCCCCTTGATCTTGCCGATAATCTCATCGAGCGCCTGGGGCGGCAACATTCCAGGCTGAGAGAAAAGAATTATCTGTTCCCGAAAAATCATCAGAGTAGGAATGGAGCGTATCTGGAAAGCCCCGGCAAGCGCCTGTTCCTCTTCGGTATTGACCTTGCCAAACGCAATTTCGGCATAGCGCTCCGCCGCGGCCTCGTAGATGGGCGCGAAGGAACGGCAAGGGCCGCACCAGGGAGCCCAGAAATCAACCAGTAAAATATCGTTTTCCTTGATTGCCGTATCGAAATTTTTCTGTGTCAGTTCAAGAATGGGCATGTGAGCACTCCCGGGCATGGTCTGCCTGTAACATGAACCACCGAGAGGACCCCAATGGCGGCCTCCCGGGAAGAATGAAACCCTTATAGGTCACGCTGCGTGACCTCAACCAGATGGTAACCAAACTGTGTCTTCACAGGGCCCTCTACGGAACCGATCTGCGCGGAAAAGCAGATCCGGTCAAATTCAGGCACCATCATCCCGGGTCCGAATTGTCCCAAGTTCCCGCCCTGGGCGGCGGATGGGCATTGTGAGTGCTGCTTGGCCAATTCCGCGAAATCCGCGCCGTTGGCAATCTGCTGCTTTAAATCCAGACATTCCTGCTCTGAATCGACCAAGATATGCCGCGCCGTTGCCAATGTCATAATTCTCCCCTATTAGGGTGGTGATAAATAATCAATTACTAATATAACAAATGCCTAGGAGCCGTGGTTCCCGTCTCCAGTCCGCCCGAATGCCCGGATTACCCGCTGTCCCCCGGCGAAGCGGCTACTATAAGGCAGTGTAAACAAAAATCGGGGTGTATGCGTATGAACCATAAGGCGGAACGCTGGGAAGAGCGCTATCGCAGCGGCAAAACCGGCTGGGATCGCGGCCAAGTCAGCCCAGCGCTCGAGGGCTGGATCGCGGCGGGGCTGATCCCATCGGGACGCATCCTCGTGCCCGGGTGCGGGCGCGGGCACGAGGTTTGCTACCTCGCGGCGCAAGCCCATGATGTCACCGCGGTCGATATCGCCCCTTCCGCAATCGCCGCGGTGCGAGAAAAGTTGGACGAGGGCCACTGCTCGGCACATCTAATCCAGGCCGACCTGCTCGAATGGGAACCGGATATGCCCTTCGATGCCATCTACGAGCAGACCAGCCTGTGCGCCCTCGATCCGCCCGACTGGCCGGAGTACGCCCGCCGGCTCGCAACCTGGCTCAAGCCCGGCGGCCGCCTGTTCGCGCTGTTCATGCAGACCGGCCGCGAAGGTGGCCCCCCCTATCACTGCGATCTCGATATCATGCGTGCACTCTTTCGCGCCGATCTTTGGCGCTGGGACGATGCGCACGCCGTGAAAATCGAGCACCCCTCAGGCATCCACGAACGCGGATTCGTACTCGCCCGAAAGGCGGTGCCGGCTTGATCCCCGGCCTTCGCCACCGATCATCTCGCGCCTGCGCCCACGTCCGCCCCGGAGGACTCTATGCAAAACTTCATCTTCTGTAACCCAACCCGCATCTACTTCGGCCGGGGGCAAATTACGCGTATCGCCGAGGAAATCGCCCCGGCAACGCGGGTATTGATGACCTACGGCGGCGGCAGTATCCACCGCAACGGGGTCTATGACCAAGTTCGCGCGGCACTCGGACACGCGAAACTGAGCGAATTCGGCGGTATCGAGCCCAACCCCCGTTTCGAGACCCTGGCGCGCGCGATCGAGCAGGCCCGGGCAGAGCAGGTGGACTTCCTGCTCGCCGTGGGCGGCGGTTCGGTCATCGACGGCACCAAGTTCATCGCCGCGGCGCTCTATTTCAAGGGCAACGCCTGGGACCTGGTCGCCCGCAAGGCGCCGCTTGAAAGGGCACTGCCACTCGGCGCCGTACTCACCCTGCCGGCCACCGGCTCGGAGATGAATCCCGGTGGAGTTATCACCCGGGCCTCCACGCGGGAGAAGCTGCCGTTCCGCAGCCCTTTACTTTATCCGCGTTTTGCGGTGCTCGACCCGACGACCACCTTCACCGTGCCGCCGCGTCAAATCGCCAACGGCATCGTCGATGCGTTCACCCACGTACTCGAGCAGTACCTCACCTATCCCGCCGAGGCCCCCTTGCAGGAGCGTTTCGCCGAGGGCATTTTGCACACCCTGATCGAGATCGGGCCGAAAACCCTTGCCGAGCCGCGGGACTACGACGCCCGCGCCGCCCTGATGTGGGCGGCCACGCTCGCTCTTAACGGCCTGATCGGCGCGGGCGTACCGCAAGACTGGTCGACCCATATGATCGGCCATGAAATCACCGCACTTTATGGTCTCGACCATGCCCGGACACTCGCCATCGTGCTGCCGGCCAATCTGCACCGCCGCCGTGATGCCAAGCACGCAAAGCTCGTGCAGTATGCCCGCCGCGTGTGGCGGCTCGATGACAAGGACGAGGAGAAGCTTGTGACTGGGGCCATCGCACGCACCCGCGCCTTCTTCGAAAGCCTGGGCGTGCCGACCCGGCTCACCGATTACGGCATCGACCCCGAAGCGATCCCCGAGTTGGTCACGCGGCTGGAGCGCCACGGAATGATCTGCCTCGGCGAGCACAATGATGTGACCCCCGAAACCAGCCGCGAAATTCTCATGGACGCTATCTGAAATCTCCTTGCCAATTTATGCGCCTCGAGATACCCAGCACCAGGCCGGCGATACCCGGCAATGTGGGTTAACGCGCTTACTCAACAATACGGCACGCAGCCCCCAACGTGGGGGCTTGCATTTCCCCATGGATAGATGTATAAAAGATTGGCTCGCTACGGGCAATATCCATCCATTAAAGGAACATGTTTTTCAATACATTTAAGAGGTTAGTTATGATCAGTAAAATAGGGCACAGGGCCACAGGGCCACAGGGTAATTATAGCCGCACTGGCAATGGCGACAGTCCTTTTAGGAGCAGGATTTGCAGCCAAGGCGAACGCCTGCACCATCATCCGGTCAGACGCTACGGTAGCTGGCAAGTTAACTAGCCAAAATTGCGTTATACATCCGCCCAGGCCACATCCCATTAGCGGCTCCATCTACAATGCCTCCGTCGATGGAACTGTTGTCCCATCGACTTACACTGTGAACGCCAATACAGTACTTGCCGAACAAGCAGGCACAATACAGAGCCTCTTCAACTACAACACCAATACTTATAAAGTGTGGTTTCCCCATACTTACTTCCAGGCGCACAAATACACATCAAACGGGAAAAAATTCCTACAGATCTATGTTTCCACACAGAGTGCCTATGCCCCAAGTGGCGACAGCGCAACGTTTGTGTTTGATCAAAACGGAAACCTCGCTTCCGGGAATTCTGCTGCCTTGAGTCGCATTCAGACAGAAATACAAGAAGCCGATCCGCAAACAGTAGCCCAGGTCAAAGGAATTGTAAGTTGGTTGCAAGGCCACTGGGGCCAAATAACCGCTTGCGCCACCTTTGCGGGTGGCTTGGCTGCAGGGATCGGCGGAATTGTTGCGATTGCTGGGTCCGGTGGACTTGCGACTGCGTTGATCGGACTCGGGGGTGCATTCGGTGGTGCCGCAGCAATAGCCGCCTCTGAAACAGCATGCTTCTGAGTGAGCAAACATGAACGCCAGACTGACTAAATTGCAAAGGACCATGTTGATCCTGAACCTGGGATTAATCCTGATAGGTATTGCTGTTCTGCTTTCCGACACGTTCACCCACAACTCCATGAGTAATCTCAGAGTCGAACCTGTAGTTATCGTCACCACAGCAATAGCTATCTCCATCCTGATTACATGGGCTTACTTTCTGTGGTTGCGTAAATCCAAAGGGGAAATATTCTGGATCGAGAGGGACGAGGAGAAAATCAGGCGAGCACCGCGGGCAATAATAATAGCCGCATTACCAATAGCCCTGGCTGTCGGCAATGCCCTGTTTGTTGTGCCTACACTAGTACTCACACCCAAACGCGTATTGATCATATCGTGGTCGCTGATCATAGCGTGTTCTTCTCTGCAAATCTTTTTCATTATGACCCGGGGAACATCTTACCTCAGACAACTGAATACCAAATAGGCCAACGCGAAAGGCTCCTTCGGGAGCCTTTCTTCTGCAAGGCCTGTAAAATAGGTAACTTTCCGATCTTTCCACGACCATGGATAAACTCGATCCGCAGGATTTTTACGCCGTCAACGATCTGCTCCCTGAAGAGGAATGGCTGGCGCGGGACGGCCACCGCGCGGTTCGTTGACGAACGCGCCCTTCTGCTCATCCCTGAGGTATTCGAGGCCGGGCGCTTCCCCGCCGAGCTGATTCCCGAGATGGCGGAACTCGGCCTGCTCGGAAGCTATTTTCAGGGCTACGGCTGCGCTGGGCTTACCGAATTCGGCCGCCGCGGCAAACTCACCAGGAGCGCGTGACCAATTTATGCGCCTCGAGATACCCAGCACCAGGCCGGCGATACCCGGCAATGTGGGTTAACGCGCTTACTCAACAATACGGCACGCAGCCCCCAACGTGGGGGCTTGCATTTCCCCATGGATAGATGTATAAAAGATTGGCTCGCTACGGGCAATATCCATCCATTAAAGGAACATGTTTTTCAATACATTTAAGAGGTTAGTTATGATCAGTAAAATAGGGCACAGGGCCACAGGGCCACAGGGCCACAGGGCCACAGGGCCACAGGGTAATTATAGCCGCACTGGCAATGGCGACAGTCCTTTTAGGAGCAGGATTTGCAGCCAAGGCGAACGCCTGCACCCGACGACTTAATAGTGCTGTCGGGGTATCGGAAAACCTGTCGTGTACTCTATTACCACCCGAACCAAACCATTTTAACCAGATATTGCCTAATGCTGCCGTAAGCGGTACGACAAATCCAAGTTCGCAATCTGTAACTTCGCAGATAACCTTTCGGAATTATTTCAGAGGTAAAATAACCAGTATACTCAATATTCGAAATCAGACGATCGAGACGTGGCTGCCACACGCTTACTCAAAAGTTCATGTATATGAACAAAATGGTACCCGCTATGTGCGAATTTACCTCTTCACTCAAAGCCAATATGTGCCTAATGGTGATAACGGCACCTTTGTTTTTGACAGTGCCGGCAAGCTGGTTTCTGGAAGCTCCTACCTCTTGACACGGCTGCGAAACGAAGTACAAGAAGCCGACCCGCAATTAATGGCTCAGACCAAAGGGTTAATAAGCTGGATCGAGGGTAACTGGGATCAGATCGCGGGCTGCGGAATTCTGGCTGCAGGTGCCGCTATTGTCGTACTCTCGCCGTTTGCTGGAGCTGGAGCTGGAGTGGCTGCGGCAGGGGGCAGCGCCCTGTTTGGCGGCTCAATAGACGGGTTATTTCAACGTGCCACAAAGGCCTGCTTTTGAGAAAATTGATCATGAAGGTTGGAAACTTGCAAAGAGCAATGGAGTGGCTGGTGATCCTAGCGGTGACAGTAATCATTGCTACGATGGGATTTGATGCATTTAGTGCTGGTAAGGGCCATGAATGGCTGTTAAACCAACTACCATTGTGGCTTGCATTCGCGACGATGATTGTCATAGGTTTCTTCCAGAGGCGAGTCAAGGGTGGTGCCAAATACTCATTTGCTTTCCGGCGCAGACCTAATTTTTGGATTTACGTTTATTATGCGCTTTGGGCGGCAGCGGCCCTGCTGGTGAAGTTCTTCTTGCCACCTCAGGGCGAAATAATCTATCTCGCCGGCTATTGGTGGCTTGCCAGCATAACCATCTTGGCATTACTCGGGTTCGGGTTCTTTGCCTCTCCAACTCATAGTTCGGAGTATATGCACCCCATAGGGGCAATAACTGGTTTACTGGTACTGACAAGTACCGCGTCCGCTCCGGCATTCATGCTTTTGTGGAACAGACAGGACGGAAATGCGTCGGCGCTTGCTGTCGCGGGAGTCCTTTTGGTAGCGCCTATGTTGTACTGCACGAAGCGAGGATTGTCCCCATTCAAGACCACTAACGCACCAGATGCATAGAATTCCAGCACCCGGAAGGGGAGGGTCCTGCGGGAGCCTTCCCTTCCGGGATGTAGAATAGAGCTTTCCACATTTTTGGATGTCGATGAAACACCTCGATCCGCAGGATTTTTACGCGGTATCCGATCTCATCACTGAAGAGGAACGGCTGGTGCGGGACGCCACCGCGCGTTTCGTCGACGAACGCGCCCTTCCAATCATTCCCGAGGCATTCGAGGCCGGGCGTTTCCCCGCCGAGCTGATTCCCGAGATGGCGGAACTCGGCCTGCTCGGAAGCTATTTTCAGGGCTACGGCTGCGCCGGGCTCGGCGCCACCGCCTACGGCCTGATCTGCCAGGAACTTGAACGCGCCGACTCGGGCCTGCGGAGCTTCGTCTCGGTGCAGACGAGCCTGGTGATGTACCCGATCTACACCTATGGCACCGAGGAACAAAAACAGCGCTGGTTGCCCGGGCTGGCCGCCGGCAAGGCCATCGGCTGTTTCGGCCTGACCGAGCCGCACGGGGGTTCCGATCCCGTCAATCTGAAGACCGTAGCCAAACGGCAGGGAAAGGACTGGCTCCTCAACGGCGCCAAGATGTGGATCACCAATGGCTCGATCGCCGACGTCGCCGTGGTCTGGGCCGCAACCGAGGAGGGGATTTGCGGATTCCTAGTGGAAAAGGGCACGCCGGGTTTTGCGGCCACCGAGATCCACCACAAGATGTCGCTGCGGGCCTCGGTAACCGCGGCGCTTTATTTCGATAACGTGCGCATTCCCGAGGCGAACCGGCTCCCCGGCGCGCGCGGGCTCAAGGGCCCGCTCTCCTGCCTGACCCAGGCCCGCTACGGCATCACCTGGGGCGTCATCGGCGCCGCCCTCGCCTGCTACAACGAGGCCCGGGAGTACGCCAAGGATCGTTTACTTTTTGGCCGCCCGCTGGATCACACTCAACTCACCCAGGTCCGCCTGGCGGAAATGGCCCGGCGGATCACCGCGGCACAACTTCTGTCCTGGCGTCTCGGCAGGCTCAAGGATCAGGGTAAACTCCATCCCAGCCAGGTTTCCCTGGCTAAATGGAACAATGTACGCATGGCCATCGACATCGCCCGGGATGCGCGCGATCTGCTTGGCGGGGCGGGTATTACCGTGGAATACTGCCCGATTCGCCACCTGCTCAACCTGGAATCGGTCATCACCTATGAAGGTACCGAAAGTGTGCACCAACTCGCGGTCGGGCGGGAAATTACCGGCGTGAACGCCTTTTAATGACGCTTGCCCCGAGTGCATGCCGGGGATATCTCCCTCGCATCTCAAAGAGAGTGATTTAGAGAGTGATTTAATGAGTTCTGAAAATTCCACCACCGGATTGAAACGCGCCGCGACTCGCGGCGTTAACCGCACCGAGATCATCGACCGCAATTTCATTGAATTCGTCCGCGGCTGGGACGAACCCGCGCCACCTTCCCGGTTGGATGCACGGATTCCCGGGACCGGCCTAAGCGGTACCGAATTTCTCCAGTTGGTCGAATCACAGATGCTGTCGCGCCACCTGGACCTGGAGGCCCGGGTCATGCGGGCTCACGGCGAAGGCTTCTACACCATCGGCAGTTCCGGTCACGAAGGCAACGTGCTTATCGGGCGCCAGAGCCGTCACACCGACCCCGCGTTCCTGCATTACCGCAGCAACGCCCTCTTCCTGGAACGCGCCCGCCAGGTGCCCACAATCGACCCGGTTCGCGATATCGCCCTGTCCCTGGCCGCCAGCACCGACGACCCGATCTCCGGGGGGCGCCACAAGGTCTTCGGCAGCGTGCCACTGTGGATACCACCACAGACCTCGACCATTGCCAGCCACCTGCCGAAGGCCGTGGGTGCCGCCCTGTCCATGGCACCGGCGGCGCGGGCCGGGTGCCTGCCCATTCCCCGGGACAGCATTGTCGTCTGCTCCTTCGGCGACGCCTCGGCAAACCACGCCACCGCGCTCGCCGCGTTTAACTCGGCCGCCTGGAGCCGGTTCCAGCGCATTCCCTGCCCCATCCTGTTCGTGTGCGAGGACAACGGGATCGGCATCAGCGTGGAAACGCCCCCGGGGTGGATCGAAGCCAACTTCTCGCACCGCGCCGGGCTGGAATACATTCAGGCCGATGGACTCGATATCGCCCATGGCTATGGCGCCGTCGCTGCGGCCGTAGAGCACTGCCGCAGCCACCGCCGCCCGGTATTTCTGCACCTGCGCTGCGTGCGCCTGCTCGGGCACGCCGGCACCGACATCGAGGTGGAATACCGCGGCATCGAGCGGGTTGAAGCCACCGAGGCCCAGGATCCCTTGCTCTATTCGGCCGAAACCGTGCTCGAATCGGGACTGGCCACTCCGGCGGAGCTGCTGCAACGCTACGAAGCCTGCCGCGAGCGCGTGCAGCGGGCTGCCCGGGAGGCTGCCCGGCGACCGCATTTCCGTTCCGCGGAGCAAGTAATGGCACCGCTTGCCCCCTACGCCGCGGATAAGGTCCGAGCCGAAGCCGAGCGCTTCGATTCCGACTTCGAAGCCCGGCGCACCGAGGCCTTCGGGGGCCGCGACCGACTCCCGGAGAACGGGGTAAAACGCCATCTCTCGATTCAGATCAACCAAGCACTTATCGAGCTAATGGCAAAGTATCCCGAAATGACGATCTTCGGCGAGGATGTGGCCCGCAAGGGAGGCGTGTACACCGTGACCAGCGGGCTGCGTGCTCACTTCGGCCGCGGACGGGTATTCGACACGTTGCTCGATGAAACCACCATTCTCGGCCTGGCCCAGGGCCAGGCGCTGATGGGCCTGTTGCCGTTCCCCGAGATCCAGTACCTGGCCTATCTGCACAACGCCCTCGACCAGCTTCGTGGTGAGGCAGCCTCGCTACAGTTCTTCTCCAACGCCCAGTACGCCAACGCCATGGTGGTGCGCCTCGCCTCGTTCGCCTACCAGAAAGGCTTCGGCGGTCACTTCCACAACGACAACTCCTTCACCGCGTTGCGCGACATCCCCGGACTGGTAATCGCCTGCCCCTCACGCGGCGACGATGCCGTCGGCCTGCTGCGCACCGCCGCCGCACTTGCCCGCATCAACGGCCGCGTGACCGCCTTCCTCGAGCCCATCGCGCTCTACATGACCAAGGATCTCTACACCCCGCAAGACGGTCTCTGGCGCTGCGCCTATCCCGCACCCGGAACCGCCGTGCCCTTCGGTGAACCCCGGATCTATCACCCCCGCGCTACCGATCTGCTCATCATTACCTATGGCAACGGCGTGCCGCTGGCGCTGCGCACCGCCAACAGACTCCGGACCGAAGCCGGGCACAAAATCCGCGTACTCGACCTGCGTTGGCTCAAGCCGCTGAATGCGAACCAGATCGCCAGGCATGCCTCGGTCTGTGGCCGGATCCTGGTACTCGATGAAGGCCGCAGGAGCGGCGGAATCGCCGAACAGATCTTCACCCTGATCGACGAGCATTGCCCCGCCGGGGTTACCAAGGCCCGCTGCGTGGGAGCCGACAGCTTCATCCCCCTCGGCGGGGCCGCCAACCTCGTACTGGTAGGGGAAGAAGCCGTTTGCACCGCCGCACGCAAGTTGCTCGCATAAACTCATGCCACCATGGGGCATGGCATCCCCCGCCAACGCCGCAGTGCTAGGCTGAGGCTGTTTTCAATGGATAGCTTGCGAATGAAGAATATATTTCAATTCGACTGGATCTGGATCCTCGCCACGATAGCGGTTATTGCCCTTGGACTGTATCGACGCGGCAAACACCTGATCGGGCACCAACGCTACAACGCCACCCGGATGGGATTGCGGATCGGGATCCTGGCGGGGCTCCTCGCCTGGATCCTGGTTCAGGTTGTAATGTACCTGCCGCAAAATCTTCCCGGCGCCGTGGCCGGGGGTCTTGTCGGATTGGGAGTCGGCGCCCTGGCTACCCGTTTTTCCGCGGTGGGAAACGACGCAAAAGGTTCATGGTACGTGCCCAACATCTGGCTCGGCATCGGGCTGATCGCACTTTTAATCGGCCGCTACCTGTACGAAATCTTTTACCTCCTGCCGCAAATGAGGGCTCTGGTGCGGCAAGCGAGCCAAACTGGAAAAGAAAGTGGCATCCTCGCCTTTACCGTTCACCCGCTGCTCGAAGGAATTCTGTTCCTGGTGGTGTGTTATTACCTCGCCAACTACCTCGGCATCATGATTCGGATCCGCCGCCTTCCCCCCGCCAAAACCACCACCTGAGACCCGAATCGCAAGTCATGGCACCCCGGATTCACTGCTGCCCCGTCAGCAAAGATGAATGGACCCCGGACGGGATCAACCTGGAAAAAGAGCGAAGGCAAGGATTTTCAACGAGCGGCGCGGGATTGAAGGACCGGTGGTATGACGCGACAGAACCCCGCTTTCCACCCGGTAGGTCCGATCCCCGACATGAAGTTTACCAAGAACTTGACGTGCACGGCATAGTAAGTTGAAGCCTGTTGTGACCGTTCCCCGAGGAAGCCCACGCTTGGCAGAGACACGGCTAAAGACCAAGCCGGACGAGCGCAAGACGCTGTACGAGGCGGCCCTGGCGCTGGATTTTACGCCCGCCGTGGCCACGGCCCTGGCGCGGGTGGCCCATGAGGCGAGTTGGCGGGCCACCCGGCTTGCCGCCCACCTCGACCCCGAACTCAAGGACATGGCGCCGCCGGGCACGCTCCCCGATATCGGGAAAGCGGCCGAGCGCGTGGCGCTCGCGCTCAGGAACCGGGAAGTGATCGGCCTGGTATGCGATCACGATGCCGATGGAACCACGAGCGCCATCATCTATATCAAGGCATTGACCGAGGTATTCGCGCACCCGCGCGCACGGGTGCGCCTGTACGTGAGCCACCGCTTGAACGAGGGCTACGGCCTGTGTGAACCGGTGGCCGAGCGCATCCTCTCCGACCAGCCGCGGCCCTCGCTCATCCTCACGGCCGACTGCGGATCGCATGACGGCGAGCGCATCATCCGGATCAAGGAGGCCGCCGGCGCCGAGACCGTGGTCACGGACCACCACAGCGCCCACATCGAAGTGCCGGGCGCCTACGCCTTCGTGAACCCGAAGCGTGCGGACGCGGGGAGTGGCCCGGATCCGAACATCGCGGGGTGTATGGTCGCCTGGTGCCTGATGGCACACACCTTCCGGGTGGTTCACGGCGGGGAGAGAAACGCCGCGAGAACCCGCCTGGTTCGCTTGCTCGATTACGCCGCCCTCGGCACCGTGGCCGACTGCGTGGATATTTCCACGCCCACGAACCGGGCGGTCATCCGCTACGGCTTGAAGCGCATGAGCCTGTGCTCCCGCCCGTGCTGGCGGGTGTGCAAGGAGTGGCTCAGGCTGAATCCGGACGAGGCGATCCGCGCGGAGGATATTGCCTACCAGGTAGCGCCCAGAATCGCCTCCACGGGGCGGCTGGACGAGTCCCGCCCGGGTATCTATTTCCTGGGTGCCGCTAGCCTGGCCACCGCCCGGCGCTACGGCAACCTGCTGGAGGAGGCGAACAACGAACGCAAGCAGATCCAGGCCGAAATGCTGGAGAAACTCCTGGAAACGCTCCCGGAGCCGACGCAGATGGCCTCTCGCGTGGTGGTCGCAGGTTCCCGCAACGGTCATGCGGGCATCCAGGGCATTGTCGCCTCGCGCCTGGCCGAGACCTACCGGCGCCCGGCTTTCGTTATGACGCTCCCGCCCGGCACGAAAGGCTGGCGGGGGTCGGCCCGCTCGGGCGATAGCGGCATCTGCCTGGTGAACGTCAAGTCCCCCGGGACCTCGCTCATGGGCCGAGTCGCGGCCACTCACCCGGATCTATTCGAGCGTTTTGGGGGACATCATGCCGCGGCCGGCATGATACTGCGCGATACCGAGCAGGACACGTTGATCCGCTTTACCGAGGCCCTAAACGAGGCGGCGCTTGAACTGGGATTCGAACCTCGTGCGAATACCCCGGTACAGGCCGATTCCGAGCTGGACCTGGATGAGATCACGCCGGGGCTGGTGACACAGCTCGATCGGATCGAACCGACCGGAAAGGGCCTGCGCCGGCCGATTTTCGCCGTAAAGGCCTTTCGCTCGGACCCGCGGCCATTCAAGAGCGGATCGCCCGGGGCAAATATCTTCCTTTCGAAACAACCGGGCGCAAACACGGGCTTGCGCGTTGGCGTTTTCGATAACCGCATGCTCCAGCGGATCGAGGATTCAAGCGGCGCCGATCCCTGGATCTGGGTGGTCGAGATCGGTGTGTTCAAGGGACACCCATCGCTGTCGTTGCGGGCGGCCTATCCTCCCCAGGCAAGGGGAGCCATTTCTTGATTTACACTCGGGACCATTCGTTTTTACCCTGGGAACCCGAACCAAAGTAATACAAAGACGGTTACCCCGGCAAGACTCCAAGCCGGCCAGATAGATCGCCTCGGCTTGGGGCGGCAAATAAGAACTTTACCGGCAGGATCGCCGCCGCTAAAAGCGCCGCATGGGGAAAAAGCCAAACCCTTGGTCTGCGCCAGGAACCCAATGAACGCGCGGCGCCGCCCTTGACCCATCCCTGAAGAAAAGCGGCACGGCAATGATGATGGGAAGCAACACGGGCAGGTTGCTTAACAGCCATCCAGCGCCCTTACCAGCGGTAAATGTAGAAAATAGGTTGACTCCTATTGCAACGAGGATCCCCATTATCGCCAGGAACCCTACTCAATTCACCACTTTTGGCAAATCTCCCCCGGAGATTCGCATGGCTAATTTCCTCGAAAGCAGGACCTTCGGACACGTTGAATACTTACGCGGATAAATTCTATTGTCATATCTTTTTCCCGGTCAACGCACGAATCAGCGTGCAGGTCACAACGCCCCCCACTGGAGCAGCAAGCATTCTCCGCTTGGGAATCCCCCCCCGCCCTTACTGCAAAGGTGCACTCGGGAAGCCGGAAAACCGACTCGAAAGGCGCTTGAATTCTACCTCTTAAACCGGTGATTAAGGGCACCCTGTGGGTAGGGCAGCGGCGGAAACTTCCCTGCCGCCTCTCCAAATCCGGCATCCGCCGACCCCTAGGAAATGAATTGACCTTCGCTGAATTTCGATGATCGGTAAAAATGTTTTACCTAGGGCTGGCGCGAGCCGTGGAAACCGTGTAGGATGCTTCTGAAGGCGAAACGATGGAAACGGCGGATGGTTCCCCACCACCACCTCCAGAAACCGGGACAAAGCGCTTTACCAGCAATGGCACAGACTTCGGTTGCGCTTTTTTTCCCGAATATGTCGCTCACCCATTCGCGGCATCAAACCTCATCCGGAGCCATCCGCTCATGAAAGCGGTCATTCTGGCGGGCGGATTGGGAACCCGTTTGTCTGAAGAAACGGGCATACGCCCCAAACCCATGGTGGAAATCGGCGGCATGCCGATTCTGTGGCACATTATGAAAACCTACTCGGCCCATGGCATCGATGAATTCATAATCTGCCTCGGGTACAAGGGGCATTTGATCAAGCAATTTTTTGCCGACTATGCGTTGCGCCGTGCCGATATCACCGTGGACCTGGCCACCCGTGAGATCCACTATCGCCACCAAGGATGCGAGCCCTGGCAAGTCCACCTCATCGATACCGGCGATGCCTCCATGACCGGAGGACGCTTGCGCCGGATTCACCACCTCCTCGGCGAGGAATCTTTCTGTATGACCTATGGCGATGGCCTGACCGATGCCGACATCGGTGCCGAAATAGCTTTCCATCAACGGCATCAACGCAAAGCTACACTCCTTGCGGTTCAGCCGGCGGGACGCTTTGGGGCCTTTGAACTACATGCCGACGACCTTCACGTACCCGCTTTCCACGAAAAACCGGCGGGTGATGGGGCCTGGATCAGCGGCGGCTACTTTATCCTCGACCCCGTGGTAATCGACTACATTGAAGATGACGCTACGGTCTGGGAGCGCGAACCCATGGAGCGTCTCGCCCGGGAGGGAGAGCTGCTGGCGTTTCGGCATTCCGGCTTTTGGCAGCCCATGGACACCCTTCGCGACCGCCAGTACCTGGAATCGCTGTGGGCCGGAAACTCCGCCCCCTGGCGGTGCTGGGACGACGGCCCGGCGCCCATGGATCGGCGTGGGGAGCGAGTGCGGGCATGAGGATCCTCATCACCGGGAACCTCGGCTATATCGGCCCGGTACTGGTCCGGCATCTGCGCACCAGCCGCCCCGAGGTCGAGTTGATCGGCCTCGACCCGGGATATTTTGCCGGTTCACTCACTACCACCGGCCCCTGGCCCGAATCCCGGCTGGATCTGCAGCATTACGGCGACGTGCGCGATGTGGACGAAACCCTGTTTCGCGGCGTCGATGCCGTGGTGCATCTTGCGGCCCTGTCCAATGACCCTATTGGCAAGACTTTCGAGGATCTCACCGCCGATATCAACCAGGCCGCCACCGTGTGGGTCGCGCGCTTGGCCCGAGCCGCCGGAGTCGGCAGCTTCGTATTTGCCTCCAGTTGCAGTGTTTACGGCGCCGGATCCGACACGCCGCGGATCGAATCCGATACGCTCGCCCCGCTCACCGCCTACGCGTGCTCCAAGGTCGGCAGCGAACGCGAGTTAGCCCTGCTTGCCGGCCCCGACTTTCATGTCACCGCACTGCGTTTCGGTACCGCCTGCGGCATGAGCGAACGCCTGCGCCTCGACCTGGTTCTCAACGACTTTGTCGCCACCGCGCTCGCCAAGGGACGCATCGAGGTTCTCTCCGATGGCAGCCCCTGGCGTCCGCTCATCCACGTCGAAGACATGGCCCGCGCCATCGACTGGGCCCTGGACCGCACCTCGGGAGCCGATTTCGAGATAGTAAACACCGGCTCAGATCAGTGGAACCACCGGATTCTCGATCTCGCCCAGGCCGCCGCCCAGGCCGTCGGCAACATAGAAGTAACCATAAACCCCGAGGCCGCCCTTGACAAGCGATCCTATCGGGTGAATTTCGCACGGTTTCGCGAACTCGCTCCCGATCATCAGCCGTGCTGGACCCTGGAAGCAGCAGTGAACGATCTCAAGGCCGGCCTGGAGGCAATCGGTTCCGCCGATGAGGATTTCCGCGAGGGCCCCTACATGCGGCTTAAGGCCCTCAACCGTCTGTGTGCGGACGGCTGGCTGGGACCCGATCTGCGCTGGCGCCGCGAGGGTATCGGCCGTGCTCCCTGGCGGGGATCGGCGCCACCGTGATCTTCGACGAACTCCCCGTCGTCGGCGCTTACCTCATCGGACTGGAGCCTCATGCCGATGAACGCGGCTTCTTCGCCCGGGCCTTCTGTGCCCGGGAATTTGCCGAACACGGCCTCGTCGAGCGGTTCGTGCAGGCTAACCTCAGTCATAACCCGCATCAGGGTACCTTGCGGGGGCTGCATTTCCAGCGTTCTCCCCACGCCGAGGCCAAGCTGGTGCGTTGCACCCGTGGCGTCCTGTTCGACATCGTGGTCGACCTGCGCGCCGGCTCGCCGACCTATGCCCACTGGGCCGGTGCGGAGTTGAGCGCCGACAATCGCCGGGCCCTCTATGTCCCCGAGGGCTGCGCCCACGGCTTTCAAACCCTCAGCGACGACACCGAGGCATTTTACCTGGTTTCGGCCTTTTATACCCCCGACGTCGAAGCGGGACTGCGCTGGGACGACCCCCGCTTGGCCATCGACTGGCCGATTCGTCCGCCGCGGTTGATCTCGCCCAAGGATGCCGCCTGGCCCACCTTGGATGAGTTCCCCTCATGATGGTTATCGACAAGTTTCTCGGCGAACGCGAGGCCGCGAACCGGCCCATCCGGGTCGGCATGATCGGCGCCGGCTTCCAGGGCCGCGGCATCGCCCTGCAACTGGTCGCCCGCCGCGCCCCGGGCCTGCGCCTGGCGGCCATTGCCAACCGCCATCTCGAAGGGGCCAGGCGTGCCTACCGCGAGGCCGGGGCCCCCGAACAAACCGCAGTTGAAAGTCCGCTCGCCCTGGCGCGCTCCGTTGCCGCGCAACAGCCGGCGGTGACCGAAGACGCGACGGTCCTGACCGACTGTCCCGAAATCGATGTTATCCTCGAAATAACCGGCAGCATCGAGTACGCCGCCGGAATGGTCTTGCGCGCCATCGATCACGGCAAGCATGTGGTGATGATGAACGCCGAACTCGACGGTACCCTCGGACCCATCCTCAAGACCTATGCCGAGCGGGCCGGCGTGTGCCTGACCCAGTCCGACGGCGACCAGCCCGGAGTGATCGGCAACCTCTATCGCTTCGTGGTCTCGATCGGTGCCGAGCCGGTCCTGGCCGGTAACATAAAGGGCCTGCACGACCCGTACCGCAACCCCGACACCCAGGCCGGATTCGCCCGCCGCACCCACCAGCGCGCATCCATGGTCACCTCTTTTGCCGACGGCACCAAGATATCCTACGAAATGGCGGTGGTGGCCAATGCCACCGGCATGCGCGTGGCGCGCCGGGGTATGTACGGCCCCACCGTTCCTCCCGGCACCCACGTTCAGCATGCGCCGGAGTGGTACCCCCCCGAAGCGCTGGAACGGCCGGGTGGCATTGTCGACTACGTTGTCCAGGCCGAACCCGGTCCCGGGGTGTTCATGATCGCCCGCCACGGCCACCCTACCCAGCGCGAATATCTCAAGCTTTATAAGCTCGGCGATGGTCCCTACTACGTTTTCTACCGCCCCTATCACCTCTGCCACTTCGAGGCCCACCACAGCATCGCCCGTGCCGCCCTCTTCCAAGACGCCACCCTCGCGCCCCGCGCCGGCCTGGTGGTGGAGGTGGTGGCCGCCGCCAAGCGTGATCTCCTCCCCGGCGAAGTCCTCGACGGCTTTGGCGGTTTCCTAAACTATGGGCTCGCCGAAAACGCCGATGTCGTCGCCCGCGACAATCTCTTGCCCCTGGGAGTGGCCGAAGGCTGCCGCCTCAAATGCGCGCTGCCCAAGGACCGGGTCCTGACCTACGCCGACGTGGAAATTCCCCGTGGACGCCTGATCGAGCGCCTGCGCGAAGAACAGGCCAAGCGTTTCGCGAGTTCAACCGGAACCGGCGCATGAGCCTGCGCGCGGGGGCCAAGCGCCGCATCAAGGATTGGGTAGTCCGCCTGTTCAGCACCCCCGCCCGCGATCTGCAGCTCGCCATGATCCGTCGCGCCGCCGATAGCACCGCCGCCTATATCGAAACACACATGCCGGCCACCCCGACGGTGCTCGACACCATGACCCATCTGCGCCAAGCCCTGAAGGCGGTAACGGTGGCGGGACTCTACCTCGAATTCGGAGTCTGGAAGGGCCGCACCTTGCGGGTCATTGCCCGAACCGTGGCCGATCACCCGGTCTATGGTTTCGACTCGTTCGCCGGCTTGCCCGAAGATTGGTGGCGATTCGGCAAGGGGAATTTCGCCCTCAAGCAACCGCCGCAAATGCCCTCGAATGTCACCCTGGTCAAGGGCTGGTTCGACGAAACGCTTCCCGAATTCCTTGCTCAACGCCCGGAGCCGGTCGCCTTTATCCACATCGACTGCGACCTGTATAGTTCGACCCAGACCGTACTGAACCTGCTTGCCCCGCGTCTTTGCCCGGGTACGGTGATCGTTTTCGATGAGTATTTCAACTACGCCGGATGGAAGGAGCACGAATTTCGGGCTTTTCAGGAATTTATCGCCGAATCCGGCTGTACCTACCGCTACCTCAGCTACGTGCGTTGGGGCGCGGAGGTTGCCGTCCGGATCGAGTCGGTCCCCCCCCGGGATTGACCGGTACCCGACTATTCACCGCCGAACGGGATCTCACCCCATTTACCGACCCCGATCCAATCAAGATAACCATATCGGCGCCACTCAGGGCAACAGGCCGGAAGGATGGCCGAAACGCTTGGCCCAAACGGCGGCCACTATCCCCACGATTCTCGGTGCCGGGTAGGCAAACCAGGCAACGGTGCGGCGGGCGGGATGGGGCGCCAAAGATAATGACAGCTCCCAGGCTTTATGCCCTTCGCTGGCTCTACCCTGCATTGCCAGGCGGGCACCCGCGTACCACAGCCAGGAAGCCGCGCGCCGAGATAACCCGGGTTCGCTGCGGTAGGCATCCAGGTACTTGGAAATAATCTGCACGGTGCATTGATGATCGGCCCGGGCATTGACCGATTTCGGGGTAGCCCAGGCCGCCATCAGCACCTCGGGAAGAAATTGAATGGGTCCTTGCTGCGCCAACCTCAGGGCCAGATCCCAATCCTCGAACCGCCGCAGCCGTGCATCGAACCCCCCGACCGCCAGCAAGGTCTCGCGCCCGACCACCAGCGTGGGGGTACCGATGGTAGAACCCCGCAACAAGCGATGATAAATCTCCCCCCCAAGAGATTCTTCATCCCCGCTCGGCCTGATTCGTTCCCGCCCTCCCAGCCGTTGCAACATGCGGCAGTAACAGGCCACGGCCCCCCTGGAATTCGCGTTCTTCACCAGAGCCTGCACTTGTTTTTCCAGCTTGTCCGGATACCACTCGTCATCGCTGTCCTGAAACGCCACATAACGGCCCCTCGCCTCGTGGATGCCCCTGTTCCGGGCTTCGCAGGGACCGGAATTCCGCCGTAGCCGCAGCCGTACGATGCGGGGATCATCGTAGCCGGCGAGAATCTCGGCAGTGCGATCGGTGGAGGCATCATCGACTATGATCAGTTCGAAATCGTGATAAGTTTGGGCAAGAACGCTGTCGATCGCGCGCGGGAGCACGGGTGCCCGGTTATAGGTCGGGAGCACAACACTTACCGCCGGTTCGGCCGGACGACCGGGAAGGCGGTTCAACTTTCCGAATCCAGCACTGGGCGGTTGTCCACCACATCCGGCGCAACACGCCAACGGGCTCCCTCCAGGCAAGCGGAATCCCGTGAGCAAGGTGGAGATAAAATTCCGGGATCTCCCGGATACAAACCCGTGTCCACCGATTTCGCTGCCAGGACCCGGTGAACCCGGTATCGCGGAGGCGGCCACCAATGCAAGCCACGGATGTCGAGAACTTCCACCCCCCCAAGGGATGGATGCCGGTGTCTGTCTGCGGACAAACGCAGATAGAGCGGCTCATAAGACGGCCAGCGATGATAGGGGATCCAGGTCCAGGCATCATGCCTTTGGTATACCCGCCGTAACCGGCGGGCGACCCGCCGATTGGTAGGCAGTCTCACGGCTTCATCCCAAGCGTATCGCTCCGCCAGAATCCGGGCATAACCCGAGCTGCGAGGGCCGATGTAACCGCTAAACCCGAGCCGATAACCATGCTCTGCCTGCAGGGCTTCCACCACTCGATAAATCTGGATGTGTTCGGGATGGCCATACTCTCCCCAAGGATTATGGGTATAGACCGTGGAAAACCTCTTCAGAATTCCGTCCAGCCGCCGCCGCAAGATCCGGTAATTTCTCCTGTAATTCCGGCGTGTCTCCAGGTTGGTGATGGCTATCCCGGCTTCCGTACTGACGGGGTGATCCCAGTCCACGTGCCGAAACGCACCCGCGCTGGGCAGATGCAAGGAGAGAAACCGCGGCAGTGACAATTCGGCAAGTGCCGCGAGGCGCCCCGCGGAGGCCCTCGGCTCATCAGGGATATCACCGAAACAGAACACGACCAGGTCAACCCGGGCGAGGACCGAACTCAACCACAGGATCTCATCATCCGGATGCGCCACCACCAAGGCGGTCATAGCAGGCACCCCCTTCACGGCAAGAGTGCCTTCCCGCGCCACTTGGCCCAAGCCGCCGCGATGAATCCGATCGACTGGGGAGCAAGCCGGCTGGCTCGGCTGACCAGCCAATGTCTCCAGCCCGGGGAAAGCTCGATGGACCACCCCAGCGCCTGACGCCCCTCCCGGATCCGCCCCTGCATCAACAGCCGGACTCCGGCATACCATAACCATCCCCCCGCCTTGCGAGCCAGCTGAGAGTCGGCACGGTAGCTCGCAAGATGCTTGCCGATAATGCGAACCGTCGGGCCATGATCCGCTACACCATGAATGGAATCGGGGCTATGATGACTGATTACCAGGGTTTCATCAACAAATAAAAACCGGTGTTCACGCGCGAGCCGTAGTACCAGGTCCCAGTCAACCCAGCGCGACAGCGCCTCATCGAACCCACCCACCTGCTCCAAGGACGCCTTTTCCACAATCAGGGTCGGCGTGGCGATCAAGCTTTGTTGCAACAACAGCCGGAACAGCGATCCCTGCAACCGCCGGGCCGCGGCCTGGGGATATATCCTGGGTTCCGTCCCTTCACCCACCAAAATGCGGCGGCAAAAACAAGCTGTGCAGCTTGGGTCCGGTGTTCGGACAAACGCCGCCATCTGGCGCCCAAGCTTATTGTCATGCCATTCGTCATCGCTATCCTGAAAGGCGATATACCGGCCCTTAGCCACGCGCAAACCGGCGTTTCTGGCGACACATTGCCCCCCGCGCTGCTTCAGGCTGTAGAGCCGTACCCGGGGGTCGTCATAGCCCGCCATGAGTTCCGGAGTGGCGTCGCTGGATGCATCATCGACCACGATCAGTTCGAAATCACGATAAGTCTGGGCGAGAACACTGTCGATCGCACGTGCCAGGGTATGCGCCCGGTTATGGGTAGGGAGAATTACGCTGACTGTAGGAGCGGAAGCATTCATTGGATTACTGTGGATGGCTTGCCTCCTGCCTGTTCTTTCAGGTTAAGCCCATTCATCCCCGAATGCAATCACCCCTACGGCCGGCGGTGAAAATGTGGATTGAAAAACAACTTCAAGTGTACATTCGCGGACCAATCTTATCCCGGCGACTTGCCCAAGGTGGATTCCCGGAATCGCTACTGAGATCTGCTCATGCCCGGCAAGCAGGACGCTGCCGAAGTATCCTTCCAGTGCTTGTTTTTTGCTTCACCCCTGGTGATACCGTTCTATGGTACATAGCCCATGCGGATCCTCCCAAGCACTGCGTGCCTATGAATGGGTCCTTAACGCCTGAGTCAAGCAAATATCCATTAAGTTTCTGATATACTGTTACATTCTCGGCTATCTAAATATGAAATATGCCTTTTTTCACCGGACCGGGAACCCCTGGGCCCCGCTCGGCCCGCCTCTACCGAAATCTTCCGCTTGACTTGACAAAATAATTCTCTTACCCACCCGGCCGGGTTACCGCCGGGAGGGCCGGACCGGAGCAAAATCAACCCCATGTCATTCGATACCCTCGGCCTGGCGGCCGAACTCCTGCGCGCCGTCGGCGAGCAAGGCTATAGTGAACCCACGCCTATCCAGCGGCAGGTGATTCCCGCAATTCTGGCCGGCCGGGATGTCTTGGCCGGCGCCCAGACCGGCACCGGCAAAACGGCCGGTTTCGCCCTGCCGTTATTGCAGCGGCTGAACGCAAGTCCCATAAGGAACGGTCGCCGCCCGATCCGGGCCCTGATTCTTACCCCGACCCGGGAGTTGGCGGCCCAGGTAAGCGCCAGCATAAGAACCTATGGGCGTCACCTGCCGTTGCAGTCGACGGTAGTCTTCGGTGGGGTCAAGATCAATCCGCAAATACAAAGACTGCGCCGCGGCGTCGATATCCTAGTGGCCACACCCGGCAGGCTACTGGACCATATTAGCCAGAAGACAGTGAATCTGTCGCAGGTCGAAATCCTGGTGCTGGACGAAGCCGACCGGATGCTGGACATGGGCTTCATTCACGATATCCGCAAGGTACTTGCCCTGCTGCCCAAGAGCAGCGCCCGCCAGAGCCTGTTGTTCTCCGCCACTCTTTCCAATGCGGTTAAACAACTTTCCGCCCGCCTGCTCAACCGTCCCAAACTGATTGAGGTCACGCGCTGCAATGCGACCGCGGCGCGGATCGAGCAGGTGGTTCACCCGGTGGACAAGTGCCGCAAACGGGAATTACTCAGTCATATGATCGGTTCGCGCAACTGGCGCCAAGTATTAGTATTTACCCGCACCAAGCACGGGGCCAATCGCTTGGCCCAGCAGTTGGAGCGGGACGGCCTGAGCGCCGCCGCCATTCATGGCAATAAGAGTCAGGGCGCCCGCACCCGGGCGTTGTCCGGGTTCAAGCACGGTGAGGTGCGAGTGCTGGTCGCCACCGATATTGCGGCCCGCGGCCTGGATATCGTTCAGCTTCCCCACGTGGTGAACTACGAGCTACCCAACGTGGCGGAGGACTATGTACACCGCATCGGACGCACCGGGCGCGCCGGTAACCAAGGGCAGGCGATTTCCCTGGCCTGTATAGATGAGCACGAGCTGTTGCGGCATATCGAGCAACTATTGCAGCATAAAATCCCCCAAGTGGTCTTGGAAGGCTACGAGCCGGATCCCGGCATTCGGGCGGAGCCTATTCAAAACGGGCGCAATGGCAAGAGGCGAAACGGTAAGCCCCACCCCCAGTCCGGGAACCCGCTCGCCGATCGTCCCCGGCGACGGTCGTCCGCCAAAAGGCCGGCGGGCAAACGTCGGTGGGAATCGTCTGGAAGTTACTCCGCTCAGCGCCATAGGTAGCGGCACAACAGAACCATAGAGGCCTTTGAGCCCCAAGAAGAGAACAAGCGGTCGCGGTGTTGCTTATAAGGAGCCGGTTCGCAGTCTCAAGGCATATGCCGGCCTTCCCATCCAGTCCCGGCAAGCCGCTGGAAGGAGATCGGGGATAGGAGGAATCCCCGAATACGTGCCGTGCGCTCAGTCCTTGGTGCGTTTCGGGTCGAGATTACGCAGTAAGAAGGGTGGACTCGCCTCGCCGAAATAGATCGTTCGATGAGGGAACGGAATCTCGATCCCTTCGACATCAAAGGCTTTCTTGACCCGGGCCAGGAAGGCCCGGCCGGTGGCCCACTGGCTCCCCGGTTTGGCCTTGATTCTCCCCTTGATGGTCACCGCCGAATCGGTCAGCTGATTGACACCGAAAATCTCCATTTCGGCAACCATGTTGGCACCGAGTTCGGGATCATTTTTCAGCTCCGCACCGACGCGCTCGATAACCGCGATGACCCGGTCGATATCTTCCTTATAGGCGACGCCGATTTCAAAAGTGTACCCTCCCCAGTCCCGGGTCATATTCGCCAAGCTTTCGATCGAACCATTCGGAAACACGTGCACCACCCCATCCAGATCACGCAAAAGAGTGGTACGGAAATTGATTGCCTCGACCACTCCCCCGGTTCCATTGAGGATGGCGACATCTCCCACCCGGATCTGGTTTTCCGTAATGATGAAAAATCCTGAAATGATGTCTTTCACCAGGCTCTGAGCCCCGAACCCAAGCGCCACGCCGACGATACCGGCACTTGCCAGTAGTGGTCCGATCCGGATACCGACCTGGGTTAAAATCATCATCCCTACCAGCAACCAGAAAACGATCGAAATCAATCGATTGGTTAGTCGCATCAGGGTATCGGCCCGCTTTTTGGCTTCGGCGGCACCATCGCCCTGAGCGGCGATGCGATGCGCGTAGCGGCGCTCGAATCCACGCAATGAATAACGAATGAGCTTCAGTATGATCCAGGCGATAATAAAGATCGCCACCACCCGGACCACGCTGTAGGCAAGCGTAACCCAATCGACCTGATTGAGTAATTTATCCAGCAGTTTCATCCCTGTCTCTCCATGGTGTCACTCGATCCGCTGCCGGGGGACTCCCTCGGGCTACCGGCATCGCGGGATAAGTGACTCTAACAGAGTCTCAAGGGACACTCCAAGCCGAACCGAGTGGGGGGGCAGGATTCAGCCGCGGCGCATGGCCTCAGGGATGCGTACGGCAAGCACCTCACCCCGGGCAGTGGTCCGACCCCCGGCATCCAGATTGACCTCGACCCGGACCTTGCGCTTCCCTACCTCCAGTGCCCGCGCCCGAAGCCGTAAGGGGCCCATCGGGGTTGGCTGGAGATAGTCCACACACAACCGCGCGGTCACGAACCTTAACCGCGGCTCACTTCCCAGCGCGCGCCGTTCCCGGCGGTAAGTCGCCGCCGCGGCCGCCGCCATGGCGTGACAATCAATCAGCGATGCGATAAGCCCGCCATAGACAAACCCTGGAACCCCGATATACCGGGGCAGGGGGTCTACTTCGGCAATGATCTCCTCCCCCCGTACCCGGCTCTTCAGGTGCAGTCCCTGCTCATTGAGCCGACCGCACCCGTAGCAGTGCGAAAAATCGTCGGGGTAGGTATCTTGAATCACCTCATCCCGATTACTCATTCCGGGCCTCCCCTTGACGTACCCGCTCGACCTGCCGGGTCAAGCAGGAAAACACGACCGCCGGCCTGGTCTGCGGGGCGATATCGATCCGCCATATCCCATTGACAAGAATGACCGGCGCGCGCATCACGCTAAATCGTTCAGCCAAAGCCTGAGCACGAAGCATCGCCTGGGCGGTACGGGAAGAGCCCCAGGCCGCCTGAAATTCGACCGGTACGATTCCCCAAGGTTTAAATATTCGTGCAAGTGCCGACTCATCCGGTTCATTATCACCCGAACTTTGAGCCAGGCTGAATAAGCTCGGCAATACAGGTTCCATGACGCCCAGGATGCGGGCTACGAAAAAAGCCTGGACGAACATACGATCGTGCGCCGTTATCAGGGGTTCCTGATCCACCCGGACAGCATTCCCCGCACCGGCGGTCCAGTTTTTCAAACCCTTGAGCAGGGCTTGTGAAGTCGGCGAAAAATCGAAAAATATCCGAATACTTACCTGATTGGGAGCCACCCCGCTTGGTTGGGTCGGCATAATCCGGCTCACCTGGACTCCGCCTGTGGTGGCCAGTGCCGACGGAATCAGGATAACCCCCACGAACAGGGCCGCCACCGCTCGCACCCGGAACTCAATATGCCACGATATCCACTCTATACGCCTGATGCTACACCTTCCTCAACCGCTTTGACATGTTGATCGGAATTCTACGGAATTCATATTGTAAAGTGTTGCAGTGTTTTCGCTGCCATTCTGCCCGGGCTTGCCCATGCACGATACCGATCGCCTAACCCGAACGCACGACTATGATAAGAGGAGACAGCGCTTGCTTTGCACCGCGGAATTTCTTACCAGTGCAGCCACCCTAAGCGGCATGCCCGCGGATGCAGGTCGCGAGGTGGCTTTCGCCGGGCGATCTAACGCCGGTAAATCGAGCGCCCTCAATCGGCTCACTTCCCGGCGCGCCTTGGCGCGTACCAGTTCCACCCCGGGGCGCACCCGACTAATCAACTTCTTTGCCCTCGTCCCGGACCAATCCCTGCGCCTGGTGGATCTTCCCGGCTACGGCTATGCCCGGGCATCGAAAGCGGAACAAACGGGCTGGGCCCGGCTTGCCGCCCGCTACCTAGGTGAGCGCCAATCGCTGGTTGGAGTCGTACTTCTGGCCGACATTCGCCTGGCACTGAAAACCTCCGACCGCTTGCTCATGGACTGGGTTCTGGATCGCAAAGTCCCGCTTATGGTGCTGGCTACCAAGGCCGATAAGCTATCCCGTGGAGCGGCCCTCCAGGCCCTGCGCAATTTAGGCAAGACTCTACCCCCCCACGCCGAGGCGCTGGCTTTCTCGGCCCGGACCGGAGTGGGAGAGCGAGCGGTACGTAATTGGGTAGAGCGACGCTTAACGCCCGCTTGTTGAATACGGAAATTCCCGCCCAGGCGCTAAAAAAGCCCGGTGTTCGGATGAACACCGGGCAGTTGCTTTCCGGCTTGGGGTTGCCGGGCTCCGCTCAGGGAGGGAAGAGCGGATCGAACGTCTTGATGACGCTCAATAGATAAGACCGGCCACCCGGAGAGAAGTTCCAATGCGCTTCATTCTTTGTTCCGCCCGGGCTAACCCTGGCGACATTCGGGCGGGGTCCAAAAGAGAGGTATGATCCGGTTGTTCCCCCAACAAAAAAACCCGGTACTCTTACGAGTACCGGGTTAGTCCTTTTCCGGCTTGGGGTTGCCGGATTCCGCTCAGGGAGGGGAAGAGCGGGTTGAACGTCATGATGACGTTCAAATACTCTGACGCACTCCCCGCGGAAAAGTTCCGGTGATCTTCGCTTTTTCTTTCCAGGAGGGAATTGCAGCCAAGTCGGTACCGTAAAAGCCGGGATTTACCCCTCCCCTGTGCCCGTACCCACTTCATCGCTGCCACAAGATCTCGGAACACTCCAGCGGCCACAGGTATTCAGCACCCCGCGGTCGCAAGCGCAGCACATAGTCTTTCAGCGGACGCCGGGGCGTAAAGCGAGTACGGAAACGATGACCGGCGGTTGTGCCCGCCAACGCATCTACCGGCTCAAGAACCACGGATTCGGGTTCATCCCCAGGCTCACGAGGTTCGCCATAGAGTTCCACCCGAATCTCTCTAAGATCCAGCCCATCGATAAACGCATGCGTTTCGACTGAAACCTCACCGTTATTCAGCGTCTGGTAATGCGGTTCGGTAATATGCAGCCGTTTCCAATGTTCGCGCAACCGCGCCATGGCCAGGTTGGCTGCACGGGCCCCCGCACCCCGCGCGGTCGTGCGCCCGGCGAATCGTTGTGCCAGGGGATGATAGTAGCGCTCGACATATTCGCGTAGCATCCGGTTAGTGGAATAAAGTGGGGTCAGCCGCGCCATGCTGGCCCGGATACGGGCCACCCAGCGGCGTGGGATACCGGCCGAATCGCGTTCGTAGAACAGGGGGATGATCTCGCGCTCGAGCAGGTCGTAGAGCGCCGTGGCCTCCCGTTGGTCATTGGCATCTATATCCGCATGTTCCTTGCCGTCCCCGAGGGTCCAGCCGATATCGGGAGAATAAGCCTCGGCCCACCAGCCATCGAGTTCGGACAGATTCAGGCCCCCATTGACCAACACCTTCATCCCGCTGGTTCCGCTTGCCTCCCAGGGACGCCGAGGTGTGTTAATCCATAGATCGACGCCCTGCACCAGGTGGGCGGCAATACCGAGATCATAGTCCTCGACGAAGACCACCCGGCCCTCGATTTCCGGACTCCGAAGAAAATCCTGCCAGACCCGGATCAGGCGCTTGCCTTCGTCATCCTGCGGGTGCGCCTTGCCGGCAACGATTAGTTGCACCGGCCGATCGGAATCATTCAGCAGCCGGACCAGGCGGGCTGGATCCCGCAGCAGCAGCGCCGGGCGCTTATAGGCGGTGAAACGGCGGGCAAACCCCAGGGTCAGTATGTCGGGGGCTAGATCCCGCAAGGGCGCATCCTCCCGGACCCGCACCTCGCCGCGTTGGCGCCGAGCCTGGATATCGCGGCGGCTCACCTCTTCAACCAAGCGTTTACGGTTGGCAGCGCGCATCTGCCAAATCGCCTCGTCCTCATGCCGGGCGATTTGCTCGCGCATATCGGGAAACTCGGTGCGCCACCGTTCCTTACCACAACATTCGGTCCACAGGCGATCGGCTTCGGGCGAATCCCAAGTCGGTACATGTACCCCATTGGTTACCGCACCGACGGGCACCTCGGCTACGGGAATACGGCCAAACAGCGGCGCAAACAAATGTCGGCTCACGCGTGCATGCAGCCGGCTCACCCCGTTCAGTGCACCGGCCGTACGCAGTGCCATCCAGGCCATATTGAAGGATAAATCCGTATCGGACTCACGTCCCAGGTCAAGTACTTGTTCAAGGGGCTGAGCGTAAGCCTCGGCAATGGGCGCCAGGTACTCGGTCGCCAGTTCCCGCGAAAACCGGTCGAAGGCCGCCGCGACCGGCGTATGGGTCGTAAAGAGCGTCCCTGCCCGCACCGCGGTAAGCGCGGTATCAAAATCGGTATCCAGCCGTCGGCTTAACGCCGCGGCATGCGCCAGCGCCACAAAGGCGGCATGGCCCTCGTTTAGATGGCAAACCGATACGCTCTCGCCCTTCCCCAGGGCCTCGAGCAATTGCCACCCGCCGATGCCAAGCACCAGTTCCTGGATCAACCGATTTTCCCCATCCCCCCCGTACAGTTCGCCGGTGATCCCGCGATCCCGCGGGCTGTTGGCGGGATCGTTGCTATCGAGCAAATACAAGGGTATCCGACCGACCTGGGCCTGCCAGGCCCGCAGCATCAGCTTGCGCCCCGGTAGGGGAAGCTCGATTTGAATCCACTCCCCGGACTCATCGCGTAAGGGTCGAATCGGGAGCATACTCGGCGGGTTATAGGGAAAATATTCAAGCTGTTCTCCCGCCGCCGATATCCCCTGGCGAAAATACCCTCGTTGATACAGCAACCCGATCCCCGCCATCGGAATACCCAGGTCGCTGGCCGTCTTGAGCACATCGCCCGCCAGAACACCCAGGCCGCCTGAGTACAAGGGCAAGGCCTCGCTCACCCCGAATTCCATGCTGAAATAGGCAACCAGCGACAGCGGATTCGGGGTGGTAATGCCTTGATACCATCCCGGCTGCGCCCGGGCCGCCCGGCGTTCATCCAGTTGGGACTGAAGCAGGGCGAGAAATTCCACATTCTGCGCCAGGGCTTCGAGACGATGACGCGAAACCAGTTGCAGAATCGTCCAAGGATTTCCGGTCTTTTCCCACAGCCCGGCATCGAGATATTCCCATAACCGGTCCCCACCATGATTCCAGCTCCAGGCGAGATCAAGCGCCAGTTCGGCCAAACCGGACAGGGGTTCGGGTAATGGACGCGGTGAGTGGACGGGCGGCATGATCACGATTTTCATCCTCAAAGTCATGGAAATGACCCCCCTGGGGGATGCCGAATCCAGCAAGATCCTCCCAACGGGTCAGTACTCAATCTTCCGGGCTTACGCCATCGGCATGGCACCCGGCACCGACAGGTACAGGGTACGAATTCGGTCTGGAGCCTTCTTCCTATATAGATATTAAACGACTTGCTCGGTGAATAGAGGCTCCGTCATGGGGCAGCATCAATAATTTATTGTTCTCTCGCCTCCCCCCATGATCACCTGGCCCTCATGACATCCAAGCTCCCCCGAAGAAAGCAGGTGCCGCTGGAGTTCAGCCGCTCAGCGAATCCGGCGAAGTCTCGAGCAGCCCCGATTCCCTCTCGCGATACGCCACGATCAATGCACAGGTGGCGTCGCCGTAAACATTAACCGCGGTGCGTGACATATCGAGAATGCGATCGAACACAAACAGCACCCCCACGGCTTCGGCCGGCAACCCTACGGCATTGAGAATCACCACGATCGCAACCAGCGACGCGGAGGGAATCCCGGCCACTCCGATCGAGGTCGCTATCGCCGTGACGACAATAATGAGTTGGGTAACCAGATCCAAGTGGACGCCATAAGCCTGGGCCAGAAAAATCACCGCAATGCACTCGTAAAGTGCCGTGCCGTCCATGTTGATAGTGGCCCCCAGCGGTAACACGAAGCTTGCGGTTCGCCGGGAGGCACCGGCCCTCTCGACACTTTTCAGGGTGAGCGGTAGCGTCGCCGCCGAGGATGCCGTGGAAAACGCGGTAAGCAGCGCGGGGGCCATCGGTCGAAACAGGCGATAGGGGCGGACCCGGGCAAACAGGAGCAACAACAGCGGCAGCACGATAAATAAATGTGTCGCCAGCGCCGCAAGCACCGTCACCGAGAACCAAACCAGCGGACGCATCGCCTGGAAACCGGTCTGCGCCACCACTCCGGCAACCAGGCCGAACACCCCGATCGGGGCAAGGCGCATAATCCATCCGGTAATTCTCATCATGACCTGGTAGATGCCCTCCCAAAACCGGCGTACAGTGTCGATTGCGGGGCCACTGGATCGACTCAAGGCATAACCAAACAGCAGGCTGAAGAAGATCACGGCCAGAATGCGGCCATTGTCCGCGGCTGCGCTCAGCACGTTGGTGGGAATCATGCGCAGGAAAATAGCGGCCAGGTCCCCCAGCGATCCGCTCGCCTGCAGCCGTGCGGCCACGCCGGCGTGTTGCCCCCCGAGCGCCAATACCCGGCCCACGGGTTTCCCTTGGGAGATTCCCGGGCTCAACAGGTTTACCCACGCCAGCCCGATCAGCACCGCCAGCGAACTGGTCAGCAGATAAAATCCGAGGGTGCGCCCGCCGAGCCGCGCCAGCCCCCGACCCATGCCGGCGATACTTGCAATCATCGATGCCGCGATCAGCGGCAGGATAATCATCTTCAGCGCATTGATGAACAACGTGCCGATAAACTCGAACAGGCTCACCCAGCGTAAACCGAAAATAGCGCCACCCGGACCCGCGGTCCAACCGGCCAGAGCCGCCAGCGCGATCGCCAACGCAATCTGCCAGTGCAACGCCAAACGGATCCGCGGTAGCGACATCGATCGAAGAAGCAGGTTGGGTAAGGTGCAGTCTAGCAGGCGCAGCTTCTCGCCCGAACGAGTCCCGGCGGTATCAACCCGGGCGGAGTCACCCGTAGAGCCTGCTAAACTAGGCGTGCCTTACCCGTTCGTCGACCGTGCCCGACACACTGATTCTTGTTATTTCGTTACTTATCATCCTGGCCGGCAGCGAACTGTTAACCAATTCCCTGGAACATTTAGGCGACCGCCTTGGGCTCTCCACGGGGATCACCGGCTCGGTGTTTGCCGCGGTGGCCACGGCGTTACCCGAAACCCTGGTGCCCCTTGTTGCCATCATCGGCGGTGGGGAAGGCAAGCGCATCAACGAGGAGATCGGTATCGGGGCAATCCTCGGCGCACCGCTTATGCTCACGACTCTCACCTTTCTGCTGGTCGGCCTGATGGCCATGTTTCGCCGTGGGTGGCGGACTGCAATCGAGGCCGAACCCAGCGGCCTGCACCGCGATCTGCGCTTCTTTCTGTTCGCCTTTCTGTTTGCCCTCGGCGCATTGTTTGTTCCCCACCATCAACGCTGGGCCCGGGCGCTGATCGCCTCGCTGATGATATTGATCTACGCCATCTACCTCTGGCGTACATTTGCCGCCTCGCGTAACCTGGTCAAGTCTGGGCATGCCACCGAAGCCGATGCCCGCTTGCTTATCACCCGCCTTGGCTTGGGAGACAACATGGCGGGGGTTTTGCTGCAATTGGCACTCGGGCTCGGATTCCTCATCGGCGGGGCCCGTGGTTTCGTCGTCGGGATTACCCGGATATCCGAGTCCCTGGGTATCAGCGCGCTGTTTCTCGCGCTCATTATCGTCCCCTTCGCCACCGAATTGCCCGAGAAAATGAACAGTCTGATCTGGATCGTGCGCCGGCGCGATACCCTGGCCGTCGGCAATATCACCGGTGCGTTGGTCTTTCAATCCACGCTATTGCCCGCACTCGGCATTTTACTAACCGCCTGGGAGCCCCGGCTCGATATCAAAATCGCGATCACCATCACCCTGGCCGCCGGGGCCTGGTTGCTGCTCCTCTCCCAACTGCGGCGCCTACCCGCCCTCGCGCTGGTCGTTAACGGCATCGCCTACGCCCTGTACTTCTCCCTGCTTCTGCACTATTGAGCCGCGATACCCGAGCCTTTCGGCAACACGTCCCCGGTCATATTCCGAGACCACAGCCACAGGCCCGCGAAGATCTTGGGATCGATGGCACACCCCATGCCGCGCTCCCCGAGCCAGGCGCCAACCCGCTCGAGCGGGACGGGATGCACCAGGATATCCTCGGTGCCATCCCCACCGCCGGGGCCGGTACGCACCAGGTCCCGGGCAATACAAAACACCAGCGTTTCGTTCGTCAGCCCGGCGCTTGCAGGACCCTCGGCGCAAAGCTCGATTCGCCCGGCGCGATAACCGGTCTCCTCTTCCAGCTCCCGGGCCGCGGCGGCGGCGACCGGTTCCTGCGCCGCCACATCGCCGACAAGCCCCGCGGGCAGTTCGATGACCCTGCCTCCGACCGGCAATCGATATTGCTCGACGAGAAGTAATTCGTTCGCCGCGGTCACGGCAACGATCACGGCCACCGCCCGCGAATTGGTCCTCTCCACATATTCCCAGTGCGCACGCCGCAGCAGACGCAGAAAATCCCCTTCATAAAGCACTCGCACCGGCTGCTCCATATCCATTCTCCCTATCCCATCCTCGACTGATCCGGCCATAGTACCGAGTCACGCTAAAGTATGCTCATGCAACCACTTGCCATCACCGCGTGGACCCTGACCAGCGCTCTGGGCGCCGGCCGCGCCGCCACACTGGCGTCACTGCAGGCCCGGCGCGGCGGGCTAAGGCCCTGCGATCTCCCCCACTCACCGCGCGACTGCTGGATCGGGCGGGTACCCGGTCTGGAAACACTTGGCCTTCCCGAAGCGTATGCCGCCTTCGATTGCCGCAACAACCGTCTGGCGGAACTCACCCTTAGCCGGGACGATTTTCCCGCCGCCTGCGCCCGCGCCGCCGCCCGTTACGGTGCCGCGGCGATCGGGGTGTTCCTGGGCACCAGCACCTCGGGCATCGCCCAGACCGAGCGGGCCTACCGCGAGCGGCAAACCGCTGCCTCCTCTCTGCCCCCCTGGTATGACTATCGCCATACCCACGACCTTTACTCCCTCACCCGCTATGTACGTGCCCGGCTCGGTCTCGCGGGACCGGCGCTGTCGGTTTCCACGGCCTGCTCCTCCAGCGCCAAGGTCTTCGCCACCGCTGCACGGCACATAGAGGCCGGCTTATGCCGCGCCGCCGTGGTCGGTGGCGTGGACAGCCTGTGCCTGATGACCCTATACGGGTTTCGCTCGCTGCAACTGGTCAGCCCCAAGCCCTGCCGCCCGGCCGATCCGAAACGTGACGGCATCAGCCTGGGGGAAGCCGGGGGATTCGCACTGCTTGAGCCCTGCGGCGGCAATATCGGCCTCGCGCTTCTCGGTTGCGGGGAAAGCTCGGATGCCTACCACATGTCGGCACCCCATCCCGGGGGTGGCGGTGCCGCGCGGGCCATGCGGCAGGCATTGCTAGATGCCGCCCTCGCACCGGGCGAGATCGACTGGGTACATCTGCACGGCACCGCGACCCCGGCCAATGACCTCGCGGAAGACCGCGCCCTCGAGTCAGTTTTCGGACCCGGCATGGCGGCCAGTTCCACCAAGGGCTGGACCGGTCACACGCTGGGCGCGGCCGGGATCGTGAGCTTTGCCATGGCCGCACTGGCCCTGGAGGAAGGCTTTCTGCCGGGGACGCTCAACACCCGCCGCCCCGACCCGACGTTCAGCTCCGAGATCTTGCTTGAGAACCGCCCGGTGGTTCCCCGGCGGGTGATGCTCAACGCGCTCGGCTTCGGCGGCAACAATGCCAGCCTGGTCCTCGGCCATGCGGGCAGGATAGACTGATGGATCTGGCCATCGGTGGAATCGGCTGTATCGCCCCCGGACTGGTGGGCTGGGCCGAGGCTCGGCCCATACTCGGCGGAGACCTCTCCTATGCATCGACGCCCCTGCCCCGACTCGTTCCGAAGGATCTGGCGCCCAACGAGCGTCGGCGCCTGGGGCAGATTACGCGCCTCGCGCTCAGCGCCGGCCAGGATGCCTTGGCACAAGCGGTAACCGATGCCTCCTCCCTGGCCACGGTATTCACCTCCGCCAGTGGCGACGGCGAAATCATTCATTCGGTCTGCCGGGAGTTGGCACGCCCCACGCCAGCCCTTTCCCCGACAAAGTTTCACCATTCCGTACACAATGCTCCGGCCGGATACTGGGCGATCGCCCGGCAGGATCATGCCCCGTCAACCTCGGTCTCGGCGCATGATGCGAGTTTCGCGGCCGGCTTGCTCGAAGCCACCACGCAGGTCAAAAGCGGCCATGCGGTCCTATTGGTCGCCTATGATCGGGCTGATCCTTTTCCCCTGTCGCTGGCCTGCCCAATAATAGGCAGTTTTGCTTGTGCACTGTTGTTATACCACCCAGCAACCGTCACGGCGGCCGAGGCGATGATAACCCTTGCAATCGGGCCGGCCGAGCCGGAAACCCGCCTGGATATTCCGGAACTGGAAATCTTGCGCCGGAACAACCCCGCGGCGCGTGCGTTGCCCTGGCTGGCGGCGCTGGCCCGCGGCGGGAAAACCCGCACGGTGCTGCCTTATCTGGATGATCGAACCCTGATCATTCAAACCCGCAGCGGCTGAATGGGAATGGGCGCCGGTATACACCGAGACATCCACAGGATAAACCGCGACAGCGGTTTCCATCTCGGCAGGCCCGGTGAACCCCTCGCCGGATGGCCGAATCATCCCGGCCAAGGCCTCCCGTCGATGGCCACCGACTCGCATCAGTGCCGGCGTAATTCTGCCGCCTCCGGGTGCGTCCCGGTAAGATTCCGTTTATGCGATAATTTTAAAAATCAAAACAAAAGGGATCAGCCGCCACGATGACCGAGTCTGAGCGTAAGCTTGCGGAACTGCTCGTTACCACCCTGGAACTCGAGGATATACGACCTGAAGATATTGATCCCCAGGCACCCCTGTTCCGCGAGGGACTCGGCCTGGATTCGATCGATGCACTGGAAATCGCCCTGGCGGTGTCCCAACACTACGGCGTACAGTTGAAAGCCGACGACACCGCGAATCGCGAGGCCTTTGCCTCCCTCGCGGCACTGGCACAATTTATTAGCACTCACCGAACGACCGCTGCCTGAATCACTCATAATCCACTATGAATTCGCACGCCGAGCCACTGACATCTACACCCCGGCCGCGCCTGCTTCTGAGAAAAACAGGGATTCACGCCGTGCGCCTGCTGATAGGGGCGGGCATCGTCTCGATCATCACCCTGGAAAACCTGGGGGGGCATCTTCCCGCCGTTCTGTTTTTGATCATCGGCTTATTCGCTCTCGCCTGCATCCGGGCGCTTTGGGAACGGCACCAGAGTACCGCCTGGGTTAGCGGCCTCGATCTGGGCATCCTGCTGGGCGGGGCCTTCCTGTTCAGTCCCGGCATTGCCCTCAGGCTGGTTCTGGTCCTGATTCAGGCCAACATCGCCGTCCACTTCCTGCGTAGCCTCCGCCCCGGGCACCATGCCGTGATTACCCAAATCGCCTCCGCGATCGGCCCCGACCAGTCATCGCGGGTATTCGACTATACCCGGGCAGTAACCTGGGCCTGGGGGCTGTTCATGGCGATGCTTGCCGGGATCAGCCTCGGATTGACTTTCGCGAGTACGCCCGCTTTATGGCGCCTGTGGCAGAACCGGTTCTCCCTGGCCCTACCCATCGCCTTCTTTGTGGCCGAATGGTTATTCCGCCAGTGGTACCTGAGAGGTGAAGATCGGCCCGGCGTGCTGGCCAGTCTGAAAGCCTTGTCCCACATTGACTACCGGCGTATCTTTCAGGCATGAGTGCATATCCACTCCTCGCCGAATTCGACCTGAACACGAAATTTTCCCGGCAAGCGGGAGGCGCAATCAGCCGCCACGAATTTCTGGCCCATACCCATGCCCTGGCCGCCACCCTGCCTGAAGCCGCTTATGCCCTCAACCTATGCACCGACCGATACCATTTCGCCATCGCCTTTGCGGCCTGTGCGTTACGCGGTACCTGCTCCTTGCTGCCTCCATCCACCGCCCCCGGCCTGATCGCCGAACTGGAAACCGGCTACGGCGCCATACGCATCGACGACGCCACGGTTCGCGGGGCACCCGCGCAACACAACCCGGCGCCGCAGACCCCACCCCTGATTCCCTGCGAGCGGCAAGTGGCGGTACTGTTCACCTCGGGCAGCACGGGCTATCCCCGGCCCCAGGCCAAGACCTGGGGCGAGCTACAGGGGGTCACCAAGTTGACCCTGGACCGGCTTGGCCTGGAACAGCGGCCCATGAATATCGTCGCCACGGTCCCGCCCCAACATTCCTACGGCTTCGAATCCAGCGTCCTTCTGGCCCTGGGGGGATCCGCCTCCATCCACAGCGGCCACCCCCTGTATCCGGCCGATGTCCATGCGGCGCTCGAATCCCTGCCGCCGCCGCGGATGCTGGTCACCACCCCGGTGCATCTCGATGCCTGTCTGCGCGTAGGTTTCGACTGGCCAGAAATCGCGCTCATCCTATCGGCCACCGCACCGCTCGATCCCGCGTGCGCCCGCGAAGCCGAACGCCGTTTCCAGGCCCCACTGCAAGAGATCTATGGCTGCAGCGAGGCGGGGGCGATCGCAACGCGGCGAACCACCCGCCAGGCCGAATGGGAGCCGTATGCCGGCATCAGCCTGATCGAAACCTTGGGGGGGAGGTTTCAGGTCAACGCCCCCCACTTAGGGCATCCACGCCCGCTGGCCGATCGACTGAAACTCCTGCCTGATGGCCGTTTCAAGCTGTTGGGGCGCGAGGCGGACCAGGTCAAGATCGCCGGCAAACGCATTGGCCTCGGTGAGCTTAACCGCCGTCTGCTTGCCATTGCCGGCGTTGAGGACGGCAGCTTCATCCTGCCCGAACCACACAGTACTCGATTGGCCGCCGTGATCGTCGCGCCGACTCTGAGCAAGCACCAAATTCGGCGTCAGCTTGCCGCGGTTCTGGATCCGGTGTTTCTTCCCCGGCCCCTGATCAAGGTAGAGAAACTGGAGCGCAATGCCACCGGCAAGCTCACTCGCGCGACCCTGCTAGAGGTGATATCCCGGTTCGATCGGGTCCATAACCGTGCCTATTCCTGACCCCGATGCCCGGGCTATGCTTGCCTCGCCCGGGTGGCGCGAGCAGCGTGAACGGGGCACCCGCCTCGGGCTGGTCCTCATCCGCTGGTTCGCGTTGCGCTGCGGGCGCCGGGCAAGCCGGCTGTTGCTCGGCTTCGTCGTCGCCTGGTACCTGCTGCGGGCGCGTGACGAACAGCGCCAGCTGCGTAAATTTTTCACCCGGGCCCTCGATCGCCCCGGCCGGTGGAGCGATATCCGCCGCCTTTACTGGAACTTCGCCTGCGTGACCCTGGATCGGGTTTTCCTGCTGGCCGGGCACGAGCATCGATTCGACATCCGCACCCGGGGCGCAGAGATTCTTTCCCGGCTGCGCGATGAAGGCCGCGGCGGCATCCTCCTGGGGGCACATTTCGGTAGCTTCGAGGCGCTGCGGGCGCTGGGGATACACCGTGCGGGCCTGCCTATCAGCATCCTTCAGTATGTCGAACAAAATCCCTTGATCACCCGGGAACTGGCCCGCATCGATCCCGATCTCGCGCACGGTATTATTCCGCTCGGCCGGCCCGATGTGCTGCTGCATCTGGCGGAGCGGCTACGCCAGGGCGAGTTTGTCGCCTTGCTTGGGGATCGCATCGGCACCCGCGGGGAACGCCGGGTAAGTTGCGATTTCCTGGGTGTTCCAGCCGATTTCCCCAGCGGGGGAATCGAGGCCGCGCTGATACTGGGCGCCCCCATTATCCTGTTCCTGGGGGTCTATCGTGGCGGACGGCGCTATGATCTGCACTTCGAGCTGCTGGAAGCGGGGCAGAGAGTTCCTCGCGGCCGGCGCCGGGAAGCGACGCAACGGCTCGTTTGCCGCTACGCTAACCGTCTTGCGCACTACGCCCGGCAAACCCCTTGGAACTGGTTCAACTTCTTTGATTTCTGGGAGCCAGCCACAAGAAATAGCGGTAAAAATATTGACTCCCCCACTGTCTTGCGGTAAAAGGAGTAACGGTAATCATTCATTAGGGAGAATAGCTTTGAAATTTCGTTTTTATTCGTTGTTACTCCTGCCGGCCCTGCTGTTTGTAGCCGGTTGCACCACCGCCCCGATGCTGCATCCCCGCCCGGTGGCGATACCGCCCGGTATCGCCCCGATGCAGGTCCAACACGCCATTCGCAGGGCCTTGATCGGGCGCGGATGGATTATCATCGGGCACCGCCCCGGCAGTTACACCGCAAAACTGATCGGCAACAGCTGGAGCGCTCGCATCCGGGTTGGCTATACCGTACACGACATCCGCCTCTACTACCTCGGCAGCCGGGGGCTCGACTACCATAAAACCCACGTAACCACCCATAAGCCACCGGCCAGCCCCAATTGGTACGACTGGAATCGTAAATCAGCTCAACGAAAAGGGGTCCAGCGAAAATCCGTTGCTATCATCAACCGCCACTGGAACAACTGGGTGGTAGCCCTCACCCATGATTTGCGTACCAATCTCGCGGTGCTCGCATATGGAAACGGGAACACCAATCGGTAACTCTTCCGGTCATTGCGAACTCCCGGCGGATCGCACCAGCTTCTGGCGCAGCACCGGCGCCGGGCTGTGCTTTGCCGGGTTTTCGCTGATCACCCTGCTGGCCACGCCACTGGTCGTGACTCTTGGACTCCTGTCCAGTCCGGATCCGGCCGTACGCGCCCGGCGTACACGCCACTTCGCCTCCTGGTGGTTTCGCCGGCTGCTGGGCGGGATCCGGGTACTGGGCCTGGTAGAGTTTCACATTGAAAATCCAGCTGCCTTGCCGGCTCGGGCTGCGGGAAGGCTGATCATTGCCAATCACCCGAGCTTGATCGATGCAATCGTGCTCCTTGCCTATCTGCCCGATGCGCGTTGCATTACCAAGCACCGTTTCGCCCACTACTCCCTGTTCGCCCTGTGCGCTCGCCTCAGTGGTTACATCGACAATGCCGATCCCCTGTCCATGATCGATCTTTGCCGGGAGGCGCGAATGCGAAATGAACCGGTACTGATATTCCCCGAAGGCACACGCACCCGCCCGGGGGTGCCACTTTCCTTGCACCGCGGGGCCGCCCAGATTGCCTTGCGCGCGGGATTCGAGGTGCTACCCATACAAATCGAGTGCAACCCGCCGATGTTGACCCATTCCCGCCCCTGGTATCGCATGCCCCAAGGTCGAGTTGAGTACCGATTGGGTGTCGGCCGGCCGGTCAGTCCAGGCGAATTAGCCGCAATAGAGGCGGTTCCACCTGCTATCGCGGCGCGGCGTTTGACTCAGGCCTTCACCGATCTACTGGCATTCGACACACAGATCGGGGAAAATACAGGGCCTGGTTTGCCTCCGCCTGCCCGTGAACGACTCCATCCATCCAGTCCCCACCAGCAAATTTAATGAGCCCGGTCGGCAACCTCTACATGCCACCTCGAGCGCATGCCTTGAACTCGGCCCCACCATCGCTCACCATGGGGCCCGGCAGGATAAAAAATTCCATCCGGGCCGGATTGCCGTGCCAGGCCCAACCCGGGTGTTGCCAAGGCTTACCGGCCGCGGGATTTACCCCCGGAACCGTCGCAAGATAAGAATCGGCGCCGCTGCCGAAAAGGGCGTACATCGCCTGGGGTGCCCTCATGACCGGGCATAACTTCTCAGCGGAGAGTGAACCTTCCCGGTTTCACCCCCTGGTCATCACCCGGAACCCGGTCCCTCGGGGCGAACGCCTGGAACTTGCCGTGCCGCCCGATTCAGCCTGGTTTCGGGGGCACTTCCCCGGCAGACCGATACTGCCCGGCGTAGCCGAGCTGGGATGGGCCATTGCCGGAGCCCAGCTGGTTTTTGGTTACCACCACGACCCGCGCCATATCGAGTGCCTGCGGTTCCGGCAGCCGGTAATCCCCGGTGAGCGCTTAACGCTCCTGTTGCAAGCGGATCCCCATTGCGCGGAACGGATAAAGTTTCAATACCACCGTAGCGGAGAGAACATTTCCGGTGGCACCCTGTGCTTCGATTCATGAGCTTCCACCCTGCGGCCATCGTTCCCATTTACAACCACCCGGACACGATCGTCGATGTTGTTGCCAAGCTGCGCGAATGGAAACTATTCGTCCTGCTGGTGGATGACGGCAGCGATCAACCCACTCGTTCGATTCTGGATTTCCTGGAGCAAGACGGTGGCGCAGACATCGGGTTACACCGTCTGGATCGCAATTGCGGTAAGGGGGCCGCACTGCTCGAAGGCTTCGAAATTCTGGCCAAGTGCGGCTACACCCATGCCTTGCAGGTTGATGCCGATGCCCAGCATGACCTGGGCGATGCCGGAATCCTCCTGGACCTGGCCGCGACCGAACCCGGGGCATTGATTTCGGCGATCCCCCGTTACGACGACTCCGTTCCGATATACCGCTATTACGGCCGCTGGCTGACCCACCTGCTGGTTTGGGCGGAGACCTATTCGCGGGAAATTCGCGATTCCATGTGCGGCTTCCGGGTCTATCCATTGGCCGCAACCCTGGCGCTATCCCGGCGGACCCACCTCGGCTCACGAATGGAGTTTGATACCGAAATCATGGTGCGGCTTTACCGCGCCGGGGTTCCGATCCGCTTTTACCCGGTCGCGGTGCGTTATCCCGAACGGGGCATCTCCCACTACCGCATGGTCAGGGACAACCTGCGAATGACCTGGCTCCACATTCGCCTCCTCGCCGGGTTCTGGCGGCACCGCGGATTCCCGACCCGGGATCCCGGCAGGCGCATCTCATCCGGATGAGCCCTACTTGCTATCCTTCTATACCCTTCCGATGCCCGGGTGCATGATGCCGCTCGATTCCCAGCCTCTTGGGCAACCATCCATCACCGCAAGCGCCTGTCGGGTCACGCCCCTGATTGGGGAAAGGCCGTGATCCGCCGCCTGCTGCCGGCCCTCCTGCTTGCGCTCGTAACGGTAACGGCCCGGGCAGTTCCCATCTATCGGGCGCAATTCGTTGAAACCCGAACCCCGGCCGGCGCACGCCGATCCCTGGTACTACACGGGCACCTGCGCTTTGTCCCCGGGCACCGCCTCCTCTGGGCCATCGACCGCCCCTATCAATATCGGCTTGAAATTCAGGATCGCACCATCCACCAGACATTCCCGGGTGGGCAAACGCAAACCTCGTCGCTCGCCAAGGCACCCTGGGCGGAGGTGCTGTTCAAATTGTTTACGGCATTGCTGGGTGGCAACCCCTCGGCGCTCGAACGCTTTTTCCAGACGAGCCGTACCTCCGCGGGGCTGGTCCTTGTACCGCGTAGTGCAACGCTCGCCCTCTCGGTTCGACGCATCATCGTCAGCACCCGCTTGCCGCCCCGCTGGATTCTCATCGAGGAGGCCGGCGGCAGTCGCACCCGGCTCGAATTCACCGCCGCAACGCCCGCACCGCCGGCGGGTAGCGCCTCTTCCCGGAACCGATGAGAACAGCGGCCCCGAATCCGGTAGTTCGCGCCCTCCACGGCCGCCTGCTTGCCGCCGGCGATCGCGGTAATATCGGCATCGCCCTGGGCTGGCTGGTACTGTGGATCGCGCTACTCGTCGGGGCGGGCCTGCGCTATAGCCCGGTGGCAATCAATTCGAATCTTCTCGCCTTGCTCCCCGGGGCGGGGCCGACGGATCTGCTCGGCCAGGCCATGGCCCGCAGCCGCAATGCCTTCCTGCGCAGCCTGATCCTGGCGGTAAGCGGCCCCGACACCCGACTCACGGAGCAAGCGGCCACGGCGATTCGCCACCGGCTCGCGGCATCGGGGTTGCATCTCCAGACGGGCCGGGGGGCGACCGCCGAGCTGCTGCGCCTGTACCGCACCCACCGCTTCGAACTCCTCACCCCTACCGATATCCGCGGTCTGGCCGGCGGTAAAACCGAGGCCTTTTTGGCGCGCCTGGACGCCGGGCTTGCCATGCCTGGGAGCCCGGCCGGCACCCCCGCGGACCCCGGCGGCTTTCTTAGCCGTTATCTGGCCGACCTCCCCCGGCCCTATCCCCGGCTACTTCCTCAGGACCGGCTGCTGGTCGCCACCACTGGCCGCGAGGCGGCGTACCTGATTCCGCTCGATCTCGGGGCCACCGCCCTGGGAACCCGGGGGGAGGCACGAGCGGTCAAGGCCGTCGCCACGGCCCGAAAAACCCTGCACTCCCTCTGCCCGGCCTGCCGCCTCGATGCGAGTGGCCCCGCCCTGTATGCCGCCGCCGAACGCGCCTCCAGCAAACGCGAAATCGGCTGGCTGAGCGCCGCCTCGACCGGGCTCATCGTGCTCATTATCGTGATCCTGTTCCGCAGCATCCGTCCCCTTGTTCTTACCTCCGTTTCACTGGCCGTCGGGGCCGCGACGGGGGCCGCGGCAACCTTGCTCCTGTTCGGCCAAATCCACCTGCTTACCCTGGTGCTGGGGACCACTCTGCTCGGCATCGCCGTGGATTACGCCTTTCATTACCTTACCGATTACCGGTTGATTTCTGCCCCCGGCACGCTCGTCCGCATCGCCCCAGGGCTGGGCCTTGGCCTGGTGACCAGCCTTATCGCGTTTGCTTTTCTGGCCGCTACTCCATTTCCGGCCCTGCGTCAACTCGCCACATTTTCCATGGCCGGATTAGCGGCCGCCGGCCTCACGGTCTTTGCCTGGTTTCCATTGTTTGCGGGAACCCGGCGCCCCCCGCCGCCGTTCTTGCGCCAAGTGGCGAACCCTCCTCGCCGGCTATCTCCCCGGTGGCGCCTTGTACTGCTCGCCCTCGTGGTCATCGCCGGCGTAGCCGGGCTCCGGCGCCTGCATGCCACGGACGACCTGCGCGGGCTGCAAAACCCACAGCGCGCGCTGCTCGTCCAAACCGCCGCCGTCAACCGGCTGCTGGGAACCCCGCCGAGCGGAAGCTTTTTCCTCGTCCGCGGAACCTCGCTCCCGCTGGCACTGGCGCGCTCCCGCCGCCTGGCCACGGTGGTGGCAAGGCATCTACCGGGCATCGCCCTGCTCGGGCTTTCCGGCTTCATCCCCTCGCCCACCCGCCAGCGGCACGCCCGGGCGGCTTGGCGGCAAGCGCTCGGAGCAACGGGCAAGCGGCTACTGCGCGGAGTCCGGGCCGCGGGCCTGCCGACATCCCTGGTTACCCCCCTGGTCGAGGCCTGGCGGCAGCGCAACGCAGCGCTGATAACTCCCACCAAAATATTAGCCATGGCGCCTTTCCTGAAACGCCTGGTAATCCGCACCCGGGACCGAACCGCCCTGCTGGTACCCATTTACGGTCACGCGGATTCGCCCACGCTCCGTAACCTTGCGACCCTGGTGCCCGGCGTCGCCTATGTCAACCCGCTGGAACGGCTGAACGCCACCTTCACCCGCATCCGGCAACACACGATGCGCTGGGTAGGCCTCGGCTACGTGCTTATCTTTTTATTACTGCTGCTGCGCTATGGCCTCCGGGGCTCGCTTGCGGTCATGCTGCCTCCCCTTGCCGCGGCCGGGGCGACGCTGGGGTTTCTCGGCTGGATCGCTCAGCCGGTTAACGTATTCGTGGTTGTCGCCCTGATGCTGGTTGCCGGCATTGGCGTGGACTACGCCGTGTTCCTCCGCGAAGGCGCGGGGCACCACCAGGGAACGACCCGGATTGCGGTCGGGCTCGCCACCATCACGACCCTCGCCTCCTTCGGGCTGCTCGGAGCAAGCAGTATTCCTGTCGTACATGCCTTCGGGCTCACGGTTACCCTGGGGATCGCAATTTCCTGGCTGGCCGCCCCGTTGTCGCTGCTCGACAAAAAGCCAGGCCCATGAAACGCGCCCCGGTCCTGCTGCTGCTAATCCTCGCCGGCTGCGCCGGAATTCCCCCGCGGGCCCGCTGTGTGCGCCTCGCCTCCTCCGGCTGGTTCTGCCCCCTACCTCCCGCGGCGCTTGCGCCGAGCCACGGGCTCGAGCTGATTCGCCTCTGGCGCAAGAGCCGGGTGCAACAATTCACCGGCCAACTGGTAATCAATCCCGCCAGCCTGCGCCTCGCACTCACCAATCTCGCAGGTATCCCGCTGGCCGAGATTCACTGGGATGGCCGTAAGCTGCGTGCTTTCCCCGCCACAACCCCGTTTCGCCCCGGGCTCCTGGTGGCCCTGATCGAACTCATCCGGGCACCGGCAGCGCGCCTCCACCGCGCCCTCTACGGATTAAAGCTGAGCGAATACCAGCAAGGATCGGAAACGATCCGGGTTCTGCGGTCTGTGCCCGGGGGAACCCCGGTGGCGCGAGCCACCATCCGGGGCAAGTGGATACGCGTAACAATCCCCGGAATCGAGTTGAAGCTCGAGATGACCCCCCTCTCTGTGCCGGCCCCGTGAGACCCTGGCCGTCACCCACCGCGCTCCTGCCCCATGGTCCCGCGGCCCGGGCGGTGGATGCCATCGTCGAGTTCACCCCGGGAGCGCTCCTCGGTGCCCGGCTCGAAGTGCGCCCGGCGCTCGGACTCTTCGATCCCGCGCGGGGCGGAATCCCGGCTTGGGCCGGGATCGAAATCATGGCCCAGGTCGCCGGCCTTTACCTGGGGATGACCCGCCACGCGACCGGCCGGACCCATCCCCAAGACGGATACCTGCTCGGCGCCCGCCGGTTCGAAGCCGGGGTGGCCTTATTCCCCGCCGGGGCCGGGCTGCTGATCCACGCGCATTGCCTTGCTGTCACCGCCCGGGGCGCGGGGCGCTTCGATTGCCATATCATGAGTGCTGGTAAAGAGCAGGCTACGGCGGAGTTGATCATCGCTTACGCCACCGACCAGGGCCAGGAAACATGAACCCAGCCCCCCGCGTATTGATCACCGGCGGCGGAGGCGGAATCGGTCGAGCCATCGCTCGGCGACTGGGCGCCGATGGCTTCGCCATCACCATTCACTACCACCGCAACGAGTCCGCGGCCACGAAGCTTACCGAGCAGATCCGCGCCTCCGGCGCCGCGGCCACGACCCTTGCCTTCGACGTCGGCGAGGGTGAAACCGTGCGCGCCCGGCTGGAAGCCGAAATCAACGCCCACGGCGCTTACTGGGGCATTGTCGTCAACGCCGGAATTACCGCCGACGGCCTGTTTGCCGCCATGTCGCCCGGAGACTGGCGTCGGGTGATGCGTACCGATCTCGATGGCTTCTACAACGTCGTCCAGCCCCTGATAATGCCCATGGTGCGGTTACATGCCGGGGGACGGATCGTCGTCATCTCGTCGCTCGCGGGCCAGACAGGTAACCCCGGGCAGGTCAACTACAGCGCCGCCAAGGCCGGCCTGATCGGCGCCACCAAGGCCCTTGCCGTGGAACTCGCCAGCCGGGCCATCACGGTCAACTGCGTCGCCCCGGGGCTGATCGAAACCGATATGACCCGGGAGCTTGCACTGGACGAACTCAAGGCCAGGATTCCCGCCCGGCGGCTCGGCACACCCGAGGAGGTCGCCGCCGTGGTCGGGTTCCTGTTCTCACCCGGCGCCGCCTACCTTACCCGCCAGGTAATCGGCGTCAACGGCGGCCTACTATAAAAGCCCCATCCCCTCGGCGGATCTTCGGCGAACCGATTGTGCCCTCCAGGGAAGCCGTCGGGCCGCGGGAGGGATCGCCGCAACGGATGGCCCGAACATGTATTCGGGGTATTCCCAGGCCGTGTATCCATTGCGGTTGCGCACTAAACTTTTGTTATGACAATAACTATTCTGGGGTAGGGGAGCTGTGTGTACCACGCTTTCTGTAAATTGGCCTGGTCGAGGAAGTGACAGGCCATGGCGTATTCTTTCGGAGGGATTTTTTACCAACTAAACGAAAGGAGACAACCGATGGCCTGTTGAGTCAAGGATACCACCCCATTGGAAGGGGTCTATGGAATACTCAGCGAGTACGGGTTTGTGGGGATGCGCAAGGCGCTGGACGAGACTCTAGAGGCCTGGCGCGGCCGCAAGCTGGGCGATTTACCCCTGTTTTTTCGATGCGCGCTATGAGGAGGTGCGTGAGGTGGGTGAGGTGCGCGACATGGTGGTGTTGGTGGCGATCGGGGGGAATGCGCGCGGGCGGCGCGAGGTGCCCGGCGCCTCGGCGGCCTTGAGCGAGGCCGAGGTGCATTGGCGCAAGTTTTTGAGCGACTTGGCCGAGCGGGGGCTCAAGGGCCCGAAGCTGATCGTCTCCGATGCCCATGAGGGGGGTTGAAAGCGGCGCGCCGGGCGGTGTGGCCGGGGCTGACCCGGCAACGCTGTCAGTTCCATCTCCAGCAAAATGGCCAAGCCCACGTGCCACACCAAGGCAGGAAGCGCGTGGTGGGCACCGCCATTCGCGCGATCTTCAACGCCCCCGACGAGCACAAGGCCAAGCGCCTGCTCGACACCTTCCTCAAGTGCTATGCGAAAAGTGTGCCCAAGTTCGTCACCCGGGCCGAGACGACTCTGCCCGAGAGATTCTCCGCTTTCGCCTTTCCCAAAGCACATCGCGGACGGCTTCGAACCAGCAACATCTGCGAGCACGTGAACAAAGAGATACGCCGGCGCACCCGCATCGCCACGCCGTTCCCCAATCAGACATCCTGTCTGCGCCTCGCAAGCGCCGTGGCCATGGAAATCCCCGAGGAATGGGTGACCGATCGAGTCTATCTGGATCCCGCCCAATGATAACGGCCCACGAAAGGAGTGCCGAATTTACAGAACGGGGGTTGCTTTCTCCCTCCGGGGATTCCTATCCGGCTTTTCCATGTCACTTCCCTTGAATCAACTATCCAATTGGCCCTTTAATTCGTCCATCATGCGTTTCAGCATGGCTCCGGCTAGATCTTTACGGGCATCGGGTTCCAGTTCGGAAAACATCATGGACATACAGCGCGGCATCATGTTCCGCATGAAGTTCACGCGATCCTCGGACGACATTTCCTTGAACACACTGTCCATCATGGTTTCCATCATGTGGGGCATCTCCTCGGGTTTCATCATGCCCGACATCATCTTCTCCATTACTTTCTTCACCGTTTCTTTCATGACGATCTCTCCGTTTAATATGCATTCAGGTTTTCAAAAACACTGCCCCGTAATGGTAAGGACCGACGGCAACGACTTTCTCCAGTCTGAATCCGGCCGGCTCTACAACCTGCCGTACCTCTTCAGGCTCCATGCGCAGTGCGGTTTTTGGCCCCCGGGGCCGGTCAAGAACAATGGTTTCCTCACGTGGACGCCGGTACCAGTTGACGATGGCGAAACAGCCCCCCGGCTTGAGCGCCTGGTATACCGCCTGCGCAAGTTCTGTCTTGTCGGGAACACCATGGAAAGTATTGGCCATAAAAACGAAGTCGAGCAGTTCGCCGATCTGTTTCGGTAGGTCCCGCGCATCACCCAGGATGGCATGAAAGTTCGGGCTGTCCCGGCAACCCTGTTCGGCCTGACCAAGCAGGGCTGCATCCAAATCCAGCGCCCAGGTCTTGCCAGGGTAAGCCAGCCGACACATGGGTCTGGTAAAGTGCCCGTCGCCGCAACACAAGTCCACAATGTTCATTCCCGGTTCAATCCCGACCCCGCGTAGCACGGCCTCGGGATCCGGCCACAGGGCCCGCCACCAGTCCTTGTCCGGCATGATGGTAGCGGGAAACAGCGGTGTCTGGGAAACATTCATGGACGAACCGATACGGAGGAGCAACGATCTGTCATAATACGAGCATCTACTCACATAAGTCAATGCTCATATGCAACTTGACTATATCCCGCCCGATCCCGATCGCCTGGCGGCCTTGCTCCGGCTCCTGGCCGAACCCAACCGGCTGCGTATTTTTCTGTCCCTGGTTCAGGAATGTCGCTCCGTGGGAGATATCGCATCAACCGCCGGTCTAAACCAGAGCAATACCTCGTTCCATTTGCGTATCTTGCGTGAAGCGGGACTGGTACGCCCCGAACGGCACGGCCCATTTATCTACTACTGCCTATACGACTTTGTGTTACCCCGCCTCCTCGGGGAGCTGGACGGGTGGCTGTCCCGCCGTCCGCGGCAAGCTCCGGTCAAAGCGGGGTAAGAATTTCCGCGGCCGGATCTCTATCCCGCCAGCAGATTCAGCCGTGGCAACGATTCGGTGGAAGCGAGATCGAGAACGCGCAGGTAAAAGCCCAGTTCCAGGGCCAGGGCACGGACGACCGTCCCGGGGCGGCGAAAACCGTGCCGTTCTTCCGGGAAAATTTCGAGTGCCACGGGGATACCCCGGGCGGCCAGTGCCCGAGCCATGGATGCGCTTTGATCCGGCGGTACCACCGGATCATCCAGGCCCTGCAGAAAAATCACGGGTCGAGTGATTTCCTGGGCATGGCGCAGCGGCGAACGATCCAAATAGTGTTGTCGCGCGCCCGGCCACGGTCCCAGCAACCATTCACCATAATGCGCCTCGAAACGATGGGTATCGTGCATCAGCGCCAGTAGATCGGCAACCCCGTACAGGCTGGTACCGACCGCATAGGGACTCGGGCCGCGAAGCGCAAGCAGCACGGTCAGCCCCCCGGCACTTCCCCCGGCGATACCCAGCCGCGCCGCATCCACCTCCCGGCGCGCGGCCAAAACGGCGGCTAACGCCAGCGCATCCTCCACATCGGCCTTCCCCCAGGCACCTTTCAGGGATTCGCGATAGGCCCGGCCATAGCCGGTTGAGCCCCGGTAATTGAGTTCGGCAACCCCGATCCCACGGCTCGTCCAGAACAGGGTCCTCGGATCCAGCGCACTCGAAGCCGCCGAAGTGGGCCCCCCGTGACAGCGGACTCGAACCGGTCGCGAACGAACCGAGCGCCGGCCCGGCGCCGTGGGCGGGAAGTACAGCGCGTGCGCCCGGGCGCCGGATGCGCTCGGAAAATCCAAGGCTTCGACGGGTGGAAACCAGGCGGAATCCAGGTCCATCTCCCGCCTAACAGAGACCCGGCGAAACGAGGTTTTCCCCCGCCGCCGGAAATACACGCCGAGCGGAACCTCCGCCCCCCCCGCGATCACCGCCGTCCCGGCCGGTCCGGCGTGAATACCGACCACCTCGCTCAAGCGTTCAAGCTGCGCCGCCATGGCGCTTCCATCGCGATACCCTTCCCGGCACTGCCAAAGCCCATCAGCGGCCTCGGCCAGGAACAAGCCACCCTCGGGGGTAAACCCGTACAAGCGCTGCGCAAATGCAAAGGCCGGGCGGGCACATTCGGCCGGTGTCCGGCACACACATATCAGCTCATCGCCCGCCATCCGCCACAGGTTCCACCAGCCGCTACGATCCGAAACCACCCACAGTTCCCCGTCGGGAGACCACTCGGGCTGGGCCAACGATTCACCGTCTCCACCCGCAACCTGGTGCCGCGAACCCAACCTTCCCTCTGCGGTAAACCGTGAGCGCACCAGCCGGGTGGATTCCCAGGGCATGTGCGGCATGGACCATTCGAGCCAAACCATCTCATCGCCCCGGGGAGACACCCGGGGCGCGGCATAAAAATCCGCGCCCTCGCCAAGCACCTGGATTTCTCCCCGACTGTTCACGGCCACCAGCCGCTGTAGCGTCGAGTCTCCCCGCCGATCTTCCACTACCGCAATCAGGCGGCGCCGCAAGGGATCCCAGCTCAGATCCCCAAAGGCCAGTCCGGCGGCCTGAATGACCCGCTCGACCCTCCCGTTCGTCACTCGGCATAAGGCCTGATCCAGGTCGTTAACGAACCACAACCCATCCATGGTGACCGCATAGGCCCCCCCACCATATTCGTTTACCCGACTACGCACATTGAAGGGTGCGGGGACGAGGCTCACTATCTTCCGCCCGCGCAGACACAACACCCCGGTACGCCCGGCTGCAGACGGCAACCCTTCTAACCAATACAATGCCTCGGTATCCACCCAGGGCTCGGCCAGAGAACCCGAACCGATGCCCGCCTGCTCCGCCGATACCGGTGACTCCCACAGCGCCACCGGCGAACCTATCGACATAGATCAAACTCCAACATCTGTTCCCCCTCGATCCGTCCCCGGGCATCGAATCGATGTTCCCGGATAGAGACCCGGCCATCGGAGCCGAACCACACCAATTGAGAAGCCCGGGTACCATAGACATCTGCGCGCACGAACAGGGCACTCAAGGGATCTCCGGCCTGGACACGGGTTGTGTCGGCGAGCAGAGTAAACCAGGTTTGCGGCTCCGGCAAACCCCGTTCACGCACCCAACCCGAGAGGTACCCGACCAGCCGCTTACCCCGCGGCGAAACCTCGTCGAACCCCCCGTTCGCCATGCCATATATACCGGGAGTCAACAACCGCTCCGGCTCTCGATTCGAGACATACACCAGGTCATGGCCATCGCCAAGGAGTAAGTTAAACCCGGCATAACGATCCGCCCGAGCCTGGATGGTTGCCGCCGCAACAGCGGCAGACTCGTCGCTTTTCAGGAAACCGGCCACCAACCCGCCCCGCGAGGGGGCGCGCGCCGGTTTCGGACCCCCACGATTACTAAGTGCCGCAAACCGGCCGCCGCGGCTCACTCCCAGCCAGGTGCCTCCCGCCTCGAGATCCCGCCCCGCCGCAATTGTCGGCACTTCCGCCCACCACCCGAGCGGTGCGGTGGGGCGATCATATAGTTCATCACGGTTGGCAAGCACTACCAGCGGATAATCGGGATGAGCCCGCCAGGCCCAGGCTAAGACACACATAGAACCAAAACCATACCGGATGGGCTTTTAGGATATTATTAAATCTTAAATGATCGTTTGCGCTTGCATGGAGTTGCACATGACCCGAACCCTTCGTATCGCCGCCCTGGCTTTAGCCCTGGCCGTGTTTGCGGCGCCTTCCGCCCTGGCCGGCTTGTTCGGTCCCGCCCAATCCAATATCCCGCCGGAACTAGCGGCAAAACTCGATAAACCCGTGCCGCAAAGCCTGATCACCACGCTGGAACAGGCCAGCAAGGCCGGCCTCGGCCTGGGCGTTGCTCCGGGCGTGATCCATCTCAAGGCCATCTCCGGTCAACGGCTCAACAAGGGGAACAAGCCGGGGTTGCTTTACATCGGCGCCGACTTCTGCCCCTACTGCGCCGGACAGCGCTGGGCACTGATCCTCACCCTGGTTCGTTTCGGCAAACTCACGGGACTGGGATACATGTTTTCCGCCTCGCGTGATGTCTATCCCAATACCGTCACCTTCTCCTTCCTGCGGGCCCATTACGTGAGCCCCTATCTTGCTTTCCGGGCCGTAGAGACGCAAGACCGGAACTACAAACCATTGATGAAGATGACCGCTCAGGAACAGAAAATCTTCAACACCTTCGACGCCCCCCCCTATACCCAGGTCTTCGGTGGGATCCCGTTTATCTATCTGGACGGACAGTACATGCTCACCACTCCGATGCTGCTGCCCTCGGAAATCATCGGTAGAAGGTGGAATTCGGTTGCCACGGAGCTTGCGAATCCGCAAAGCAAGCTGTTTCAGAAAGTCATGCCCCAGGTAAACCTCCTGAGCGCCGCAATCTGCCGCCTTAACGGCGGCAACCCGAACGACGTCTGTTCGGCACCGGGGATCATTGCCGCCAACGGCGCGTTACTTCGGCTCGGCAACCCTGGCAGGCGGCAATAACGCAAGCCCGCCACTACGCGTTCGCGGTACGCTGTTCGTTCCAACCGGTCCGGACTGGAACGAACAGCCGGTAGTTCCGCCCTTGCCCGGTGCCTTGGCTGACGCTGACTTCCCCCACATCCCGAGGCACGTAGGATACACTAATCACCCACTCAATCAGTTTTATTCCGTGCACGAATATCTTGTTTTTTCCGCTGGCAATTGGGAGCTGGTCGCCGCATTGGGAATAATCCTCGCCCTCATCGTCGCCGACGAGTTGCAGCGGCGCCTGAGGGCGTTACATGAGTTGGAACCGGCGCAGGCCGTACGTCTGATCAACCGCGGAGTTATCTTGGTGGATTGCCGCACGCAAGCCGATTATGCCCGGGCCCACCTGGCCGGCGCCCGTCACATTCCCCTCGCCGAACTGCCACGGCGCCTGGATGAACTCAAGCCTAAACGCACCAAAAAGTCCCGCCCCATACTAGTTATCGGGGGAAATTCACGCCACAGTGCTCGCGCCCTGACCATTTTGCGCCGGGCGGGCCTCACCGATTCCTATTCACTAAAAGGTGGCATCGAAGCCTGGCGCAGAGAGCAACTCCCCCTTGAAAAGGCCACTTGACACCCCTTGAAGTCTTATTTTCCACCTACCACGAGGAATACCATGAGCGAACCCGATATGCAACCCAGCCCCGGACAATTCACCCTGGAACAGATCTACCTCAAGGACTGTTCCTTCGAATCCCCTCTGGTTCCGGGCATCTTCACCGAGGAACTCAGCCCCCCGGAAGCAGGCGTCAATATCCAGACCCAGATCAATGGCCTGGCCGATCGGCCAGGCAGCCACGAGGTCGTGCTGGCCGTCACGGTCGAGGCCAAAAGCGGGGACCGCAGCCTGTTCGTCTGTGAAGTCCACATGGGCGCCATCGTATCGCTCAATGGTGTTCCGGAATCCGCACAGGGCAGGGCTCTGGGGGCACGGGCTCCCGAAGCCCTATTCCCCTATGTCCGCCAAGCCATTTCGGATCTGGTGACCCGAGGCGGGTTTCTGCCGGTCATGCTGCAGCCACTCGATTTCGATGCTATTTATCAACAGCAGGCCATGCAGTCAACGGGACAACTCAACGGGTAACCCTCGGTGTCATCACTCCCGGCATGAGCCCCACGGATTCCAGAGTCGCTGTACTCGGCGCCGGCGCCTGGGGCACGGCACTTGCCATTCAACTGGCGCGTAACGGGGTACACGTCAAGCTCTGGGGTCATCGCGAAAAACTCCTCGCGACCATGGCGACGGAACGGGTAAACCGCCGGTACCTGCCGGGTATTCACTTTCCGGAAGCATTGATACCGGATTCGCGCCTTGAAAACACCCTCTACAAGACGGATTTCATACTCATTGCGGTGCCGAGCACCGGCTTTACCGAAGTTATCTCTCGCCTGCCCGAGGGCACGGCTCCCGTCTTTTGGGCCACCAAGGGACTTGATTGCGAGACCGGGAAACCCCTGCATGAACGTGCCCGGGAGATACTCGGTGAAACGCGGGGCATCGGTGTCGTCTCGGGACCCAGTTTTGCCATCGAGGTAGCCCGGAGGCTGCCGACCGCGATCACCGTGGCCGCAAACTCGGCCACCCTGGCCCGCCGCTTCGCTTGCCTGTTGCACAGCGAGCGCTTTCGTACCTACACCAGCACCGACCTTACCGGCGTTGAACTTGGAGGCGCCGCCAAGAACGTGATCGCGATTGCCGCCGGAATCGCCGATGGGCTGGGCTTCGGCGCCAACGCCCGCGCCGGGATCATAACCCGGGGGTTGGCCGAAATTCGGCGCCTGGGACGGGTGCTCGGAGCACGCCCGGCAACCCTGATGGGACTCGCGGGACTAGGCGACCTGGTGCTAACCTGCACCGACGACCAGTCCCGCAACCGCCGCTTCGGGCTTGAGCTGGGCGGCGGTGCCACCGTGGAATCGGCCCACAAACGGATCGCCGGTGCCGTTGAAGGCATCCCGGCGGCGGCGGCACTGACACGGCTAGCGCGGGAGAAAAATATCGAGATGCCGATCAGTGAAGCGGTTCAGGCCGTGCTGTCCGGGCACCAGGCACCCCGCGATGCAGTGGCAACCCTGATGCGGCGTTCGATGAAACCCGAACGCTGATTCAGGCCCGGCCGGTGAACCGGAAGAATCAGTTCAGCTTCGGATTCGACGTTCCCGGAGGGCCACCAAAAGAATCCCCCTCCGCCGTGGCTGGAGGCGTACCCGGGGAAGGTCCGCCGACGGGCCCACCACGGGTGCCAAAATCCGCTTTCAGCCGCCTCAGCCCCTCTCCCGAAAGCTTCATTCCATAGTCATAGCCGGGATTGAGCATGATACCGGTGTCTTCGGCCAGGGTGCTAATTACATATTCGCCGGCGAGTTGCCCCGGATATGCGAACTCCCCCAGGTCATCGCGAATCTTCTCGGCCAGTTCGGGCGCGGTAAACAAGACCATCAAATTACCCATGTCATCGGTTTCAAACACCAGGGCGCTGGCACCGGGATCGAGATTTTCCGGTGTCATCTCACGGTCGAACATGGCATATACCGGTGCGCGAAGTAGCGCTTGATACACCGTGATGATAGATACCTTGCCTTGTTTGGCACCGGCGAACAAATACTCCAACTCAAGATTGGGATCGAACGCCGGTGGCGGCGTATTGGCGATGTCAAGCGGGGTATCGGTCATATTTTCCTCCATAAGGTTTCGGTTTTTAGAGACGAGTGGGAGCCTATCATTTGAACTTCAGCCTCGCAATCCCCACACGGAACAAAGCCCCGGCGGCGCCCGGTCACAGCACCGAGAGAGCATCATTCAGGGCCGTAATCAAGTCTTGCGGATCTTCCACCCCGATCGAGAGCCGGATCAGCCCATCCGCGAAACCCAAGGCCTTGCGTTCGTCCGCGGGAACCGCGGCATGAGTCATCAACGCCGGGTGTTCGATCAGGCTTTCCACCCCACCCAGGCTCTCCGCCAAGGTAAATATCCGCACCTGTTCCAGAAACCGGCGGGCGCCGGCAAGGTTCGTATCGAGAACGACACTGATCATCCCGCCATAGCCGCGGTTCATCTGGCGTTGGGCCAGCGCATGTTGCGGATGACTGCTCAAGCCCGGATACAGAACTCGGTGCACACCATGATGCGGTTCGAGCCAGGCGGCAATCGCCAAGGCGCTTTCCGAGTGCCGTTCCATCCGCAGCGCGAGTGTCTTGACACCCCGCAGTGCCAGATACGCATCAAAGGGACCGGCAATGGCACCAACCGAGTTCTGAATAAATCCGATCCTTGTCGATAATTCTGCGGATCCGGCTACCAGGACACCGCCCACCATATCCGAATGTCCATTAAGGTATTTGGTCGCCGAATGCAGTACCAGGTCGAAACCGAAGGCCAGCGGACGCTGGCACCAAGGCGTGGCAAAGGTGTTGTCGCACAGGCTGATGATTTCGTGGCGCCGCGCAATCTCGGCGATGGCCTTCAGGTCCGCTAGTTTAAGGAGCGGGTTGGTTGGGGACTCCACCCACACCAGGCGGGTCTCGGGGGTAAGCGCATCCTCGAACCGCTGCGGATCGGTCAGATCGACAAAACTGAATTTCAATCCGGCACTGCGTTCGCGCACCTGGCTAAACAAGCGCCGCGTTCCTCCATAAAGGTCGTCCATCGCTACCACATGGCTGCCCGTCGGCAACAGCTCCAGGGCCGCGGCAGCGGCGGCCATACCCGATGCAAAGCCATATCCGGCAACCCCTCCCTCGAGAGCCGCCATCGCCTGTTCCCAGGCTTGCCGGGTTGGGTTGCGGGTGCGCGAATACTCGTAGCCGGTATGCTTTCCTGGGCTACCCTGGGCATAGGTGGAGGCCAGAGAGATGGGCGGCATGACCGCGCCGGTTACCGGCTCCGGCTCATGCCCGGCATGAACACACAGGGTAGCGAAACGGCAACTGCCGATACTCATGCGCAATGTCCTCCGTTGCGAATCCAGGTCAAGTAATCCGCCCGGGTAACCAGGCCGACGAACCCCTCGTCATCTTCGATGGCAATGGCCGGCTCGATGGCCAGGCGTTCGGCCAGCACTGCAACCGGCTCCTCCACGCCCAGGCGCGGAAATCCGGTATTCATGGCCCGACTCACCGGGGCTGCAAAACTCAGCCCTTCTTCACAAGCGGCGCGCAGGAGATCCGCCTCGGTGAGTGCACCGACCAGGTGTCCTGCGCGAACCACCGGGAGCTGCGAGAAACCGCCTTCCCGGAGACGATCATGCGCAATGGCCAGGGTGTCCTGCGGGCCCACGGTAATTGTGGCATTGGCCCGATAGGGATGGGTCACCAGATCGGCCAGGGTTCCCGTGGCCGGCGTTTTTACGAAACCGCGTTCGGCAAGCCAAAAATCGTTATACATCTTCGACAGGTATTTCGCCCCGGTGTCGCATCCCAATGTCACCACCCGCAAAGGCTCGGTTTGCTCGCGGCAGTAACGTAAAGCAGCGGCAATCAGGGTCCCCGAAGAAGATCCCAGGAGCAGACCTTCCTTGCGCAACACCTCGCGGGCGGTCGCAAAGGCTTCGGCATCGGGAATGGTGTAGGCCCGCTCTACCGCCGAAAGATCGGCAATTTCGGGGATGAAATCCTCCCCGATCCCCTCGACCAGCCAGCGACCGGCCTGGCCCAGATTCCCGGTGGCGATATACCCGGCAAGCACCGAGCCCTCGGGGTCGGCCAACACGAAGCGGGTTTGCGGAGAATGTTTCTGGAAATAACGTGAAAGTCCCGTGAGCGTGCCACTGGTACCTACCCCCACAACCACGGCATCGACCCGCCCATCCATCTGTTCGAGAATTTCCGGGGCGGTCGTCGCGACGTGGGCCGCGGGATTATCCGGATTGCTGAACTGGTTAATGTAGTAACCACTACGCTCGGTCGCCAACCGCGCGGCCAGATCCTGGTAATACTCGGGATGCCCCTTGCCGACATCCGAGCGGGTCATGATCACCTCGGCTCCCATCGCCTGGACATTGAACACCTTCTCTCGGCTCATCTTATCCGGCATAACGATCAGCAACCGGTAACCACGAATCGCCGCCGTGAGTGCAAGCCCCAGGCCGGTGTTGCCCGCGGTGGCCTCGACCAGCAGGTCACCGGGGCGGATATCGCCGCGCCGCTCGGCGGCCTCGATCATGTATAAGCCGATACGATCCTTGATCGATCCCCCGGGATTTTGTGACTCAAGCTTGATGAATAAATGACATGGTCCGGTATCGAGCCGCGAGGCCGCGACCATCGGAGTCCTGCCGATCAGATCCAGTACGCCGGAAACCACCTGCATGAAGTAGGCCTTAAGCAGAGAAAATAAAGATGTTATGTTAACAGGATGGCTCAAATTTCATCGCCCACTCGCGCGAAGCTGTTGGCCCTGGCCCGCGAGCGGCTGAAAACCCCCCGCGAAGCCTCCATCCTTATCGCCCACGCCCTCGGCATCAGCCGCGAGGCCCTGTACGCGCACCCGGAAATCACCCTTGATCGCGAACAGGCCGCCCATGGACTGGACTATGTGCAACGGCGCGCGCGCGGGGAGCCCGTCGCCTATATCCTCGGCACCCGCGAGTTTTACGGCCTGAAACTCCGGGTAACCCCAGCGGTTTTGATCCCCCGGCCCGAGACCGAACTCTTAGTGGAACTATCCCTGGAACGCATCGCGTCGCTGCGAAAACCCCGGGTTGTAGAACTCGGAACCGGCAGCGGCGCCATCGCCATCGCCCTGGCACGGGAGTGCCCCAAGGCCCGCATTACGGCTACCGACTATTCCCTGCCCGCACTACGGCTCGCCCATGCAAATGCCCGGCAACACGACGCCGGAGGCATCGACTTTGTCCAGGCCGACTGGTTTGCGCCCTTCGGTGAAGAATATTTCGATCTGGTCGTATCCAACCCGCCCTACATCGCCGCCGGGGATCCGCACCTGGATACCGGCGACCTGGTCCACGAACCTCGCATCGCGCTCGTCGCCGGGCGTGAAGGACTCGACGCCCTAGCCCGGGTCATCGCCGCGGCCCCGTCCCGGCTGCGCCCCGGCGGCTGGCTGGTCCTAGAACATGGCGCCGAACAGCAACCCAGCCTCGGGCGCCTTCTGCGCAAGGCGGGCTTCAAAGATATAGGCGCGCATCATGACCTGGCCGGACTGCCCCGGGCGATTAGCGCCCGGCGTCCCGGGTAGCGGCCACGCCCAACCCACGCCAAGGGCGATCTGCGGTTACAATTTCACCCATGAATGTGAATGCGAAAAGATCATCCGCCGATGCAATACGCAGCCTGGAGCAGGTACTTACCGAAATCCCCTTGGCAAATGCCCTGCAAATCCGGGTAGAGTGCTGGGATCAGGATCGGCTCGTACTGTCCTCGCCCTATGGCACCAGCCGCAATCACCATGGCAAGGCCTTCGGCGGTGCCATCGAATGCCTGGGCACCCTGGCCTGTTGGGGATGGTTATGGCTGTCGTTGGATGACCCCGGACTCGACATCGTAATTCAGACCGCAACCAGCCAGTTCTTTAGTCCGCTGACCGGCGATCTTCTGGCCCAAGCCGAACCGCCCGATCCGGCAAGCCGGGCCCACTATCAGGCCATGCTCGCCCGCCACTCGCGCGCGCGCATCGACTTGCGCGCCACCATCGGCAATGCCGAAAACCCGAAAGGCGCAAGCCTGCTCGGCCGGTATGTGATCATACGCGAGCACTGACCCAAGTGTCCGGGATAAATGCCCCCGAAAATAAGGGCTCTTCCCGTTTCGAACCACACTGAAACAGCCGCCTGAAAATACCATTATTTCTTGGTCTGTTTGCCCAAAGCTGGCAGCGGATTAACGTAAATTGAGTCATGAAGCGGCTCTGTCGAGGCTTCCGCCGCAAGAGTTGGATTGCCGCGTCACCGGCAGAGCCGCAATACCTCCCGCACCCGGAGGCCGCCGCTACGGCCGGAAACCCCGGCGGCTCAGCCGCCGGGCGGAGGTAACCGCTGCTTGAGCAGACGGTTCACTTCAGCGGGATTTGCCCGGCCCCGGGTTTGCTTCATCACCTGGCCAACGAAATACCCGAACAGCTTCTCCTTTCCCGCCTTATACTGCGCGACCTGGGAGGGGTTCGCCGCAATCACCTCGTCAATGACTCGAACCAGCGCCTCGGGGTCGGAAATCTGGCGTAATCCCCGTTTTTTGATCACCGCATCGGCCTCGCCCTCGCCCGCCCACATGGCCTCGAAAACCTCCTTAGCCAATTTACCGGAGATCAGGCCATCGATGATTTGCCGCAACAGACCAGCCAATCCGGGAGCAGAAATCCGGGAGGTACCGATTGTCAGTCCCTCCCGGTTGAGCGCCGCGGCCAGTTCGCCCATCACCCAGTTGGCGCTGAGCTTGGCCTCGCCCCCCAGGGATTCGACTACCGCCTCGTAATAATCGGCCAGCTCCCGCTCGGCGGTGAGTACGCCGGCGTCATAGGCGGAAAGGCCATATTGCGTCTGCAAGCGTTCACGTCTGGCCCGTGGCAACTCGGGTAGAGTCGCCCGAATCGCATTGATAAACGCCGCGTCCAACTCCACCGGTAATAAGTCCGGATCGGGAAAGTAGCGGTAGTCATTGGCTTCCTCCTTGGCCCGCATCGATCGGGTTTCATGCCGCTCCGGATCATACAGTCTGGTTTCCTGGACCACGGTGCCGCCGGATTCGAGCAGATCGGCCTGGCGGGCTATCTCGTAATCAATCGCCTGTTCGATAAAATGAAAAGAATTGACATTCTTAATCTCGGTTCGGGTTCCGAAGGATCGACTCCCGCGCGGGCGCAGCGACACATTGGCGTCGCAGCGAAGCGAACCTTCTTGCATGTTGCCATCACAGATACCGAGATAACGCACCAGCGTGTGAATCGCCTTCATGTAGGCCCCGGCCTCTCGCGCCGAACGCAGATCCGGCTCGGACACGATTTCGAGCAGGGGAACCCCCGCACGATTAAGGTCGATCCCGGTTGATCCGTCAAAAGCCTCGTGCAGCGACTTGCCGGCATCTTCCTCGAGGTGAGCCCGGGTAATGCCGATCACCTTTTCATGGCCATCTTCAAGCGAGATGGTAAGCCGCCCGGGGCCGACAATCGGCAACTCATACTGGCTGATCTGGTAACCCTTGGGCAGATCCGGATAGAAATAGTTTTTGCGCGCGAACACCGACCGTGGCGCTATCTCGGCGTCGACAGCCAGGCCGAACATCACCGCCATGCGTACCACCTCGCGGTTGAGGACGGGCAACATACCCGGGTAACCGAGATCGATCGGGCAGGCGTTGACATTGGGCTCGGCACCAAAGGCGGTGGAGGCAGCGGAAAAGATCTTGCTCCGCGTCAACAACTGGGCGTGAATCTCAAGTCCGATAACCGGTTCCCAATCCATGCTTACTCCCACCGCGGAGGCACGCGCCGGTGCCAGTCGGTCACCTGCTGATACTGATGCGCCAGGGCCAGAATCCCGGCCTCGTCAAAGGCCTTGCCGATCATCTGCAGACCCACGGGCAGGTTACCATCGAAACCCATCGGTACCGAACAAGCGGGCAAGCCGGCCAGGTTGACGCCGATGGTGAAAATATCGTTCAGGTACATCGAAACCGGGTCGGCCGTCTTTTCACCCAGGCGGAACGCGGCACTCGGCGTGGTCGGTCCGACCAGAAAATCGTACCGCTCGAAGGCGTGGCGAAAATCCGCGGCAATTCTCTGGCGCACTCGCTGCGCCCGCAGGTAGTAGGCATCGTAGTAGCCGTGCGAGAGCACGAAAGTGCCGATCAGGATGCGCCGCTTGACCTCTGCACCGAAGCCTTCTCTGCGGGAACGTTCATATAGATCGGTAAGATTCGCGGGGTTCTCGGCACGATAACCGAAGCGCACACCGTCATAACGGGCCAGGTTGGCGCTCGCCTCGGCGGGAGCGACAACATAATAGGTTGGCACCGACAGCCCCAGGTGTGGCAGCGAGGTTTCCTCCACCTCGCAACCCAGGCCGGCCAACTGCTCGAGCGCGGTCGCAAGCGCCGCACTCACGGCCGGATCGACCCCGGAAGCGATAAATTCCTTGGGCACGCCGATGCGACGCCCGCGCAGGGACTCATCGACAAGCGCCGAATATTCCGGCACGGGCTCATCCACCGAGGTGGAATCACGCGGATCGAATCCCGCCATCGCCTCCAGAACCAGGGCCGCATCCTCGGCGCTCGGTGCGAGTACCCCCCCCTGGTCGAGACTCGAGGCGAAAGCAATCATCCCGTAACGCGACACCCGCCCATAGGTGGGTTTGATCCCGGTGATCCCGGTCAGCGCTGCAGGCTGTCGAATCGAACCCCCGGTATCGGTCCCGGTGGCATACGGCACCAGCCGCGCCGCCACGGCCGCGGCCGAACCACCCGAGGAACCGCCTGGAACCCGCCCCAGGTCCCACGGATTACCCACCGGGCCGTAGAAGCTGGTCTCGCTCGACGAACCCATAGCAAATTCGTCCATATTGGTTTTACCAACCATCACGGCGCCCGCATGTTTCAGCCGCTCGACCACGCCGGCATCATAGGGGGCGGTAAAACTGTCGAGCATGCGCGAGCCGGCACTGGTCTTGACCCCCTCGGTACAAAAAATATCCTTATGCGCCATCGGGATACCGAGAAGGGAACCTGTCTCCCCCCGGGAAATCGCCGCGTCGGCCCGGCGTGCCGCCCGGAGCGCCACATCCCGGGTAAGACTCACAAAACTGTTGAGTTTGCCGTCCAGCCGCTCTATCTTCTCCAGCACCGCTTCGACCAGGGCCACGCTGGTGGTCTCACCGGCCGCCAAGGCTGCGGCAATCGCCTTCAAGCCATGCAGAGTCATGCGCCGTTGATTACCCGGGGCACAAGATACAGGCCATCCCGAACCTGCGGAGCATTGCGCTGCAAACGGTCGCGGTCGGGTTTCTCGGTAACTTCATCGGGGCGCATACGCTGGGCCAGGGCGAGCGGGTGAGCCATGGGTACGACCCCCTCTACATCCGCTTCCCGAAGCTGGTCCACCAGGGCAAGAATAGGTCCCAACTCGCCACCCAGGGCGGCACAATCGGTCTCGTCAAGGCCGATGCGGGCGAGACGGCCCAAGTGCTTCAAGGCAACAATATCGAAAGCCACGATCGAAATCTTCAGGAGTTGCAGTCCGGTTATGCTAGCAGATTCGCCGCCACTGTTGACCCTCCTCCCTTGCTTCCGGCGGGCTGGATTGCTACATTACCGAGCTTGTCATCCAAACCGTGAGCCCGCCTCCATGCTCCGCAAGCTGCTAGGTGCCTTCTCAAGCGACCTATCCATCGACCTCGGCACCGCCAATACGCTCGTTTATGTTCGTGGGCGGGGCATTGTACTCAATGAGCCTTCGGTGGTCTCCGTGCGCTATGATCCACGCCGCGGTACGCGCATAGCGGTGGCAATCGGTGCCGAGGCCAAATCGATGCTGGGGCGTACCCCCGGCAATATCAGTGCCGAGCGACCGCTCAAGGACGGCGTTATCGCCGATTTCACTCTCACCGAACAGATGCTCAAACACTTCATTCGCTGCGCGCATGGGTCACGCTATTTCCGTCCCAGCCCGCGGGTTCTGGTGTGCGTGCCCCACGGCTCGACCCAGGTGGAACGCAAAGCGATCCGGGATTCGGCCGAGGGGGCCGGAGCCCGCAAAGTTTACCTTATCGACGAGCCCATGGCCGCGGCAATCGGTGCCGGCCTTCCTGTTTCCGAGCCCCAGGGCTCGATGATCCTCGATGTCGGTGGTGGCACCTCGGAGGTAGCGGTCATCTCCCTAAACGGTATCGTTTACGCCTCCTCTGTACGCATCGGTGGAGATCGCTTCGACGATGCGATCACGAACTACGTACGGCGCAATTATTCGATTTTGATCGGCGAAGTTACGGCCGAGCGGATCAAACTCGAAATCGGCTCGGCCTTTCCCGGCCGCGAGATGCTCGAGATGGAAGTCAAGGGCCGCAACCTTGCCGAGGGAGTTCCGCGAAGCTTTGTGCTCAATTCGAACGAAATCCTGGAGGCGCTGCAGGAGCCTCTGGCCGGCATTGTCGGTGCCGTCAAACAGGCGTTGGAACAAACCCCGCCCGAACTGGCTGCGGACGTCGCCGAGAAGGGATTGATCCTTTCGGGCGGAGGCGCCTTGCTGCGCGACCTCGATCGGCTGATTGCCGAGGAAACCGGCATTCCCGTTCTCATCGCCGAAGACCCGCTGACCTGCGTTGCCCGCGGCGGGGGCAGGGCGCTTGAACTCATCGATGAGCAGGGAGCGGATCTACTCGCCGTCGAATAGGCCGTGCTAGATTTCGCATCTCCCCGGCTCTATCCCTCCCCATGAGAATCCTGCGCCAACATCGGCGATTTCACGCCGCGCGCGGGCAAGGACTACGAACCTTGTTTTTCATCGCGGCCGCGATTACCCTGCTGACCTTGGATCAGCACTTCCAGGCACTCCATGCGGTGCGCAGCGTCTTTTCCGCCGCGGTTTATCCGGTCGAATGGCTGGTGAACGCACCGAGCTTCGCTCTCCGTGACATGGGCACCGCATTTCAAGGCCACACCAAACTGGTCGAGGAAAACCAGATGCTCCGGCACAAACTTCTACTCGCTCGAGCACGCCTGGAACGACTCAATGCCCTGCGACGTGAAAACCAACGCCTGCGCACTCTCCTGGGGACGGCCGCGGAACTTCCCGGTAACCTCCGAATCGCCAGCATACTCACGGTCGATTTGACCCCTTACCGAAATCTTATTACTTTGAACATCGGGCTCACCAGCGGCATCCGCCCGGGGCTACCCATTCTGGATGCCAGCGGCATCGTCGGCCAGATTAAAAGCACCGGACCCTTTTCCAGCCAGGTGATATTGATTACGGATCCGGCCAGTGCAATCCCGGTCGAAATCGAACGCACGGGCCTCGCTACCCTCGCCTTCGGCACCGGCAGCCTGAATCTCTTGACCCTGCCCTACCTGCCGAATAATGCCGACGTTCATCGCGGTGACGAATTGACCAGTTCCGGCCTCGGAGGACGCTATCCGCGCGGCTATCCCGTCGCGGTAATCACCCAGGTCACGCCTCGGCCCGGGCAACGCTTCGCTCGGGTCGAAGCCCGTCCCCTGGCCAAGCTGGGGCGCGAACATGAGGTGCTGGTCTATACCTTCCGCCACACTACCCCTACCGGGGAGTCGATACGCTGATGCGCCGACTGAGTTCCCCCGTGGCAGTTATGGCAACTCTATTTATTGCCTTGGCGCTCACGGTGGCACCACTGCCCAGCTGGGCCCTGGCGCTTCGTCCCCTGTGGGTGGCGCTCACGGTGTATTACTGGGCCATTGCCTTACCCGAACGCTTCGGCGTAGGTTATGCATGGCTAGTCGGATTGTTCCTGGATGTGCTCACCGGCTCTTTGTTCGGCGCCCACGCCCTGGCCCTGACCCTGGTGGCTTTTATCGCCGCGCGTACTCACTTGAAACTGCGGATGCACCCGCTGTGGCAACAAAGTCTCACCGTTGGTTTTGCGCTGGGACTGTATGCTTTCGTCCTGTTCTGGATCGGTGGTCTGACGCACCAAATGTCCCGTCCCCTGATCCGCTTCGCTCCCGTGGGAATCAGCATGCTTCTGTGGCCATGGATCTACGGATTCCTCCGTGCGGTACGTCGCCGATACGTCCACACCTAAGCCATGCCTCCCCCCGCTTTGCCGTTCACCAAACACCCGCATTACCGCCGGCGGCTGCTTATTATCACCACGATTGCCGCACTGCTCGGCATTGGGCTCATTACCCGGCTGGCCTGGCTACAAATATACGAAGCCCCCCGTTACGCTTTTTTAGCCCAGGGCAACCGTGTTCGCCTGATCCCGATCGCCCCGACCCGCGGGCTCATTCTGGATCGCAACGGACGGGTGCTGGCCGAGAATGTGCCCACCTACGAGTTGACACTGATCCCCGATCAGGTCAAAAACCTCAAGCAGACGCTTATGCAGCTGAAACCTATCGTGAATCTCAGCCCCCAGGATATCGAGGATTTCCATCGCCTGGAAAAAACCAAGCGGCCATTTCAGGCCATCCCCCTCAAGGTCGACCTGACCACTCGCGAGCTGGCCCGCTTTGCGGTCAACCGTCAAAACTTTCCCGGAATCGATATCCACGCCACCCTCAAGCGCTTTTACCCGCCCGGCACCGCCGCTGCGGAGGTTGTCGGCTATGTCGGGCTGATCAGCCCCGCAGATCTCAGGCGCCTGGATCCCGCACAGTACGGCGCCAGCTCCCATGTCGGAATCACCGGTGTCGAATGGGAATACGAAAAACTCCTGCATGGCCGTGTCGGCTACCGCAAGGTCGAGGTCAATGCCGAAGGGCGCACCGTCCGGGTGCTGCAAACCCGGCCGCCAGTCCCGGGGGAAACCCTTTATCTGACCATTGACGATCGGCTGCAAAAAATCGCCTCCCGGGCACTCGGGCAATATCCCGGGGCGGTGGTTGCAATTCAGCCCGGAACGGGTGCGGTTCTGTGCCTGGTAACCAGCCCCAGCTACAACCCCAATCTGTTTGTAAACGGTATTTCGGCCAAGGCCTATCATCGGCTGATCACCGCCCCAGCCCATCCGTTAGTTAATCGGGCCATTCACGGTCAGTACGCGCCGGGTTCAACCATCAAACCATTTCTAGGGCTCGCCGCGCTGGAAGATGGAATCCTGAGGCCGCAAACCAAATTCTATGCCGGAGCCACCTTCAAACTACCAAATGATTCCTACATCTGGCGTGACTGGAATCCCCACCAAAACGGAGAGGTGACCCTAAAACAGGCTATCATTCAATCCATTGACACCTTTTTCTATCAACTCGCCCAGCGTATGGGCATCAAACGTATGCATACCGCCCTCGCCCGCTTCGGATTCGGCGTGTCACCCGGAATCGATCTACCGGGAGCACGCAAGGGGGTCAACCCATCGGCCCGCTGGAAAATGCAAATCTTGGGCAAGCCCTGGTATGAAGGCGACACCATCAACAGTGGTATAGGCCAGGGCTACACGCTGGTCACACCACTCCAGTTAGCGAGTGCCACCGCCGCTTTGGCGATTCAAGGGCTACGCTACCGCCCCCATGTACTGGCCGCAACGATAAACCCGAAAACCGGCAAGCGCGTTCCCTACCGTCCCATCGCGCTGCCTCCCATCCAACTGCGCTCCCGATCCTACTGGGCCTACATTATCCAGGCCATGCATGAAGTGATTGAAAGCCCATATGGAACCGGTCATCTGCTCGCCAAAGGCCTGAACTTCAGCATGGCCGGAAAGACCGGTACCGCCCAAGTGACCAGTACCTATCGCAACGATTTCGCCGCCAATAGCCGGGTCCCCTTCAAATTGCGCAATAACGCATTATTCATCGCCTTCGCCCCGGTCAAACACCCGGAGATCGCGGTGGCGGTGATCGTAGAACACGGCGGCAGCGGCGGACGTGCCGCGGCACCCATCGCCCGCGATATTATCTCCGCCTGGCTGCAGCAACATCCCCCCGTGGAAAAACATGTTTCGCACCCGCATTGACCGCCCCCTGCTCATCGCTTTACTGCTGCTAGGCTTGGGCGGATTGGTGCTGTTGTTCAGTGCCAGCGGTGGCAACTGGCAACTTGTATTCCGCCAAGGTATCCGCTTGAGCCTGGGGTTGATTCTGCTGTTCGCCCTGGCAATGACCCCGCCACGCTACTTCCGCATGGCCAGTCCGGCACTGTACTTGCTGGCCCTCCTGTTACTGGTCGCGGTGCTGATCTTCGGCGCCCGGGGCAAGGGGGCCGAACGCTGGATCAACCTGGGGTTATTCCAGTTCCAACCTGCCGAACTCATGAAACTGGCTCTGCCCCTGGCGCTGGCCTGGTATTTTCATGAGCACCCGGGGGCGCCGCGCTGGGATGAAGTGCTTGCCGCCACCCTGATTGTCGCCCTGCCGGCGGCATTGATTGTGGTCGAACCGGATCTCGGCACCGGGATCCTGGTTATCGGTGCCGGAGCGGCCGTACTTTTTCTTTCCGGAATCAAACCCCGTTACCTCTTTGGCTTTGCACTGCTGCTGGCCGCTACACTGCCGCTCGCCTGGCATTTTCTCCACGGCTACCAACGCCAGCGACTGCTGATTTTCCTAGACCCACAGCGCGATCCCCTAGGAGCCGGATACCATATCATTCAATCCAAGATCGCCATTGGTTCGGGTGCCTTGTTTGGTCAGGGGTTTCTCAAAGGCTCACAGGCACAGCTGAATTTTCTCCCCGAACGCACCACCGATTTCATCTTTTCCGTCTTCGCCGAACAGTTCGGCTTGATCGGTTCGCTGGCGTTACTCGCCCTGTATGCCTTCATAATCGGCCGCGGGTTTATCCTCGCCGCACGCGCTCATACGCGCTACGGGCGCCTGGCGGCCGCGGGCATCGTATCGACATTTACGCTTTATGTGGTAGTAAACGTCGGCATGGTGATCGGCGTTGTCCCCGTTGTCGGTGTTCCGCTGCCGCTGGTAAGCTATGGCGGCACCTCCATCGTCACCGTGCTCGCCGGTTTCGGTATCCTTATGGGCATCGCCGCCCATCGGAGACTGATCGACGCATGAAACCCATCGCGGCAATGTTCGTTTTCTTACTCCTGTTCCTCGGCTCCCCGGCCCATGGCTTCGACCTGAAATCCCCCGCGGTTCATCGATTCATCAACCGGATGGTGGTTCAATACCACTTCCGGCGCGGCGATCTCGAACGACTGCTGGCACAAGTCAAAACCAACCCGCAAATTATCGCCGCAATCAATCATCCCGCCGAAGCATTGCCCTGGAGGCGTTACCGCAAAATATTTCTCACCCCGGGACGCATCCAGGCCGGGCGCCGATTCCTGCTCGCCCATCAGCGTTTACTATCCGAGGCCCAAAACCACTACGGTGTTCCCGCCCCGATCATCGTCGCCATTCTCGGGATGGAAACCCGTTACGGCGTACGCCAGGGAAGGCATTCGGCACTGCAAGCCCTGGCGACGCTCGCCTTCGCCTACCCCCCCCGCGCCCGTTTTTTCAGTAAGCAACTCGCCGCCTTTCTTATCCTCTGCCGCAAAAACAACCTCAATCCCCTCACAGTCCAATCCTCCTACGCCGGGGCCCTGGGCGCAGGGCAGTTCATGCCATCGAGCTACCTTGCCTATGCCGTCGATACCAGCGGCAAGGGCAGCAATCTTTTTACCAGTTGGCCCGACATCATCGCCAGTATCGCCAATTTTCTTGCCGCGCATGGCTGGCAGCGGGGACGCCCCATCGCCGTGCCCGCCGGATCGCCCTCCGGAGAAGTCGCCGCGGATCTGCTGAACCGCATGTTTCCGGTGCGCAAGCTGCGCGCCCGCGGAATCATTTTTGACGCGCCGGTCAGCGCGAATACCTCCGTGCAATTATTTGCGGTCGGGGCCACGCAAGGCAGGCACTACTGGGTCGGACTGCCGAATTTCACCGTGCTGATGCGCTACAACCGCAGTCCGCTCTATGCCCTCGCCGCTACCCAGCTCGCCGCCGCACTGGTCGCACCTCCCGTTTCCACCTCCTCCGGAGAGGCACTTGCCTCGGCATATCATTGAACGCCACCTGGCTTTTTACCTGCTTCTGCCGCTGCTGGCGAGCTGCTCGGCCCTGCCGCGCTACTCTCCCTCCCTCGCCACACCGCAGGGCGCCAAATCGAATTCCAGAAAACCCAACCAAGCCGGGCTCAGCTATGTTGTCTTCGGACGACGTTACCATATCCTGTCGCATGCGACGGGTTATCACAAGCGCGGGATTGCCTCCTGGTATGGCCCCAACTTTCACGGCAAGCTAACCTCCAGCGGCGCCCCTTACAACATGTATGCAATGTCCGCGGCCAACAAGGTCTTGCCGCTCTACACCTGGGTCAAGGTAACCAACCTGAAAAACGGGAAAAGCGCGGTAGTCCAAATCAATGATCGCGGCCCGTTCGTCGATAACCGTATTATCGACCTGTCCTATGCCGCCGCCAAGGCCATCGGCATGGCCCGGGCGGGAACCGCGTTGGTGGAAATTCAGGCACTCACGCCTCCCTCGCGCGAGCCTCCCGTGGGGTTGGCTCGACGGATCCGCCAAGCCACACCCGTCCCCATCCGCCCCCATCCGCGTCTGTACGTTCAACTCGGAGCCTTTGCCAAGCGCATAAACGCCGAGCAGCTGCAGGCCAGGCTACTGCTGAACCAGGTCGGGCGCATCAAGATATCCCCCATGCGCGATGGGAAACACCGACTGTATCGGGTACTGATCGGCCCCCTGGGCGGGGTCGATGCAATCGACACGCTGACCGCCCGTCTGAAGCGAATGGGGTATGACAAAACCGCTATCATCATTCGCTGATACCGTAAGCTCCGGCAACGAATTTTTTCCAATTTCCTTAAAATAGGCGCATGGTTGATGCGCTACCCATCTGTGTGCTGAACAATCGGCTGATCCCGATCGACCAGGCCTGCGTATCTCCACTGGATCGGGGATTCCTTTTTGGTGACGGTATCTACGAGGTTATCCCCTGCTTTGACGGCCACGCCTTCCGGCTGGAAGCCCACTTGGATCGGCTGGACCAGAGCCTGGCGGCACTCGGCATCACCGCGCCGCATTCACGCGCCGAGTGGTCTCGTTGGGTCGACGAACTCACCGCCGCCAACGGCGGTGGAGATCTAGGCTGTTATATACAAATTACCCGTGGAACCGCGCCCGGACGGGACTTTCTCCCCGATTCCGAACTGCGCCCCACCGTCTTCGGATTCTGCTGGCGACTCGCGCCACCGAGCAGAACAATACTCGAATCCGGCATTTCTGCGGTTACGCTAAAAGATATCCGCTGGCTGCGCTGTGACATCAAATCGGTATCGCTTGCCGGCCCGGTGTTGTTGCGCCGGGAGGCGGACGCACATCAAGCCGATGAGGCCATCCTGATCCGCGACGGCTACCTTGCCGAGGGCAGCTCCAGTGCCGTATTCATGGTGAACGAAACGGGGGTCACGACCGCTCCCGCGGGCCCCAAACGCTTGCCTAGTATTACCCGGCAGGTGGTCGCCGAAGCTCTGAATAGCCTCGGGTTCGCCTTGAATGAACGTGAAATCCCTGCCGCGGAACTTGCCCTGGCACGGGAAATCTGGATCGCGAGTGCAACCCGTGAGGTGCTTCCGGTCACCCAGCTGGATGCCTCCCCCATAGGTACCGGTAAACCCGGATCATTATGGCAACGCGTCTATGCGGCCTTTCAGGCCATCAAGGACCGGGAATGCCGCCCCTGAGGAGTGCCGGCCCGACCTATCCCCAGCACGTCCCGCTTAAGGTCATGGGTCACAGCGGGCCCGCCTTGCGCGCGGATATCGACGCAGCCCTCGCGCGCCATATTCCCCCCGGAACCCCGATAGAGATCACCCGGCGTGAAAGCCGCAACGGGCGCTATACGGCTTACACCGTAACTTTCATCGCTACTAGCCGCGAACAACTCATTGCCATCTACACCGATCTACGCGGCTGCGATACGGTACGATTTTTACTGTGATTCCCGCACTGCGGATCCGGCGGCTGGGCCTTAGTGATTACATATCCGTGTGGCGGGGTATGCAGGCATTCACCGCGACCCGCGGACCGCAAACCCCGGATGAGATCTGGCTCCTGGAACACCACCCGGTATTCACCTTGGGCCTTAGCGGGCACCGCGAACATCTGCTGGCTCCCGGTGACATTCCCGTGGTGCACGTGGATCGGGGAGGACAAGTTACCTACCATGGCCCGGGGCAGCTCGTTGTCTATCCCCTGCTCGATCTTCGCCGGCGCATGCTAGGACCTCGGTCCATGGTCAGCGCGCTTGAGCAAGCCACCATTGCCACCCTGTCCACTTGGGGAATCGGTGCCACCGCCCGGCGCGAAGCTCCCGGAGTCTATGTTGCAGGCAAGAAAATCGCCTCGATCGGCCTGCGGATCCGCCGCGGAGCCTGCTACCATGGGCTGGCCCTGAATGTGGCCATGGATCTCGAACCATTCTCGCGCATCAATCCCTGTGGCCATGTGGGCCTTAAAATGACCCAGATCTCCGACCTCGGTGGCCCCGATGATTTAGCCGCCATCGCCGAACTGTTGGTTCCCGAACTGCTGGCGCACCTAAAACCAACGCCGGACGGATCTCCCCCCAAAGCCCCTTCCGGAAAGCAATTCAGCGGCTAAAGCTCAACTGCAACAGAATTCCGGCAAAAACAGCGGCGCCGAACCAGTTATTGTTTAGAAAGGCCTGAAAACACCGCCGGGGTTCGCGCTTGCGGATCAACCACTGCTGATACAGGACAAAACAGCTTGCGGCGCCAAGACCCCAGTAATACACGGGGCTTAAATGCAACCTCAAGCCCACCAGCGCCAGCCCGATCACGACCGTCAGTTGCAACAGCGCAACAATCGGCCGATCCAGCTCTCCGAACAGGATGGCGGTGGACTTGACACCGATCTTCAGATCATCGGGCCGGTCGGCCATAGCGTACATGGTATCGTAGGCTGTCGCCCACAGGATATTGATGATTAGAAGCAACCAGGCAACGGTCGGTACCGCCCCGGTTTCGGCGGCATAAGCCATCGGGATACCCCAGCCAAAGGCAAGGCCCAGATAGAGCTGAGGCAGGTAAGTGTAGCGCTTCAGAAAAGGATAGGTCGCGGCAAGGAACGCAGCGGGAATGGCTAAAAGCAACGCCAGTCGATCCAGGGTGAAGGCCAAGCCCAAGGCGACAAGTGACAACACCACGAATACCCCGATCGCTTCGAAGGGGTGAAGTTCTCCTCGGGCAAGAGGCCGATCACGGGTGCGCCAGACGTGGGCGTCGAAGCGCCGGTCGGCAAAATCGTTGATTGCGGCTCCGGCTGCACGCATCACAAAGGTTCCCGCTACAAAGACCACGAAGTGTAACGGCGAAGGATGGCCGCGGCCGGCAAGCCAGAGCGCCCACAGCGTCGGCCAAAGCAACAAGAACGTGCCGATGGGCTTGTCCAGACGGATAAGGCGCATATAGATTCCCAGCCGTCTGGTCACCGCGGGAAGCCAACGCCGTGTAAAGGCGCTGCGCCGCCAGCGATGACGCATTCGCCGCAGAATCGATTCCTTCACCAACGGGCGGTGGCCCTTTCTCCCCGATGCGACCGAGTGGCGTTGCCGATCGCCTCCGGCCCCGATTCCTGCTGTTTGTGGCCCGTCATTCCCCCCGAACTTTTCCGCTTTCCCCACCCCGGCGGCCGGCGCCGGAATTCGGGTGCCGAGAACGGCTCGCACCCACTTCGTACAGGTTGATTTCACCTGCGTGATCCGGCGACACTTGAAGCGGAACTCAGGCATCGGCATAGCGTAACTCGGGACCGATCCAGAACCGCTTCAAGGCCTCGGCTTCGGCCGGAGCCTTGGCCAGTAACCGCTCGGCCAGCTCGGGCGCCTGTTCGAACAGCGCCTGGTCGCGATCAAAATCCGCCACCCGGAGACGGGCAAAGCCGGCCTGACGGGTGCCGATGAATTCCCCGGGCCCGCGCAACCTGAGATCCACCTCGGCAATCTGAAAACCGTCATCGGTTCCGCGCAACGCCTCGAGCCGCTCTCGCGCCTGCATCGTAAGCGGCGGACGATATAAAAAAATGCAATGGCTCGGTACCGTGCCGCGCCCGACCCTGCCGCGCAACTGGTGCAGCTGTGCCAGTCCCATGCGCTCGGAGTTTTCTACCACCATCAAGGTGGCATTGGTCACATCCACGCCCACTTCGATTACCGTTGTCGCCACCAGGATATCCAGTTTAGCGGCTGCAAAACGACGCATGATCGCCTCCTTTTCCAGCGCCTGGAGCCGGCCATGCACTAAACCGATCCTGACCCCGGGCAGACTTTCGGCCAGTTCCCGGGCCGATCGCTCGGCGGCCTGCGCCGCAAGCGTAGCGGATTCCTCGATCAAGGGACACACCCAGTAAGCTTGACGACCGGCCGCAATCTCGCGACGAATGCGTTCGACCAAAGCCGACCGGCGAGTCTCGGACATCACCGCGGTCTTTACGGGTTGACGTCCGGGGGGAAGTTCATCGAGTAGGGAGAGATCCAGATCAGCATAGAGCGTCATCGCCAAAGTGCGGGGAATCGGGGTTGCCGTCATCACCAACTGATGGGTAGAGCCTCCCCCCAGGCTCAGCCGCTGATCGACTCCGAAACGATGTTGCTCATCGACGATGGCAAGCGCCAACCGCGGTAGGCTCATTTTCCCCGCAATCAAGGCATGGGTGCCGACTACCAGCACGGGTTCGCCCCGATCCAACCGTTCCCCGAGCGCCCGGCGCTCGGCTGTGGATGTGGTTGCGGTCAGGAGCACCGGTACCACCCCCAAGGGTTCGAACCACGCTTGCAGGATACGAAAATGCTGCTCCGCCAGCAGTCCGGTCGGAGCCATCAATGCGATCGGATAGCCGGCCCCCAAGGCGCGGGCCGCCGCCAAAGCCGCAACCACGGTCTTACCACTGCCCACATCGCCCTGAAGCAGGCGTCGCATGGGCCGCTCCCGGGCAAGATCGGCCCCGATTTCACCATCCACACGACGCTGCGCCGCGGTAAGGCGGAAGGGAAGAGTGGCCATAAGCCGTTGCCTCAGATCATCTCCTCCGGACAGGATAACCGCCTGCGACCTCCCCGCTCGCGCCCGGTTATCCCGCAAGGCGAGATAGTGCGCCAAAATCTCGTCCCGGGCCAAGCGCCGGCGGGCGGGACAATCTCCCTCCGCCGGTGAGAATCCGGGCACCGGGTGGTGGAGTAAATAAAGAGCCTGCTCAAGCGCGGGCTCATCATCAAGACCTGAAAGCCGGTAACCTTGCAATTCGGTTGCATCCAGGGCGGCCAGGGCGGTATCGATCAATCGCCGCAGGCGCGCCTGGCCCAATCCGGATACCGTCGGATAGACTGGCGTGAGCCGGTCGGCCAGTGGGGCCGGCTGCCCCTCATCCAGGGCAGTAAACGAAGGATGAACGAATTCGAGTCCCCGAAATCCTCCGCGCACCTCGCCATAGCAGGCAAACCTGCGATTACGCGCAAACACCCGGTCCAGGCGGGGACTAAAATGGAAAAAACACAGGCCGATCTGCCCGGTGCCGTCTCCGAGGCGAACCAATAACATGGGCCGGCGTCCCCGGGTCGTTTCCCGGGCCAAAACGGTTCCCTGCACATAGGCGCTCATGCCGGAGCGCAGTGCCCCCAGGCGAGTTAACCGCGAACGATCTTCATAGCGCAGTGGCAGGTGAGTCAATAAATCTTCGGGTCGATAAATACCCAGATTTTCCAGTTTTTCGCGGGTCCGCCCTCCGGCCCCGGGAAAACCTTCCCAACCCCGTTCCGGCATCACAACATTCAACGGGCCAGGATTGCCTCGACCTCGATCCTCGCACCCAGTGGCAAGGCGGCAACAGCGACCGCGGAGCGCGCCGGGTAAGGCGCCTGGAAATATGCGCGCATAATCTCGTTGACCTGGGAATAATCCTCCAGATCGACGAGAAAAACAGCAAGCTTGACCACGGCGGCAAGACTCAGTTCTGCCGCAATCGCCAGGGAACGAATATTTTCGAATACCTGGTGCGCCTGAGGCCCGGTCCCCCCATTCACCAACTTGCCCGATGTCGGTTCAATTCCGATCTGCCCGGAAAGGAAAATCAGGTTTCCCGCCGCCCGGCCCTGTGCATAGGGACCAATTGCCGCAGGCGCCTGCGGGGTACTGATTACTTCGTGAGTCATAACAACAAATCTCCCTGAAATCCCGGCATATGTTCCTGCCAATCTAGCCGCGTCATGATCGCATAATGCGCAGTACCGTCGGCATCTTGCGCAGATGCCGGATAACCCCAGCCAGGTGACGCCGGTCGCGCACCGTTATTTCCAGTACCGTGCTGGATGTACGGTCTCCATGCTCATGAATTTGCGCATGCAATATATTGGAACCTTCGTTGGCAACCGTAGCGGCAACCCGCGCTAACACACCGAGTTGGTTGTCCACATCGAGCTTGAGTTCCACCACGTATTCGTTCTTTGCATTCGGCTCGAAGGCTACATCGACGATGCGGTCCTGTTCCTTCTGTGCGGCCAGGTTCCGGCAATCTATCCGGTGGATCACCAACCCCTTGCCCCGGGTCAGTAAACCGGCGATACGATCTCCGGGAATGGGGTGGCAACAGGGAGAAAGGGTTATCGCAAAACCCGTGGTCCCACGAATTTCTATGGGAGCCCCGGGCGGCGCCATCTCCCCTCCCTCTTCCAGGAGATGCTTGGCAACCAATAGGGCGGGGAATTCGCCGCTACCGATGCGGTGAAGAAGCTCATAGCGGTTCCCGGTTTTAAGTCGCTCGGCAGCCTCATCAAGCGCGCTGCGCCGCCACCTTAGCCCCCCCCGATGCAGACCCAGCGCCTGTTCCAGCATTCGCCGCCCCAAGCGTACATTATCACGTTCCGAGCGATCGCGCAGATAACGTCGCAAGGTAGAGCGGGCCTTGGCCGTGACCACAAAATTCAGCCATGCCGGGTTGGGCCGCGCCCGCCGGGCGGTAATGATCTGCACGGTCTGCCCCGCCTCGAGCGGCGTGCGTAACGGGACGATGCGTTGGTTCACCTTGGCAGAAACACAGCTGTTGCCTACCTCGGTATGCACCGCGTAGGCAAAATCGACCGGCGTAGCCCCTTGCGGCAGGGCGATGATTTCCCCCTTGGGTGTAAAAACATAGATTTCGCCTGGTACCAAATCAACCTTGGCATGCTCGAGAAACTCCACCGGACTCGGCGTCTCGGCCCGAATTTTCTCCAGATTACGCAGCCATTCCCGCGTGCGGATTTCATCCGTCGCCGCTCCCTGTCCTGTCTTGTACATCCAGTGCGCGGCAATCCCGTTCTCGGCTACCCGCTCCATGGTTTCGGTACGAATCTGCACCTCGACTGGGACCCCGTTGGGCCCGACAATTACCGTATGCAATGACTGGTAGCCGTTATCCTTGGGGATTGCGATGTAATCCTTGAAACGCCCGGGCACCGGCTTGTAAGCCCCGTGGACGGCACCGAGGGCATGGTAACAAGCATCGGTCTCGTTGGTTACTATGCGGATACCATGAATATCGGAAATCTCGGATAACTTGGCGCCCTTATCCCGCATTTTCCGATACACGCTATAGACCGCCTTGTCCCGCCCGGAGATTCGTGCCTCCAATCCCGAGCGAGCGCATTCTTCCTGCAAGCGTTTGATCATCTTCGGGATCACCCGCGGCGATTGACCATAATTGCGCTTCAGCGACCGCATGAGCACCTGATAACGATCCGGATACAGAGTCCGAAATCCTAGATCTTCCAACTCAAGGCGGATTTTGCGCATTCCCAGCCGGTGAGCAATGGGCGCATAAATTTCCAGTGTTTCGCGGGCGATGCGTCGCCGCTTGGCAGGTGGCATCACTCCCAAGGTTCGCATGTTGTGCAGGCGATCGGCCAGCTTGATCAGAATCACCCGCACATCGGCGACCATCGCCAATACCATTTTACGAAAATTTTCGGCCTGTGCCTCCTGGCGGGTTTCAAACCGAATCTGGGTTAGCTTGGAAACGCCGTCGACCAGCAACGCCACCTCTTCGCCGAACAGTTCCGCAATTTCCGCCCGCTCCGCCGGGGTGTCCTCGATCACGTCGTGGAGCAAGGCAGCTTCCAGTGTCTGCACATCGAACGACATCCCAGCGAGTATATAAGCGACTGCCAGGGGATGGGTAATATAGGGCTCACCGCTTAAGCGGCTCTGGTAACGGTGCGCTTCCTGAGCATACAGAAAGGCTCGGCGAATCTCTTCGACCTCCGCCGGGCTAAGATAACTGGCCAGTTTCTTGGAAAAATCATCGAACCACGCTTCGGGCGGGCGCTCACGTATCACACTGAACCGGGGCGCACGCATGGGAACAACGCTTAGTCTTCGGACTCGATCTTGCCACTTCCCGACTTATCCAATTCCGCTTCGCTCTCGCTTTCGTCTTCGTCATCAACGGTCAGGTCAATCGCGACCTCATCCAGATCCGGAAGGGTAAAAATATCCTGTTCACTGGGGGCATCACTTTCTTCCAGAATGCTTCGATCCACCAGGCCAGCGACAATTTCACGCAACGCGATGACGGTAGGCTTATCGCCATCCAAAGGCAACTGGGATTCGCGGCCTTGGGTCAGCTGGCGTGCCCGCTTGGTGGCAACCAGAACCAGGTCAAAACGGTTGTCTATCTTGTCGGTACAGTCTTCAACGGTAACTCGCGCCATAATAATCAGTAGGAGGTTGCTAACGAATCAATAGTTTACGCGTTTACCCCGCCCGCTGCCAATAGCCTGGCGATAAAATCTCCAAGCCCGGGGCGCCCCCGCCGCCACGGCTCGCCCTGACCCGCAAATATGCGTTCCAACGCGGTCAGGGCCGGAGCAAATTCGGCGTTGATCACAATGTAGTCATACTCGCGCCAATGGAGTGTTTCGTTCCGGGCCGCCGCCAGGCGCCGGGAAATGGCTTGGGGGCTGTCGGTGCCGCGGCCTTCGAGCCGGGAGCGAAGCACCTCCAGCGAAGGCGGCAAAATAAAGATCGATCGGGTCTCGGGAACCCGCTCGCGCACCATTTTCGCCCCCTGCCAATCGATCTCAAGAACCACGTCTCGCCCCTCGGCGCGAAGGGCATCGACGCATGCCGCCGAGGTTCCATACTTATTGCCAAATACCTCGGCGGATTCCAGCCATTCCTCCCGCAGGCCCATCGCGGCAAAGGTCCGCCGATCCACAAAATGATAGTCCACCCCATCCCGTTCTCCTGGACGTGGGGGGCGCGTGGTGTAGGACACCGACAACACGATCCGTGGTTGCCGCTCGACAAGCGCCCGGAGCAGGGAAGTTTTCCCGGCACCCGAAGCTGCGGATACTACATAAAGCATCCCTTCCCGCCGGGCTGGATTGGATATCGGGCTATTCGACATTCTGCACCTGTTCCCGCATCTCTTCAATCAATAATTTCAGGTCGAGCGCCATTCGTGTCGCCTCGATTTCGCCCACCTTATTGGCCAGTGTATTGGCCTCGCGCATCAATTCCTGAAGGATGAAATCAAGCCGCCGGCCAATGGGACCACCTTGCGCAAGTATTCGTTGCATCTGCCCGGCATGGGCTCCAAGGCGATCCAATTCTTCGCTCACGTCCTGACGCATGATAATCAATGCCGCCTCCTGGGCGGCCCGGTCCGCGTCCACTTCGGCCTCCAGGGCGGCAAGTCCCTCTTCCAGGCGACGGCGCAGGCCAGCCACGCGCATGGCGCTTCCGGTATGAAGACGGTCCACCCGTTCAACGAGCCGCGACAGGCGCGATTCAAGCCCCACCGCGAGCGCCTCCCCTTCCCGCTCACGGGTAACGGCCAGGCGATCGATCGCCTCCTCGGCAACTTCAATCACCACGGTTTGCAACACATCGATGGCCGGTTCGGCAATCTCGACCACCCCGGGCCAAGCAAGAAGTCGCAATCCATCCAGTGGCGCATTCTCCCCAAGATCCCGGAGCAGGTCACGGGCGGAGCGTGCCAAGGTGGTGGCCAACTCCCGGTTAACATGCAGCAAATCCGCCCGTGCGGCCCGCCAGCGCAACGTGGCCTCGATTCGTCCTCTGGCAATACCTTGCCTTAACTTCCGGCGCAGAGTCTCCTCCAGGGGGCGCAAGGCATCCGGCAACATCATTTTGATATCCAGGTAACGATAATTCACCGAACGTAAATCAAGCACCAGTTCACCCCACTCTCCCCCGCGCTGCGCGCTCGCATAGCCGGTCATACTCCGTATCATATTTTTCACCCCCTATCCGAAAACAGGCATGTTAAGCTACTCAAATACTAAATTGCTTTATTCGTAAATTCGATTGTGTTCAACGATGGATGCAGATGGGCGGTGGAGGACCCGCTCGGGCTGTACAAAAACCCAAGGGCGCACCGGAGTAAAATTCGCAGCCCCTTGGCACCAACCCCGACCTACCCCTCCAATGGAATGGGAGCCCGACGGCGACCCCCAGTGGAAAATATTGTGTTCGGCGGATGCACCAGCGAATTGCTCCCCTTGTTTTTGGTTACCCCTAAATGCTAAGCCTCGACACCGCCCTGGTCAGCCACATCGGCGATCGGGCCGATAACCAGGATCGCGCAGAAATCCTGATTACCGACGAAAGCGTCTTCGCCGTAGTGGCCGATGGCATGGGTGGACACGCCAAGGGCGATCTTGCCGCCGAAACCGCAGTCGTTAACCTGCTGGATGAATTCCGCCTCAATCAGCACCACCAGAAAGACCCCGAAAGCTTTTTCCGTAGCGCCCTCGCCCGGGCGCAAAAAGAGGTTCTGGCACTGGGTCAAGGTATGCCGGCGACATCGCGCCCCGGGGCAATGGTGGTATGCGTACTCATCCACAATGACATACTGTACTGGGCTCATATCGGCGACAGCCGCACCTACCACCTGCGCGGAACCCGATTACTCGCCCGTACACGCGATCACACTATGGTCGAAGCCTTGGTTAGCGCGGGGGAAATCACTCCGGTGGAGGCCTTGACACACCCAGAACGGCACCTGGTCGAGTACTGCCTGGGTGTGGACGACGGCATGCCCCTCGACACGATCGATGCCCCGCGAACTCTGGCAAGGGGAGATACGGTGCTGCTGTGCACCGATGGATTGTGGGCCCAACTCGATGAGACCTTTCTGCTCCAATCCCTGGCCAGCGCCGATGATCTCGAGCAAAACCTGGAGCAGTTGGTCACGCAGGCGGTTGAATGCGGCCGGGGAATGAGCGATAACGTGACCGCCATTGCCCTGCGGGTACTCGCCGAGGAGGATGAATGAGAACAAGACCCGATCAACGCGCCCCCGGCCAATTACGCCCAATAGAGCTTAAACGCAGTGTCAATCTCCATGCCGAAGGCTCGGCGATGATCCGGCTGGGCCATACCCACGTGCTGTGTACGGCCTCCATCGAGGAACGGGTTCCCTCCTGGTTGCGCGGCAGCGGCCAGGGCTGGGTCACGGCTCAGTACGGCATGTTGCCGCGCGCCACCGAAAGCCGTGAAGAACGTGAAGCGGCCCGAGGCAAGCAAAGCGGGCGTACCCAGGAAATTCAACGCCTGATCGGACGTAGCCTGAGAACCAGCCTGGACCTGACCGCCTTGGGAAAACGCACGATCACCCTGGACTGCGATGTAATCCAGGCCGATGGAGGCACCCGCACGGCGGCCATTACCGGCGCCTGGGTCGCACTCGCCGAAGCCTGCCATTGGCTCGTGGCCAAGGGGCAAATCGGTGGCGATCCTTTAACCGGGCAGACCGCTGCCGTCTCGGTCGGTATCTGCCACGATACCCCGTTACTCGACCTATGCTATGCCGAAGACAAAGAGGCCGAAGCCGACTGCAACATCGTCATGAATGCCACCGGGGAGTACATTGAAATCCAGAGTTCGGCCGAGGGACGCACATTCAGCCGCAGGGAACTCGATCGCCTGTTGGACTTGGCCGCGGGCGGCATCAGTGAATTACTCCATGCACAGCGTCGCTGCCTGGATAATCCGCCATGAGACACCATGCCGTCATCGCTTCATCCAATCCTGGAAAACTAATTGAAATCAAACGCTTGCTCAATCCGCTCGGGTTCGATCTGAGCAATCAGGATGAACTGGGCCTCGATCCCCCACCCGAGACGGGCCTCACCTTTATCGAAAATGCCCTGGCCAAGGCCCGAGCCGCATCACGAGCCACGGGCCTGCCTGCCCTGGCCGACGATTCGGGGCTTGAAGTCGATGCACTCGGAGGCGCCCCCGGGGTACACTCGGCCCGTTTCGCCGGATCCCAGGGCAACGATCAGGCCAATATCGCCAAGCTGCTGGCGGAACTGGAATCGAGAAAAACACCCGATCGCCGGGCCCGGTTTCGCTGCCTGATCGTATACCTACCCCATGCCGCTCACCCGGCACCCCTCATCGCCGACGGTACCTGGGAGGGCTTGATCGGTATGCAGCCCTGCGGTACGCAAGGCTTCGGCTACGATCCGATTTTTTACCTGCCTCGGCATGGATGCACCGCGGCCGAATTGTCCGCCGCGGATAAAGACCGCCTCAGCCACCGGGGGCAAGCTCTGAGAAAATTGTGCGCCCTGCTGAGGGCGACAACCGATCCGGGCCGGCACGCAACCGCGGATACTTGCCGCGGCATCAGCCGTTAGCGGGCGGTGGCCCCGGACGATGCCGCCGCCGGAAGAGAATCGAGTGACGCTGAATGTAGAAGGTACTCTGTGCCCGGCCCAGCGCTTCTCCCTTTGGCCCCCGCGCCACAACCGTCAGCACATGAGTGCCGCGATAAACCCGGGTCAGGGTCAACGTAGTAGCCATGGCACCGACCCGCACCGCCTTGCCGTCCAAAGCATAGTTCAATCGTGTCCCCGGCCGGAGCGCGGGATTTATGCTTACATTTACACGCACCCGGTAGTCGGCAGGACGCAATGTCGTTCCATTCACGGGGGCCAAAATACGAATCCGGTAATGCGGCAAAGCCTTTGGTTGCGCTGCCGAGCGGATAGTCTTGTATTTAGGGGGAATCTTGAAGTTCACCACACTCGCGGCTCCCAGTTCCACCCGCACCGCGCCGGGATGCGGTCGGCCCGAATAATGAACTTCTCCATTTTTATCGACCCACTTATAGACAACGGGTCCCGCCAACGCCCACAGGGACGCCAGAATACCCGCAAATAAAAGCAAATACCCGCCTTTCATAACCTCAGCGTAGCGCGATACACGAACTGCCGCAAGCCGACCCCGGCTCAGTGCAAACGTGCAAGTATGCCATCCAATTCTTCCAGGCTGGAAAAATAGATCACCAGACTGCCGCGACCTTTCCCACTCGTTTTCACGGTTACCCGGGCACCCAATCGTTCGGTCAACTCCCGCTCCAAGGCCACTACATTAGGATCTGCAGGGGCTTTTTTTCTCGCGGAAGCAGGGGATTTCAAGCGTCTTGCCAAGGCTTCAGACTCCCTAGCCGATAGCCCCCTGCGGACGATCAATTGCGCCGCTTCGGCTTGCTGCCGCGGCGTCAGGGTGAGCAACGCGCGCGCATGCCCCATTCCCAAATGGCCCTCGCGTAACAACCTCCTGGTTTCCGGCTCCAGCTCCATCAGGCGTAATAAATTGGTCACGGCGGTTCGCGAACGCCCCACCGCCGCGGCCGCCTGCGCATGCGTCAGCTCAAATTCCTGGGCTAACCGGGCAAGCGCTTCGGCCTCCTCCAAGGGATTGAGATCTTCACGCTGGATGTTTTCAATCAGGGCAACGGCCAGCACAGCCTTGTCGGGAATATCGCGCACAACCACCGGGACTTCGTCCAATCCGCTTAACTGGGCCGCCCGCCAACGCCGCTCACCGGCAACGATTTCATACCGTCCACCGGGGATCGGACGCGCAATCAGCGGCTGAATGATCCCCTGGGATCGAATCGAGGCGGCAAGCTCGGTAAGGGCCTCCGGGCGGATATCCTTGCGCGGCTGGTACCGCCCCCGCTCAAGCCGCTCCACGGGCACCATACGCAACTCTTCTCCGGCTCGCGGAGTCCCGGCAACCTCCTGCACATCGCTCAGAAGCGCATCCAGGCCTCGTCCAAGACCTCGCCGCTTATTGCTCATCGCTTAATCACCTGACCGGTTCAGCACAAAATTTTAGCAGCACCTCAGGCATCGACCTCTGCCCGGCGCTGCTCTACACGACGCAGCAGCTCGCCCGCGAAAGCCAGATAAGCCAGCGCCCCCCGTGACTGGCGATCATAAGCCAGGACGGGAACTCCATGGCTCGGGGCTTCGGCAAGCCGCACATTGCGTGGAATTACGGTGCGATAAACCAGATTCTTGAAATGCAGAATCAGTTGCCCCGAAACATCATTGGTCAAATTACTGCGCGGATCAAACAGCGTCCGCAGAATCCCCCCCATAACCAGCCGCGGATTAACCGTTTCGTGAATCCGGCGGATGGTATCGGTCAGGGCACTGAGCCCTTCCAGCGCATAGTATTCGCACTGCATCGGAATAATGACCTCATCGGCCGCGGTAAGGGCATTTACCGTCAACAAATTAAGTGCCGGGGGACAATCAATCAATACGTAGTCATACCGTTCCCGTACCGTTTCCACCACTTTTCCGAGACGATGTTCCCGACCGAATTCGGCAACCAGACGAACTTCGGCCGTCGTAAGATCACCGCTGGCCGGGGCAAGATCAAAGCCGAACCCGTCGAACCGGCATGGCCGAATAATGGCTTCCAGTTGGTCCTCACCGAGCAGTACATTAGCCATTGTAGTCTGCAGCCGACGCTTATCCAGGCCGCTTCCGGTCGTTGCATTGGCCTGTGGATCCAGGTCAATCAACAGCACCTGCCGTCGGGTGGCCCCCAACGAGGCGGCAAGATTAACCGCGGTGGTGGTCTTGCCCACGCCCCCTTTCTGGTTGGCCACCGCCATGATCTGCGCCATCGTTATGCTCCTGTTTCGCGCTCCATCACGCATGCCCACCTTTCCGCCGTCAACCCCGGTATTGATAACGGAAATTTTTCTATCCGCCAGCCCGGGCCCAGCTCGAGCAGCTCCCGATCGAGTTCCTCCCGCCGGCCTTTAAGCACCACCAGCCGCCCTCCGGAAAGCAGTAACAGGGAAGTGAGCGCCACCACCCGCTTCAGCGGTGCCAGCGCCCGAACCACGACCGTATCAAATTCCCGATCCGGATGATAGGCTTCCAATCGCCCCCAATGTACCCCAACTTGAGCGCCAAGACCTAATCGGCGCACGGCATAATCAAGAAAACGCGCCTTTTTGGTATTGGATTCGACCAGTATCGTCGCCATGCCGGGAGACAAAATCGATAAAACCATTCCCGGAAAACCCGCTCCGCTACCGGCATCCAGCAAGCGGCCCCCATGTACCAGCGGCAATACGGCCGCCGAATCCAACACGTGGCGAACCACCATTTCCGCCGGGTCGCGAATCGCGGTGAGATTATAGGCCCGGTTCCACTTCTCAACCAACAGCAGATGCGCCGCCAGCAAGCTCAATGCCCTCTCGGAAGGTCGAATTTCAAGCGCCTCTAAGCCGGTGGCTATTCGCTCCAGAAGATCCGGTGAACTTTCGCCGGAGATCACCTGGGAACAGGCCAGTATATTTGACATCCGCGCCTGCGGAGTAGCGCATTAAGCCCGGCGGACGCCCATCCAAGGCTCGCGCCGGCCCGGGCGAAGCCATGGGGTCGCTCCCCGGTGGATCGGCCCGCCGTCACCCGCCCATTTACCACGAATCTGCCGTCGGGAACCCCGCTCAGACCTTCCAGAGCGGCATGAATCGAGTCACCGGAACAGCGGCCAGGCGCTCCCTCTCGGCCGCCAGCCCCATTAGCACCTCAATCTGCGGGGTGGCCAATCGATGCCCGATGGCCCGGTTGAATTTATCCAGCAGCAAGGGGATGCCTTCGGCACGGCGGCGTCGATGACCGATCGGAAAATCAACCGCGACTCGCTCGCTATGGGTGCCGTCCCGGAAAAACACCTGTACCGCATTGCCGATATAGCGTTTCTCCGGGTCATAGTAGTCGCGGGTAAAGGTGTCATTTTCGCGCACCTGCATCTTCGCCCGCAATGGATCGATCCGCGGGTCGGAAGCCACATCCTCCTCATAATCCTTCCCTGTCAGGCGCCCAAAAATGAGGGCAATGGCCACCATGTATTGGATACAATGATCCCGATCGGCGGGATTATCGAGGGGGCCGGTTTTGTCGATGATGCGGATCCCGGGTTCCTGGGTCTCGATCACGATTTTTTCTATCTCATCCAACCGATCGCGCACCCGGGGATGCAACCTCATCGCGGCCTCAACGGCGGTCTGTGCATGAAACTCGGCAGGATAGGAGATCTTGAACAATACATTTTCCATTACATAGCTGGAAAAAGACCGGGACAGGCGAACCGGTTTGCCCTCAAACAAGACATCCTGGAACCCCCAGATCCTGGCGCTCAAGGCCGAGGGATACCCCATCTCACCCGCCAGCGCCAGCAATGCCAGTCGTACGCCGCGACTGGTGGCATCGCCCGCGGCCCAGCTTTTACGGGATCCGGTATTGGGTGCGTGGCGATAGGTACGCAAGGCAGCGCCATCGATCCAGGCATTGGAAATTGCATTGATCACCTGCTCCCGGCTGCCACCGAGCATCTGAGTGACCACGGCGGTGGTGGCGACCCGGACCAGGATGACATGATCCAAACCGAGGCGATTGAAACTATTTTCAAGCGCCAGAATCCCCTGGATTTCATGCGCCTTGATCATCCCGGTAAGCACGTCGCGCATAGCAAGCGATGGGCTACCCTCGGTTTCACGACACCGTGATAACCAGTCGGCCGCGGTCAGAATTCCGCCCAAATTATCCGAGGGATGCCCCCACTCGGCGGCCAACCAGGTATCATTGAAATCCAGCCAGCGGACCATCGTCCCAACATTGAAGGCCGCCTGCACCGGATCCAGCTCATAGGAAGTTCCCGGCACCCGCGCACCACCCGGCAGGTTCGCCCCGGGAACGATCGGCCCCAACAATTTAGTACAAGCCGGATAGGCGAGCGCCAACAGAGCGCAGGCAAGCGTGTCGAGCAAGCAGTAATGCGCGGTTTCGTAGGCTTCATCACGGGTGATCGTGAAGTCGCAGACATAATCTGCAATACTCGTCAATAGTGAATCCGGATTTGGCCGCCGGGCCGATTTGATGTTGTCTTGAATCATTAAAAATTTCCTGAAGTATCCCTCGTGAAGAAAGTTTCACCGCTCGTGGCCTAAATCGCGCCCGCGGGCGGGCGAATCCGCCCACCCGTGGCACCAGGATGAGAGTCTCCGCCCTATTTGCGTTTTTCCAGTGGCACCCACTTGCGCTGTGCCGGTCCAATATAATCGGCCCCGGGGCGAATCAACCGATTATTGGCCCGCTGTTCAAAAATATGTGCACACCACCCGGTAATGCGGGAACAGACAAAAATCGGCGTAAACAGATAGGTCGGAATACCCAGGTAGCGATACACCAGGGCGCTGTAGAAATCCAGATTCGGAAACAGCCTCTTCTCCTCCTGCATCACCTTCTCGATGCTCTCGGCAACCGCAAACATGCCCCCCTCTTCATTACCTTGCGCCAACTCTGCGGCCAACTGTTTGATGACCCGGTTGCGCGGATCGAATTCCTTGTAAACCCGGTGACCAAACCCCATGATCTTCACCTTTTTCGTCAACAGCTTGCGAATTCCATTCGCTGCGGCGGTGGGCGTGCGGAACTTCTCAATCAAAGCCATCGCGGCCTCGTTGGCCCCCCCATGGAGTGGTCCACGCAAGGCACCGATGGCCCCGGTCACCGCCGAATACTGATCCGAAAGCGTGGCGGTAATCACTCTCGCGGTAAAGGTCGAGGCATTGAATTCATGTTCGGCATACAGGATAAGTGAGGTATCGAAGGCGTGTAGTTGTTGCTCACCCGGTTTTCGTCCATGCAGCAACCGCAGGAAATGCTCGGCAATGGAATTGCTGTGCCATGCGGTCTGAATCCGTTTGCCATCGGTGTGATACCGGTGCCAGTAAAGCAATATCCCCGGCAAAGCCGCCAGTAAGCGTTCGGCCGTTTGCTGTTGCTGCTTGAAACCTTCTTCCGGTTCCAGGTTCCCCAGAAAAGAAACTCCGGTTCGCAACACGTCCATGGGATGATTGCTCGCGGGAATCGCCTCGAGTAGATCCCGTAATTTCTTCGGCAAAGAAGCCGCGGCGGCCAGGCGGCGATTAAACTGACCTAGTTTGCGCTTATTGGGTAGATTCCCGTACAAAAGCAGATAAGCCACCTCCTCGAAACTTGCCTGCCCGGCGAGATCATAAATGTCGTAACCGCGATAGGTCAGGCCCGCACCGGCCTTGCCCACCGTGGCAATCGCGGTTTCGCCGGCGCTGATACCGGCCAGTCCACCTGTCTTGCGTGTCGTATCGGTCATATTGAACTCCTTGCTTTATGGCGCCGCTCACCGGACAGCCTGGAGCGCAAACCCCGGGCTCGGAAACAGCACGAAAGATCAAAAAATAGGCTCACCTTCCCATTCCGCTTCAACCCCCGTAATCACCACCATCGACGGTCGCCTAACTGCGCCTCCCGTCCCTTCCAAACAGCGCATCCAGCTTGCGCTCATACTCCAGATAACCCAATACTTCATAAAGTTCAGCGCGCGTCTGCATCCGATCCAATACGCTCTCCTGCGTACCCCGGCAACGAATGGCTTCGTACACCTGTTCCGCGGTTCGGGACATCGCGCGAAATGCCGAAAGCGGATAGAGCACCATGGCCACACCGACCCCGGCCAGTTCATCCACCGCAAACAGCGGTGTCTTACCAAATTCGGTGATATTGGCCAATACCGGTACCGAGATTGCCGCGGTAAACTGGCGATACTCTTCCAGGCTCGTGAGCGCCTCGGCAAAAATCATGTCTGCACCGGCTTCCACGTAGGCCGCCGCACGGTCGAGTGCCGCCTGTTGCCCCTCCACCGCATTGGCATCGGTGCGCGCCATGATGACGAATCCCTCATCCCGGCGTCCATCCACCGCGGCCCGGATCCGATCGTTCATTTCCGCAAGATCAACCAGCACCTTGCCGGGACGATGCCCACAGCGTTTGACCGCAACCTGATCCTCCAGGTGCATCCCGGCGGCACCGGCCCGGCTCAATTCCCGCACCGTCCGCTGAATCGAAAACGCCTGCCCGAATCCGGTATCGGCATCTACGAGCAGCGGCAGATCGCAGGCGCCGGTAATGCGACGCACATCTTCGCAAACATCATTGAGCGTGGTGATGCCGATATCCGGCAACCCGAAAGATGCATTGGCGACACCCGCGCCAGAAAGATACAGGGCACGGAAACCGGCGCGCGCGGCGAGAAGCGCAGCATAAGCATTGATCACACCAACAATCTGCAGTGGCTGCTCGGCCTTGATCGCAGCCCGGAACCGAGCGCCCGGTGAAGCAATTGGCATATACCGAAATTCCTTGATAATTAATTGGTTTCTTATTTTAACCGAGACTACATTATTTCGCGAAACCGGCACTTCTGCGATTCAAACGGCAGAAAGGAAAATTCCTCACATCACATGCCGACCGCTAACAGCCCTACTGTGAATTTGGAACAATATCCCTGTTTCACACTGGGTGATGATGGCGATAACGGGATCCATAGGCTTCTTTGCGGCTTTTCTTGCTCCAACTTCGCCCGGTACTAAATCCCATTACCGCCGGTTACGCCGCCCAGGCTACCACTCCGCCGATTCCACCGCTTGACGCAAGCCCCCCGGGATTGAGAAGATATATATTGCCGATGGCGTCCTTCAGCGAACGAAGGACATGGGAAGCCGGTGCGTATGACCGTAAAGGCATGCAAGTCCGGCGCTGCCCCCGCAACGGTAGGCGAGTCAAGCATCCGTTAACCAGCCACTGCGTCGATGACGCGGGAAGGCAACGGATGAGGATCCGATCAGCATGGATTGCTCGCAAGCCCGGAGACCGGCCATGGCAGGGAGGTGTTCTCCCTTGAGTGTCGGTGTCGCGGCGGGCGACTTCCGGGCTTTACCAGCCTGTCCCTCGCAATCCGACGTGCTTTATTCACCACGCACGCGGGTTGGCCTGCGCGAGGAGAAAAACCTTATGTTCCGTTCCCCCTACCTCTTGTTGCTTCCTGTATTTATCGCCGTGGCTTGCGTACCTCAAGCGCGTGCGGTCGAATCGAACCTGTCCCCGGCCACCGCCTCCTCTTCGGGTACCTGGCTAAGCCCAATTATCGTAACCGCTGCGACCGGCACACCCGCACCGCTCGATACGACCCTGGCCCCGGTAATCGTACTGGGACCGAAGCAGATCGCTTCCTTCTTCGGTACCGATCTGGGTTCACTGCTGCAATTTAATGCCGGGCTGGATATCGCCCGGAACGGTGGGCCCGGGCAGCCCGTCTCTCTGTTTCTGCGGGGTACGGGAAGTGCCGAAACCCTGTTTTTGATTGACGGGTTCCGCGTTAACTCCGGGGTGTTCGGGGCAGCGCCGGTCGCCAACATCCGCACCGACAGCCTCTCCCGCGTGGAAATCGTCGAATCGCCCCGCTCGGCACTCTACGGATCCGGTGCAATCGGTGGAGTGGTTTCCATCCGCCTGACTCGCCCCGCCCGGCAGGGCCTCGCGTGGGGCTTCGGATTGCGCGGCGGGACCTATGCGACACGTGGCGCCGACGCCTATATCGGCATCGGTAATGGGCCGTACTTCGGCTCCGCCCAGATGAACTTCGACGCAACCGGAGGATTCCCCCCTCGCACCACGAGCGACAACGCAAGCGCTTACCGCAACCTTTCTGTGCACATCGCAACGGGAGTCAAAGACTCGACTCATGAGGCCTATGTGACCTGGTGGCATTCCAGCGGCACCACCGATTACCTGGATTTCTTCCTCGCGCCCGTCAGCGAAGACTATACTGACCAGGTGAGCGGCCTGCATCTGAACCAACAGATGAATTCGATCTGGCACAGCCGGATTTTGCTCGGGCAGTTCTACGGTGACTTGCAGCAGATCCAGAGTCCCGACTTTTCACGCAGCCGCCAGAATTCTATCGATTGGCGCAACAATATCGACCTCGGTGCCCACCAAATTCTGACCCTTGGCCTCTATGCCATGCATGAGCATGTAAGCGCCTTGTCCTACGGCCAAGGCTACGACAGCACCTCGAGCAGCCGTGCAGCCTATACCCAGGATCAGCTTGATCTCGGGCCGCAGCGCCTGGTACTTGCGATCCGCTCCATCGATTACACCAGCTTCGGTACCAAGACCGTCTGGAACGCCGATTACGGTTATCTCCTCTCCCCAAGCTGGCGTCTAACTACGGGAGTCGGAACCGGATTTCGGGCCCCCGCCTTTACCGATCGGTTCGGTTATGGCGGCAATCCCAACCTCAAACCCGAATATGCGCACAGCTACACCCTGGGCTTATACCATCGTCTTGCCGCCAATGCCGTTATCGGCCTCAACCTCTACCGCAGCCGCATCTCTGATCTGATTACTTATTCCGGAACCGGCATGACCAACATCGGTCGTGCCACCGTCACCGGAGCCAACCTTTTCCTGCGGGCGCAGATCGGCAATTGGCGTATCAACCCCGGCATTAACATTCAACGCCCAGAAAACGACCTTAGCGGGCGTTATCTACCCCGCCGCTCACGCCGGAGTGCAACGCTTAATCTCACCTACGCTCCTGGACGCTGGCAGGTCGGAGTCCATATTCTTGCGACGGGTCCGCGCAAGGATTCCGATTTTAGTCATCTTACCGACGCCGGTTATATGCTTGTTACCGTGACCGGAATGCTGCGGCTCGCCCCGCATTGGCACCTGAGCCTGCGGCTCGAGAACCTATTCGACCACAAATACCAAACGGCCGCGGGGTACCGCAGCCCCGGGCGTGGCATCTACCTCGGCGTAAACTATGCCGTGAACTGATACGGAACGAAATTTGCATGGGTAATCGGCTAAGCCGCATCTACACCCGCACCGGAGATGATGGCAGCACCGGGCTGGCCGATGGCAGCCGGGTAAGCAAGGCCTCGGCACGGGTCGAAGCCTATGGTTGCGTGGACGAACTGAACAGCGTAATCGGCTTGGCCCTCGCGGCGGAAATACCGGAACCCGTGCGCAAAGTACTCCTGCGTATCCAGCATGAATTGTTTACCCTCGGCGCAGAACTGGCCACCCGGGGTGCAATAGCCATCCAGGCAGATCTGGTAACCCGGCTCGAGATGGATCTGGACCACTTCAATGCCGCCCTGCCTCCGCTCAAGGAATTCATCCTGCCCGGTGGGGGCGCGGCGGCGGCGACCTGCCATGTGGCCCGGACGGTCGCCCGCCGCGCCGAGCGAAGGCTATGCGCGCTTGCCACAGAGGAGGAGATCAATCCCGAAAGCCTACGCTACCTCAACCGGTTGTCAGATCTTTTATTTATTTTTTCCAGGGTGTTGACACGGGCGACAGCCGGAGAAGAGATCCCTTGGAGCAACCCCAAGCATCGTCAGGGCAACGAGTCACCGGGTCAGGACGCGCCGTAGAGTCGTTGCCGCGCCACGGCCAACGCCCGGCATACCGCCTGGGCTCCAAGCAGAATCCGTGGCGCCGGCTTCCCCAGTAATCCGGCCGGTACCACGAACAGATTGGCTGCCTTGACCGCAACCAACCAGGGCTCCCGCCTCCATGTGTTTAGGCGCGCTCGGACCCGGGGCCCAGATCCGGTAAGAATAACCTGCGGATTGCGTGCCAGTACCGCGGCCTGCTCGACCACCGGCGCCAACCGCCCCAACCTGGTAAAGATATTACGCCCGCCACAAAGCCGTATCACCCGGCTGATCATCTGCCGCCCCCCCACCGTATACAAGGGATGGGCGGAAATTTCATAAAATACGGTGACCGCGCGACGATGGGAATAACGCCTCGCCAGACGCGCCTTAGTCTGCACGAACATGCCCGCCGCCCGATCGGCCACCCGCGAAGTTCCCGCAAGGCGCCCCATGACGCGGATTTCTCGGGCGATGTCGTTCAGGCGCCGAGGAGCCAGTAGAAACAGAGGTATCCCAAGTCTTTCCAATGCCTCCCGGGCCGCGGGCGGGGTTGCGCTGGCCCAGGCAACGACCAGATCCGGCCTGAGAGCAACGATACGCTCCAGATCAATACGGAATGCATCCCCCACCCGGGGCAGGCGCCGTACCTCGACAGGCCACCTGCTGTAAGCGGATACGCCAACCAGCCGCTTGCCGGCACCCGCTGCATAGACAATTTCCGTGGCGCTGGGAGCAAGGCTTATAATCCGCGCGGCCGGACCGGGAAGCGTCACCCAATTGCCCAAATCGTCACGAGCGGAAATTCCTTTCGCCTGGGCCCCCAGCAAGGGGATAAGCCCCCAAAGCAGCACCAATAATCCCCTCGTCAGACTCCACATAAAAATTTTCCGGTGCCGCTTTTGAAATTGCGGATCACTCTCCCTTTTAGTCGGCCGGTTTCACACATACCGGAAGTCCCCTATCGCCGACCCGATCTGCTTGGGGTGAATACCCGAAACACCTCAATCCACAACGGCTGGGAGCCTGTCGGACCTGGGAACAATTACTGTGTTGCCTGAACAACGGCTAAAGAATCTCCGATTCCTCGGTACACAAATCCACCATGCCCGCCATGACTGCCCCAGCCCGACAAGGCTAGAAAAGCCATCCCAACAGGGTAACCACCCCGATAACCGCCAGCCAGATCACCACGCTGCGCCAGATTATATCCACTGCCGCATGAAGGATCGCCACCTCTTCATTCCCATCCTCCTTGATAGCGGAAAGCGTGGCGCGCCCGGCATGGGCTAAAACCCCAAAATCCGGATCCAGGAAATGAACCTTCACATCATGGTAGGAATTGCGAATCGCCTGCAGGGTTTCATCGAAATTACCCGCCAAGGCATAAGTCAAGGCCAACAGGTGTACCGGAACCCATGCCAACACCGATTTAAGCGCCTGCACGGCCCGTGCGTAAGCCCCGCCCGGGCAATCTACCCGAGCCCGCGTGGCCATGATATCGGCGACGCGGAACAGCACCGCGCCCAGCGGTCCCAGAAGCGCAAACCAGAAAATAACCGCAAACAGGCGATCGGCGGCATGTTCTAAGGCCGCTTCGGCAACCTGCCGCCCCAGTTTGGCCGGGTCCTCCTGGGAGGAGCCACCCAATAATGAACGCACGGCCTGTGCTGCCAAAGCCTCGTCTCCCGCCGCCCGAGCCTTCAGGTAGGTAGATACCTGGGTGATCAAATCCCGCGGCCCGAGGCACAATAAAAGCACCAGGATCCCGTAGGCAAACGCGAAAAAGGGGCTGATCAGCGCCAAGCCCCAACCTATGGCTCCGGCGGCAAACCCGAGTAAGAACCCCGGGATAATACCCGCCAGAACCTGAGGTATTCTCCCCCAGCCAGCGGCGACATTGGCCCAGCCGGCACATACCCCCTCATAGCGATGATGCTCACGCAGATGCTCGAAAGGGCGTAGTAGTTGGTCCAGCAACAGTGCGACAAAAATAACGATGAAATTCACTTTCCTGCGGCCTCTTCCATTTCCCCTCGCTTTAAATTGTACCGTGTTGCCACCATGGCGGCACGCAAACGTCGCCAGTCAAAGCTCGGGCCGGGATCCGTCTTGCGCCCGGGGGCAATATCGCTGTGCCCCACCACCGCATCCTCGGCTATCAGGGGAAAGGCTCGACGCAGCACCGGGATAAGCCACCCCAGAGCGGCGTATTGGGCATCGGTATAGGGCAACATGTCAGTTCCTTCCAGTTCGATGCCGATCGAGAAGTCATTGCAACATGTACGCCCTCGCCACTTGGATACCCCGGCATGCCAGGCACGGTGGGCCAACGACACCATCTGCACCACCTCGCCCGTACGGTCGATGTACAGATGCGGCGAAACTTTCAAATTCTCGAGTTCCCGTAAAGAGGGATACCAAGAGAAATCCAGACAGCCTGCAAAAAAATCCTCTACACACCTTCCCCCGAATTCTCCCCGCGGTAAACTCACTCCATGGAGTACGATCAATTCGACCTGGGTGCCAAACGGACGCAAATCGGCATGTGGGCTTGGCCGCCGCCTGATGCCGGCAAGCCAGCCGCCCGGAGCAAGGGCTTCACTTTGATTCATGGGCATCGTACCCCCTGCTACAGGGAAATGGCCTTATGGCCAGATATCCACGCATCTATCCTTCCCAGGCCAAGAGCAGAACAGTAGCATTTTCCCCAATCGGAGTCGTGTCCCAACCGCGTTGAATATCCAAAAACCCGAAGCACCCGGCGCATCATATCGGTGGCGGCGATTTCACGCCATGACGGAAGAGAATGGAGCGGACAATGGAAAAGCCATTGAACCCAGTCCCGCTCTTGGCAAGCTCTGATAACAACAGCGGCAGCCTACCGGTAGAAATAATACCCTCCCTGACGGCGGCCCCCAGCCTGGGTGATCAACCATGCATCAGGCAGCAGGGAGAAGCCGGGCGGTAGTCGCGGCCAGGCCCGGTATATCGGGAATTAACGGCCGTTCAAATCCCAATGTGACACCCGCCAGAATATGCTCGTATTCGGCTATTTCCGAGGTTCCAACCAGCGCTGGAGTAATCCGTAAAATGTAGGGGAACCCTTGTGAATGAATAGCCAAAACAGGAGGAGTAAGGACGGTCTCGGGAACACGCACCATGACCATTCGCGAACGCCGCGACACCTCGGGCAATTCCGCACCGATTAGGGGCTCGATAACGATTAGAGGAATCCGTGCATCTTGCCAAGGCACAAGGCCGCGTAACCAGACGGGAGACCCGGCAATCGGCTCGACTTTGCTCAGCCCCCGTACTTCTTGCACTAGGCTGCGTGGCAACAGCAGCTTTCTTTCACTCAACGGCAGCAGAATGCAATATAACTCGTGATGATCTTCAGCCATTGTCAATTTCCTGAACCTGCTCTGGCATAAAATCCAGGCGTCCACCCAAAATTCTCTGCACCTTATTCAGCAATTCCGCTTCCTGGTAGGGCTTGCCGAGATAGTTGTCAATACCGATTTGCCGTGCTCTGGCCTGATGTTTTTCCCCGGTTCGTGAAGTAATGATAATGATCGGGATCTCCCGCAAGCGAACATCGTTTTTCATGTGCCCCGCCAGTTCATAACCATCCATACGCGGCATTTCGATATCCAGCAGAACCACCCCCGGGGTATGATCCTGGAGCAATTCCAGCGCCTCGACACCGTCCTTGGCTGTCAGCACCCGGGCGCCATGACGTTCGAGCAATCGCTGGGTTACCCGCCGCACTGTAATTGAATCATCCACTACCAAAACCAAGGGCTTGCCCGCCGGCGTTTGCCGGGGTACAACCGGCATTGGTGCCCGCATCTCGGCTTCGGGAATCGAGCGGACCAAGGCGTTCAAATCCAGCAGCAACCCGATTGATCCATCACCGAAAATGGTGGCCCCGGCGATACCCGGCACCCGGGCGATCTGCGGACCTACGGTCTTCACCACCACCTCGCGACTACCCATCATGTCATCGACAACGAAAGCAACACGCCTCCCACCGGCTGCGGCCAACAACAAGGAAACCCGCGTGGTTTTTTCCTCTGGCCCCAGAAGATCCTCGCCCAGCACATCCGCCAACAACACGACTTCATAGGGATCACCGCCATATTCATAAGCCGGCTTCTCGGTAGCCAATATCGACTCCAGATTAACCCGTGATATGCGTGCCACTCCGATTATCCCGGCAAGCGGTATGGGATAACGGACATGCCCGACCCGGGTCAGCAGGGTTTGGGTAATAGCCAGGGTCACGGGAAGCCGCAAGCGGATCAGCGTTCCGGAGAAGGGTTTCCACTCGAGTTCCACTTGTCCGCCCAAACGCCGCGCCTCGGATGCAACCACATCCATACCAACTCCTCGTCCGGCGCTTTGAGTCAACGTGGTAGCGGTGGTAAACCCGGGACGAAAGATCAATTCGGCCACCTGCCGATCCGTCAGTTCTGCCTGGGGACCGATCAGCCCCTGCTGCTCGGCCTTGGCCCGAATTGACACCAAATCCAGCCCAAGACCATCATCGGTAATCTCTACAATGAGGTCACTTCCTTCTCGGTGCACAATAAGCTCAATCCGCCCGGACTCCGGTTTCCCTCGCTGGCGACGTTCTGCCGGAAATTCGATACCATGCACCACGGCGTTACGCAGCACATGCTCGATGGCCGGTAAAATATGCTCCAGCACTTGCCGATCCAGTTCCCCTTCAAACCCCCTGAAGTAAAGCTCGGCCTTCTTCCCGCTTTCGTCCGCCACCTGGCGCACGATACGGCGCAGACGGGGGGCAGATAAAGAAAACGGAACCATGCGGGTACGCAACAAGGCATCCTGCAGGTCGGCATTTATTCGTCCTTGGCGATCGAGCAGCACGGAAGCCTGACGCAGATCGGTCGCAAATAACGAACGTAAGCTTCCCAGATCCGATACCGCCTCCGCAAGAAAGCGCGAAAGTTCATGGATGCGGGTATACCGATCAAATTCGAGCGGGTCAAACTCGGAGGCGGAGGATTCGGGTTTCTGCTCGTAATTTGACAGAATCTGGGCCTCGGTTTCCAGCTCCAGTTCACGCAACTGCTGGCGAATCCGATCGACCGTTCGTTCCAATTCGACCAAGTGCAAATTCATATTCAACAATTGTTGATCGATCCGCCCGCGGTAAATACTCACCTCACCGGCATTATTGATGGCGCCTTCGAGCAGATCGGTACGTACCCGGGCAAGCGCATGGCGTACCCGAGGCTTATCACGCCGTTCCCTATCACCCGCAATGGCATGCTCATCGCCACCACCGGCAACCAGTCGTCCCCCCTCCGGCTCGATAGCCGCCCCAGGGGATGGCCCGGGTATCGACTTCGCCGCCTCCCCAGACCCATTTTCGTTCAGGGCCTCCTGTAAAAACTCATGTACCGTGTCTTGGTCCTCTTCGATCATCGACTCGACCAGGCTTGCCGAGTGCTGATGCAGGCTTGCCATCATCGTCTGATCAAAAGGCACCTTTCCGGTGCTGGACGCATACTCGTGCATTCGCTGCAGCCGATCCAGCGTACGTTCGATCATATGCAACAAATCGCTCGAAACAGACAACCGTCCATCGGCGACCTGAACCAGGACATGCTCTAGTTCATGCGCAAGGTCGGCAATGGGTGTAATCCCCGCCATGCGTGCACCACCCTTAAGGGTATGCAGCCGGCGCTGCAAATCCATCAAAGGCTCGGTCAAATCATGATTCATAATCCAGGCATGAATCGCAACATCGGCCCCGTCAAGCAATTCACCCGCCTCACCCAAAAAGACTTGCACCAAATCGGGATCATATTCTTTTGACTCGTGCAGATTGACCACCTGAGCAGTTCCTAGGGGAGCCACCTCCGCCCCGGGTACTTCCGCCTCGGGTGCCTCCGCCTCGGGTGCCTCCGCCTCGGGTGCCTCCGCCTCGGGTGCCTCCGCCTCGGGTGCCTC